>MDTA01057769.1_pt1 | contig 11830 bp, 10 predicted proteins | sample 811151 | NCBI WGS metagenome assembly MDTA01 (sample SAMN05326648, study PRJNA326480) | marine metagenome | isolation source: seawater | place: Indian Ocean: South | collected 2010 | reverse complement strand
TGTCGCGTTTGGTAAAACTCTGGGTCCTCATCCATGGGATCATAGTTGGGATCGTTTGTGGGGTCATCTTGATATGGTCCCCACCAATTCTCTATCTCCAATGCTTGTGCCAATCTTGCTTTGTCTTCTTTTGTGTAATTCTGTTGATCCAACACATCAGTCATCTCGTCCAATATCTCATTCCATTCATCAAACCATCCGCCGGGTGACACATCCTGGGCCTGCTCACCACCGTGTTTGATGTCCAACAGCATCTTTCGATCCAGATATCTTTTGACTGCTTCCTTAGGTGTCATCCCGTGCCTTTCGTCTGATCTCTTCGCGATGATAATCTGGATACAACATTCTAAGATGTGCTCTCACCTGTTGCCATTCTCTGTATGCATCATCTGGATTGGGCATGGTTCTAATCAATTGTGCCAAGGCATGATCCAGTGCTGATTGATATTCTTGAAATGTGTATAATTCTATTCTTGGTCGCCAGTCCAGCATTCTGCTTCCTCCTTTGACCAATCCTGTGGTGCTTGACCAGTGCGACGGTGATGTGTGTTGTCAAATATCAACTTGGTCAACTGTTTCTTTCTCTGCACAATCATGGTGTTGTGTGGTCCCCATGCTTCTGTGGCATCTATTCTCACCATGCAGTAGTCTTCTGGACCTCTGCCGCACTGCTTGTCACGACCACTATCCAGCCACACCTTCATGTATGTTTCTGGAGTGAATGCCCACTCTTCTCTGCGAAACTTTGCCTGACAGCGTCTCACTGAATAACGCCTGTTCCACACATCAGGCAGTGTGCTGACCCTTTTGCTGTATTGTGGTGTGCCTCGTCTAGTGATGCGTAATGGTTTGGTTATCTTGTTCCATATAGGTTTGATGTTAATGCCACGTGCCATTGTATACCTCCGATTTGTGATAGTCATCCAGCAACAACTGTTCGCACCAATCAATCAATTGATCCATGTCCACTGGTCGCAAGATGCCTGTTTGTTCAAATTCTTCTGCTGGTGTGCCCAATTCTCCTGTGGCATTGCTACCTGATACCACAGCAGGCACTCCTGCCAACATACTTTCCACAGCCACAATGGAATGATTGCTCACTGTGATGCCCACATTGTTTCTGACCAATTGATCACACAGTCTGTGCGGTGCTTGACGCAGTTCTCTGCCAGGTTTTGGTCGCACAAACACACGATAACCCAAGCGTTCCAGTATGGTTCGCCAACTATTAGTCCATTCTGATCTTGTGATGTTGTAGTGATGTGTGAATGTTTTGTCACCACTGGGACAGAGCAATGCTGTCATGCTTCTTCTTTTACAATCACGCCACACAGGCACAAGATCCCGCCAAGTCTTCAGTGTGTGTGCAGAAAGATGATGTAATTGTTCATTGATACGTTGTATGGATTGATTGGGTCTACGCACAGCATCACACTGTCTGTGTGTGTGGTTGAAAACCATTCTACACCAATTTTTGTGTCCCATTGGATTGGCAGGATTGTGATACAACAAATGTGGTATGTGTGGGTTATCCCAATAATAGAAATCTATGTTTTTTTGCCGCAAAGCAGAAGGATGATTGAATTTTTTTTGTTGTTCAGGGTCACGATGACCATATATGTTGCCGAATATCAAAACTGTTTCGTCTTTGAAGATGTTGTTGATGTCTTGGTCTTTCAATCTATGCATTCTGCCACCAATCATGCGATGTCTTAGTCGCCAATCTTTGCCAAACACACTGATGCCAAAGTGTAAACCATGATAATGTTTTTGAGCATAGTTGTGACTGGCATATAATTGTTTCATATGGTATCTTTTTTATCACTTTATTTATTAGTATACAAAAAAACCGTTAAATAGTCAAGTAAAAAGCAAAAAAATTGATGTCCAAAGCACACATAATTGGCAACGGAGCCAGCAATGAACTGTTTCAATCAGATTATGGTTTTGTGGTGGCGTGTAATTTGCCCACACACCCTTATGGTTATGATGCTATCAGCATGATAGACCTAAAAATGATTGATTACATACACAAAAACAAGATAGAAATTACAAGACCCGTCTACTGCACCGAACAAGTGTTAAATTTTGTAAGACAACACAAAATTAAAGGCGATTATCAACTCAAATACATCCAACAACATCGTATGAGCAGTGCTCACCAAGCAGTTCAATTGGTTAGCCACCGTTACGAAGAAATACATCTATGGGGCATTGATTCCATGTTCAGTTCTGACGTGACCAGTCAAATGGACACCATGGTTGAAAGAAAAACAAGAGCACACAGCCTGAAAGATGATTGGAGAAAACATTGGCAGAATATTTTTCGTAAATACAGTCACCGAAATTATGTTATACACGCAACCAATATTCAGGAGCAAGTTGATTATGGGCCAAACACGAGAATACACAGTCAGTAAGAGACAAGTGTCAAATTATGTGTTCAAAACATTAACCAAACCAAGAAAAGAATTGGGAGGTATGCCAGTCTGTCCTTTTATTCATCAACATAGACACAACATATCAATATTACAAAACAAAGATCCATTAAAATTTGCTAAACACTACAAAGACCTTCAACATATTTTTAGATACTATGCTGTGGTGTTGTTTGGATTCGCTTATTCATACGATAGATTAGATAAAATTACAAAACAAATAAACAGAGTGTTTAAAGACAGTGATTTGATTGCTTTAATGATGCATCCAGACGGAGAAGAAAGTGTTTTGCCACTTGAATACAATTTTCATGCTCCTTTGTTGATTATACAACAAAAGAAAAGATTAGAAGACAGCAGACACAAATTAAAAAAAACAAAATATTACAAATACTATAAATAATATTGGAGATTTTCAATGACTATTACACTTAGACAAGAATCAGCCACAGGAGCAACAACCAAAAATTCAAGTTTAAATTATAAAGAACTTGATGACAATTTCAAGGATCTTTTAGCAAACAAGATTCAACAATTACAGGTAGATGCTGACACCGGGTCAGTCACAGTTGGTGAAGCACTATCAAATGGTGTTCTTACACTTGTGGGTGGCACAAATGTAACCACTTCTGTAACAGAGGATTCAGGTGGCAATGCCACTATCACTATTGACGCGACAGATTCAGTTGGTATTTCAAACGTAGTAGAAGACACAACACCACAACTGGGTGGCAACCTAGATACAAACGGAAACAAATTAGTTACTCTTTCCAATCTCAATCTTATTTTGGCTCCAAACGGAACTGGTGTTGTAGAAATACAAGGTGATGGTTCATCAGCAGACGGCACAATACAATTAAACTGTTCACAGAATTCACATGGCATAAAATTAGCATCACCACCACATTCAGCAGGACAATCCTACACAATTACATTTCCAAGCACGGCACCAGGGGCCAACAAAATATTCCAAACAGATGCCAACGGTGATTTAAGTTTTGTTGATATACCTACAGGCACTTTGCAGAACATAGTTGAAGATACAACTCCACAATTGGGCGGCAGTTTAGATGCTCAATCAAATAATTTTACAAGTGTTGGAACAATTAATGGTCATACCATACCTGGAGGCACTGGCACATTTGCATTAACAAGTGATATTTCAGGCAACACAACATATTCAATATCTGCAGAAACTACATCAGGCGGCGCAAATTTAAGATTAACAGATTCATCAGCAGGCACAGATGATGTAAAAATAGCAGAAGGCACAAACATCACTGTCACAAGAACAGATGCTAACACGATTACGATTGCTTCAACAGTAACCAGTGGTATTTCAGATGTTGTGTCAGACACTTCACCACAACTAGGTGGATCGTTAGATGTGAATGGCAATGCCATTGTGTCGACGTCCAATCAAAATATCAATCTGAATCCTGATGGGTCTGGAAAAGTTCAAATTAACAACACATACACATTACCAAATTCAGATGGTTCAAATGGGCAAGTGCTTACAACAGATGGAGCAGGCACTTTAAGTTTCACCACAGTCAGTAGCGGTGGTGGTGGTATATCCAACATATCAGAAGACACAACACCACAATTGGGTGGCAATCTAGATGTAAATGGCCAAAGCATTGTGTCGACTTCTGCGGGAGACATCAACATCACACCAGACGGTGCTGGCAAAGTTGTGATAGATGGATTAAATTATCCAACAGCAGACGGTAGCAATGGACAGGTGATGACCACAGACGGTGCAGGTAATTTATCTTTTACCACAGTCTCAAGCGGTGCAAGTTCTTTAAACAATCTATCTGATGTTACAATTTCTAGTGTAGCAGATAATCAATTTTTAAGATACGACAACGGAAGCAGTGCTTTCGTAAATGAAACTGTGACATTGGTTGATAATCTAAATGATTTGAGTGATGTAAATGCATCAGGGCCAACAGATGGTCAAGTCATACAATACAACAATGGTGCTTCACAATGGCAAGCAGTCACTCTTAGTTTTTTATCAAATGTTTCAGAAGATTCTACACCACAACTAGGTGGCACATTAGATTGTCAAGACAACATTGTTCAATCGGCAGATTTCAAAGATTACAAAGAGACTGTTCATTCATTAGGTTCAACAGATAATCCTTCAATTGATGTTGCAAACGGCAATGTTCAATCGGTTACAATTACATCAGCATTAAATTTACCAGCATTTTCAAATCCATCCACAGGACAATCAGTGACTTTGATTGTGTCAGGATCAGGCACGGCATCAGGCACGGGTTCTTACAAATTTGCAGGTGGTAACAAAACATTAACAAATGATTCGATAGTTAGTATTTTTTATGATGGCACAACGTATTTTGCCAGTGTATCTACTGACTTCCAAGCATAGGAGACACAATGCCATTAGGTGCATTTAGAATTAATTCATTATCCAAAGTATTAACAACGGCGTCAGCAGATCCAAGAACCACAGGATTTTTGAATGTTATTGCAAATGGTGATGCACAACTTTCAAATGCAAGATATAAATTTAATACTGGAACACGGGGAGGCAGTATCCTATTTGATGGAACAGGTGATTATCTGCAAATGGATGATAACAGCGATAACAATCTAGACTTTGGCACAGGAGATTTCACAATTGAATGGTTCCAATATCTAACATCTTTAGATAGATTTGCAATTGATTTTCGTAATGGTTCCAACGGTGCAAAAATATTATTGTATTCATATCCCTCAGACGGATCAGCAGATGATTTATATCTATGGGTAAATTCAGCAAACCGAATATCTGCTATGAATGTTTTAAGTGCCAATCAATGGCAACATATTGCATTGGTGCGAGAATCAGGAACCACAAGTCTTTATGTTGACGGCACACAGAGTGGTGGAACATACTCGGACTCAAACAATTACTCACACGAAGAATTAAGAATATGGCACAATTCAATTGGAGCAGAAAATTACACACCACCAGGCAACATAGATGAATTTAGAATTTCAGACACAGCAAGATACTCAGGTGCATCAATCACTGTGCCAACATCAGCATTTACACAAGACGTTAACACAAGATTATTATTACATGGAGACGGTCCTTACGGATCAAACGGTAACTTCCACATTGTGGACGACATTGGTGATTTGAGACCATTGGACATACACATACAAACAAACACAACAGGTAGCACAGCACCTACACTGTCATCAGCACAAGCAAAATTTGGAACCACAAGTTTAAGACTGAACGATAATGATGGTCACGCCGAATTTGCACAACCAGAATGGGGTGATCAATTTACAATAGAATTTTTCTTTAGAGCAGACAGTATAGGTGGCACACAATGGATGGCAGGTGTATGGGGTGGATCAGGACACGGTGGATTCAACTGGATTGTTGGTTTGTCCGGTTCAAATGTAAAAACTTATTTTTTTACTACCGCGGGTGCTTATTCTTTAAACAATGCAACAATAGGAACTGCATCAGCAAACACATGGCACCATGTTGCAATAACATGGGATGGTAGCACCTACAGAACATTTTTAGACGGCACTGCAGGTGCTTCTGTATCTGATTCAAACAAACCTGCTTTTGATCAATGGCAAACAACATGGGTAGGCACAGTGGGAGGCACAACAGATAACTTTGGTGGTTATATAGATGAATACAGAATGAGTAAAACAGCAAGATACACTTCAAACTTTACACCTACTTCTTCAGCATTCGCAGACGATAGTAACACACAGGTGTTGCTACATTTTGACGGAACAAACGGTGATACCACAACCGTCGAGGGCGAAACACCAAGACAGTTATCAACATGGAACAACGGTAGTTTCACAAGCACATCCAATGGTGTGTTCAACAATGCACTACAATTGAGTGCTAACGGTTCAAACGGTTATATTGCATTCCCATCCAGTTTTGAATTCGATGACAATGTGGCCTGCACAGTTGAATTTAGATTTAAATTAAGTGCTGGTGGCACATCTAACAAAACCACAAAAGTATTTTCAACAACAGGCATCAGCAACGGCAATTTCCCAACCAGTTCAAACCATCTCACACTGCACACATATTCAAACGGGAATCTTTATTTCACACATGACGGCAGTGAAACAAATCTTGGCAATCCAGGCACCAGTTTCCATCATATTGCAATGCAATACGACGGCACAGGATCATTCCATCTATGGTTGGACGGCACACACAAAGTCAGTGCAACACACAGCATCACCACAGCCACAGAACTTTATTTTGGAAACAGGCGGGCAGGAGAAGGAAACAACTCAGGAACTATCAATACCATAGATGAGATAAGAGTGTCAAACACCACAAGATACGCACACAGCACAAGCAATATCACAGTGCCAACTTCTGCATTCACAAATGACAGCAATACGGTGGCATTATTCCATTGTGAGTCGACTACACAAACAGATGACAACAGTTAAGATTAACCAAATGGTTATAAATACTCGTGTTATAACAACAATTAACTTTTAATTAAAAGGAGAAAAACTATGTCAAATGCGGCATCAAATTATGTAGAGAACCGAACTTTAGATTTTTTTCTAAATGGTAATTCTTTATCTACAACCACTCCAACAAGTTTACAGGTTGCACTCTTTCACGGCACAGCAGGTGCTGTGGGATCAGCAGGCACAGTTTTAGACAACTTGGAGCAAGGCACACTAACAGACGAAATCACACTTGGAAGTTATGCAAGACAGACTGTGACATTTGGATCAGCATCAGGCGGATCAATATCAAATGATATCACAGTAACTTTTCCTACAGCAACAGCAAACTACGACGGGACAGTTACCTGTTTAGCCATTTTAGACAACAGTGCTAACGTGCTATACTTTGGCGAAATTTCGGTAGCAAAAACGGTTACAACTGGAGACACCTTCCAGTGTGCAATAGGAAATATTCAAGTCTCTATGACATAATAGAGAGGTAACCTCTCTATGAGCACCTGGGTAAAAGGTTCATTCACTGTAGGCGACGATAGAAACCCTATGGGTGTCGCTATCGATCCTGCCAACAACCACACATACGAATTGCAGTGGTCACAGGATACTGGTGGCACCACACAATACTATCTTAATCTTGTAAGAAGATTCTATGACACTGGCAACATAGATATTGCTGTAAGGGCACAAGATCCTGACAACAAGACTCCTCTAAACGACTATCATTCTGGTAACATGATTGTATGTGATCCAGGTGACAGTGCTGAAACCACCTATCTTTATTTTTTATACGACCAAGATAACCAAACTAATGTGGTCAAAATAAATGGTGATGGTGCAATACAATGGCAGAAATCTTTTAATGGCACTGCCGCAACTGCCAATGCTATTGATCATGACTCTGATAGCATCTACATCTCTTTTCAGATGAATCAATCACCTGCCATTGCTCCAACTAATATTGCTTCAGTTGCCAAATCAAATGGTGCACTCAATTGGCACAGATATTTTTCATCTTATTATTTTCAACCACAAGGCTTGGTTATTGACTCTGCAAATTCTGTTGGGTATTTCACAGGTTATCAATATGTCACAGGTGGTTCTGGCAATATTACTGATAGCAAAATTGTTAAATTTAACACATCAGATGGTTCAAAGGTATGGAGCAGAGAACTGTCAACAGGTCCAACAGGTTCTTCAGCAAAATTAAAACATCCTAGATTGGATTCTGATGGGAACCTTTATGTGACCACACAATTGGAAACACAAAGAGATTTTGGTGGGCCTGCCGATTCATCTGAATCCATTTTTAATGGTAGTGGTTTAATCAAAGTTAATTCATCAGGCACTTTACAATTTTCATATCAATACACATCACCCATGTTGTTCACTGATATGTGTATACTGCGTAGCAATGACAGTGATGGCGCAGACACCATAGTAGTGTATGGTCAACAAGTGGATGCTCCAGACACTTCAAATGTGGATGGATTTGAATTGCAATCGGTGATAGGCATCGACACAGATGGTGACCAAACTTTCAAATTTGATTTAGAAGCATCCAATAGCACTGCATACTGGAATGGTGATGCCGCAAATATAACAGATAATATACTACGAACAAAATTATTAGCAGACACCAACTCAGGTGGTTTTTTACTACAAAATATTTTTGCTCCTGTAAGTCCAGACAATGATATAGTTGTGCTAATGCGTAGAAATGCGGATGGCACAGACACTTGGAATACACCACTAACTGGCACATATTCATCATATGGTAGCACCAGTTACACAGCAGGAAGCACCACGTCTAAATACAGTCCTACTTCAAATTATACATTAAGCACTGACAGTGGCACCTTAACTGCTACTTCAGTAACATTCAACAACAATGGATTGGGCAGTTTTTCGACAGATTCAACAATTAACGATTATACCATTAACAGATATATTCAGTTGGAGAATGAAAATTTTACATCACAAAACAGCAACACAAACCTTGTGGGTTTTGCTCACTTTGGTCAAACCGATCACACATCACAGAATCAAACCACGCCATTGGGCAATGTTCAATTCGACGGCATAGCACCATTCACAAGTCAACATCAACAGTCTGTTACAGCCAACAACTCAGTTGGATTTCCAGACTTTGGTGATTATGTAGATTCATCATATGTGGCAGATTCATATGTAGATGCTGGTCTGCAGGTCACAATGACACAACAATTTAATTCTAGAAATACGATGACACCATTGGTTGGATTCAAAGCGGCAGGCAATTTTGATGTCAGTTCAGATCAACAAACCACACTGTCGGGTGGCAGAATATTTGCTATAAATGAAACACTGTCATCAGATCAACAGATTGATTTTGTAGGTGGTGTCACAGTTGATGCTGATCTTACATTGAACACAGATACACAAACCAGCAACCTAGGTGGTTTGGCACTGTTTGGTGTTTTAAATAGTCTGTCACAAAACAGCATATTTGTTGATGCCACAAATGAAATTATTCCAGACGCAAATATTTCAGCAGATGCTCAAATAGATGCTACGCCAGGATTTTTATTATCATCAGGCAGTGTCACATACAACGCCGATGCACAAATCACATTGGATCAAACCACAGGAACCATAGCAGGATTATTGTTTAATGGACAAGCATCTTTTGACAGCAGACATATTTTCAATGGTTTAGTTGGATTGTTGATCAAACCTGGCACACAGACATTTACATCACAGCATCAAATCAATGTTGTAACTGGTTTCTTACAACAATTCGCGTCATCAATTGCGGCAGATCATCAAGCCAGTATAGTTCCAACTCTGCTTAGAGAAGCCGCTCAGGCGTTTATGCAATCACAACATCAGATTGATATCACCACAGGCAGAATACTTTTCACACAATTTGATAACACCAGTGACACACAAATCACCATTGTAGGTAGAAGAATTGAAGCGGCAGACCCTTACAGAGCCATAGAAGTTCCTTCAGAAACTAGAATTAATATTGTGATGCAAGAAACAAGAATCAAGCAAGTTTCTGTTGAAACAAGAGTAAATAGTATTCAACAAGAAAGCAAACTGTTCAAAGTGCCTAGTGAAACAAGAAATCTTAAAGTTTTGCCAGATAGCACGATAAGAAGCAGAACAGGTAAAGTCATAGCGGAGAGGATATAATGCCAAATTTAACAGGATACAAAAAAGACAATGTAGGAACATACATATTCAAAGACCCTGCTGGTGTGTTGGATTACACATTAGACTGGTCTGAATATCTTCCATCTGGTGATACTCTATCCACTTGCACAGTGACAATAGAGACAATTTCAGGTGATGCGTCACCTTTAACTTTAGATTCTTCAAGTATTACAACAACCACAGCAACAGCAATTATATCAGGCGGCACAGCAGGCAACAAATACAATGTTGAATATACAATAACAACTTCAGATTCAAAAACTGACAGTAGAAATTTTAGAATATTTGTGCAGGAGAGACAGATATAATGGACAACACAAAACCAAGAAAATTAATTGACAAAGATGTTATCTATAAGATGGCGTGTATTCAATGCACTGTGGATGAAATAGCAGAAGTGGTTGGATGTTCAGTTAATCATCTTAACAAAAAATATAAAAATTTAATGAAAAAAGGCAGAGAGAATGGAAAGAAATCACTGCGTAGAGCGATGTGGGACAAAGCACTACAAGGTGACACAAGAGCACAAATTTTCTTGTCTAAACAGACACTAGGATTCAAAGACAATCCAGAGGACACATCCAACAACACACCTTTGCCTTGGGAAGACTAATAAAATAGAATATGCCGTTAAGCATACCCCAAAAAACAGTGGCAGACGATTTTTCAAGATTTCGGATTCTTGTAAGTGGCCGGAGATGGGGCAAGACCCACCTGTGTTTAAGAGAGTTGGCAAAACACGCCACCATACCCAACAGCAATGTTCTTTATCTTGCTCCTTCCTACAGGATGGCAAAATTTTTGGCCTGGGAGCCTTTGAAGATTAAGATGAAAGAATTAAGATGGGTTGAACAAAGTAACGAAGCAGAATTAACATTAAGATTAAAAAATAAATCCAAAATATTTTTAAAGGGCGCCGAGGCTAAAGAGGCACTCCGTGGGGGAAAGTATTCATTTATTATCTTAGATGAATTTCAAGACATGGATCCTGGTGTGTGGGACGTATTGAGACCTTGTTTATCAGACACCAAAGGAAGAGCATTGTTTACAGGCACTCCTAAGGGAGTAGGCAGTTGGAGTTGGCAAATGTATACAATGGCAGAAACCACAGACGACTGGTCAGCACACACATACACCACAGCACAAGGTGGTTGGGTAGATGATGAAGAAATAGAACAAGCAAAAAGAGATCTTGATGAAAAAACTTACAAGCAAGAATATGAAGCAACATGGAACACATATTCAGGTGTTGTTTTTCATGCGTTTGACAGAAAAGTCAATGTAAAGCCTTGTGCCAATATGAATACAACAGAAATATACTGTGGACAAGATTTCAATGTTGACAACATGGCAACAGCCATATTCGTTATCGAAAAAGGTGTAATGTATTGTGTTGATGAAATATTAATGAGAGGTTCTAGCACTGACGATGTAGTAGCCGAATTAAAGAAACGCTACCCCCAGTCTTACATCAATATTTTTCCTGATCCTTCTGGCAAAAATCGAAAAACAAGTGCCGCAGGTAGAACAGATATTTCTATTTTACAAAACGCAGGATTCAAAGTTTATGCCAAACCTTCACATTCCCCTATAAGAGACGGCGTGAATTCGGTAAATAGTAAGTTGAAGAACAGTCAAGGAGTTTCTACAATGTTTATTGATCCAAAATGCAAGAATGTTATAAAAAGTCTTGAAGGATT
>MDTA01021292.1_pt1 | contig 11830 bp, 8 predicted proteins | sample 811151 | NCBI WGS metagenome assembly MDTA01 (sample SAMN05326648, study PRJNA326480) | marine metagenome | isolation source: seawater | place: Indian Ocean: South | collected 2010 | reverse complement strand
TATAGTATTTTTATTTTTGTTTTGATCACTACCTTGAATTTTAAAACCCATATTTTTCATAATTTGAGCTAAACCACTCATCCCAATTCCACCAATTCCAACAAAATGAATTAATTCTTTTTGACCTAGGTTAATTTTTTTCATTTAATATTTTTTCTAATACTTTATTTATATTGTTATAGACATTTTTGTCAGAATATTGACTTTGATTATTAATAATTTTCTCTAGTTTTGAATTATTTTCATAAACATCTTGAATAAGAGGAAGAAGTTGGTCATTTAAATCTTTTTCCTCAACTAAGAAAGCAAAGTTCTTTTTTTTGTAAAAATTTGCGTTTATAAGTTGATGATTATCTGCGGAAGATGGAAGAGGGACTGAAATAAATGGAATATTTACATTAGTTAGCTCTGCTAACATGGAAGATCCAGATCTCGTAATTGCTAAATTTACTTTAGAAAAATATTCAATAAGATTTTTGCTAAAATTAAATATTTCAAAATCAATATTAGATTTTTTGTAAAATGAAATTAATTCCTCATTTTGAATTGGTAAACAATGTTGATAAATTTTTAATGCTATGCATTTATCATTGCACTCCTTAAATATAGTAGGTAACACTTCTGCGAAAACTTTAGCGGCTTGACTTCCTCCAAGAACAAGAATTCTCAATGTAGTATAATCTAATTTCTCTTTTTTAAAGTTTAAAATTTCTTTTCTAATTATATTTCCAACTTGAATGATCTTTTTCTCATATTTTTTTGGGACACCTTTAAGGTCTTTGTTGGATACAAGTATTTTGTTCGTTAAGGGTAATAAATACCTATTAGCTTTTCCTATAATAAAATTATTCTCGTAAATAACAAATTTTATATTTAAAATTTTTGCTGCAATACAAATATGAAAAGATGCATATCCACCCATACCAAAAATAATTGATGGTCTGTTACTTATTAAATAAATTAAAGACCTAAAAGTTGAAAACATAATTAAAATTGAAGAATAAATTATTGTAAATATATTTTTCAAGATGGGTGGTGATGAAGGTAAGATAAAAATATTTATATTTTTAAAAGGAATAGAGTATTTAAAACCTCTTTTATCAGTAACTACATTTACATCATAATTTTTATCAATTAAATGTAAGGCCAAGTTTAAACCAGGAAACACATGGCCACCTGTTCCTCCCACTGCTATTAATGCACTTTTTTTATTACTCATAAAGATAAGTTTTATTTTTAGTATAATTTAAAATGACTCCAGCCAAAACTGCACTTCCGATTAATGAAGAACCTCCATAGCTAAGAAATGGTAAAGTCATACCTGTTGTTGGTATGAGGCTTGTGTTTACACCTATATGGATAAAGGTTTGAAATATTAATAATGATGCTAGACCACATAAAGAAAATTTTATTAATTGATCATCTTGATTAATACAATTTTTAATTATTCTTGATGAAATATATAGAAATAAAAAAATTATTATTATTGAAATTATTGATCCATATTCCTCAGAGATAATTGCAATTATATAATCTGTGTGTGCCTCTGGAACACTGTCTTTAAGTATTCCTTCACCCATTCCCTGGCCTTTTAACCCACCAAGTTTAATAGCATCCAATGCAGATGAAGATTGAAATTTATCGCCCTTACTAGGATCTACAAAAGACACCAAACGATTTATAATATACCCAAACTTATCAGGCATTAAATACAATAATAAACTAATTGAAATCAAAAAAATTGAAAAAAAACTTATTATAAAAAATAAACTTACTCCTGAAACAAATACTGTGGCAATCCAACTGATTATTAGCAAAATTGATTGTCCTAAGTCTGGTTGATCAATTAACAATATTATAACAGAACATAATAACAAGAAACTTACAAAATACTTAATTCTTGAATTTTTTAAATTTTCCGAGGTCAATATTCTCACAGTCGCTAAAATAAAAAAAGGTTTTAATATCTCAATTGGTTGTAATCTAAAAAAATAGAAATCTAACCATCTCTTTGCTCCTTTTACTTCAATGCCTATGAATGGAACTATTGCCAAAAGAATGAATGAAATAATAAATAAGGGTATAACAAATTTTTTAAATGTAGAGGTCTCAATAATAGAAATTAAAATCATTACTAATAGAGCTAATAAAGTGAAAATTAAGTGTTTTGAAAAAAAAAAGTAGTAATCTTTGTCAAGTCTTTCTCCAGCTAGTGAAGATGTTGAAGAGAATGAAAAAAAAATACCTAAAAAGAATAAAATTAAAAAACAAAAAAAAAATTTTTTTATCAATATTACGCCAATAATTTATAAAGCTTAGTTTAAATGAGTTTTCTTGCATAATATTTGCTTAATCTTTTAAACTCCTCCCCTCTTCTTTCAAAATTTAAAAATTGATCAAATGATGCCGACGAAGGACTAAATAATATAGTGCTATTTTCTTTATTTAAGATTTTTACATCTTTAACTGCTTGATTTAACGCGTTTTTTAAATTGTTGGATATTCTAATTTTTACTTGATTTTTTAATTGTCTTTTAAAAAAATTTTTATGATTTCCTATTATATAAGACATGATAATATTTTTCTTAATATCTTTTAAAAAAAATTGATCATTTGTTTTCGGCAAACCACCTAATATCCAAAAAATATTTTTTGTATTTTTTAATGCAAATTTAGTGGCTTGAAATGATGTTGCTTTTGAATCGTTAATAAATGTACAGTTTTTCTTTTTCATGAAAATTTCATATCTGTGAGGTAATCCTTTAAAATCTCTTAAAGTCTTTATAAGTGATCTCTCCTTAATTTTAAGCAATTTAGATAAACAATAAACGAATAACATATTTTCATCATTAATGTCTGAGCTTAAATAAGAATTTTTAATTTTACTTTTCAATTTTTTATATTTTTGAAATTTCGGTATTACTAATTTTCCTTGAAAATTTTTACTTTTGAACAGAGAACTAAAATTTTTATTGATTAAAGAGTATTGGTTTTTTTTTTGATTTTGAAAAATTTTAAATTTAGATTGAATATAATTTCTCATACTTCCATGCCAATCTAGATGATCATTTGTTATATTAAGTAAAAGAGCATAGTCAGGAGAAATAAATTTTGAATAATTGAGTTGAAAAGAAGAAGCCTCGATTATCAAAAAATTATCTTTTTTGATCTTGTGATTAAGAATGGGAGTTCCAATATTGCCACCTAACAAAGCCTTGTAACCATTCTTTTGCAGTAAATGGTCTAAAATTTTACAAGTTGTTGATTTGCCGTTTGTGCCAGTAACAACAACACTTTTTTTAAATTTTTTAAGTAAATAAATTAAATCTATATCAGTTATAATTTTTTTTTTAAACTTTTTTAAAAATATTTTGTATTTAGATTTGTTTAAATTAATACCTGGGCTTAAAACTATATAATCTGCTAGTTCAAAACTTTTTTTTAAATTTTTAGATCTTTTTTTTTGATACAAATTTTTGTTAAAATCATCCCAAACTGAGTAATTTTTTATTTTATTTCTATTAAAAAATTTTACTACTGATTGGCCCGTCAAACCAAGTCCGTAAACTAGAAAAGAAAGTTCTTTTAATTTTTTTAAAGCGACCATCTTTTACCTTAGTTTTAGTGTCGCTAATCCTATTAAAGCCAAAATTATTGCTATTATCCAAAAACGAATTACAATTGTAGACTCTGCCCAGCCTTTTTTTTCAAAATGATGATGAATAGGTGCCATTTTAAAAATTCGTTTTCCAGTTAACTTGAAAGATATGACTTGAATAATCACAGATACAGTCTCTAAAACGAATAATCCCCCGATAATTGCTAACACGATTTCATGCTTTACTATGATTGCTATGGCAGCTAAAGATCCGCCTAGAGAAAGTGATCCAGTATCCCCCATAAAAATTTTTGCTGGCGGAGCGTTATACCAAAGAAAACCTAAGCATGCCCCAACGATTGATCCACAAAAAATAGATAGCTCTCCTACCTCTGGAATATATTGAATTTGAAGATATTCAGAAAAAATAGTGTTGCCAACTACATAAGAAATTAGAGTAAATGAGAGCGCTACTAACATTACAGGAACCGTTGCTAAACCATCTAGACCATCAGTCAAATTCACCGCGTTGGATGCTCCAATTATTACAACCAATCCAAATGGTATAAAAAGAATTCCTAAATCTAAAATCAAATTTTTAAAAAATGGAAAATAAAGTTCATTTAAGTACTCATGATTAGAATAGTTAATCAATATAAATAATGCTATTGATCCAATTGCTAATTGACCAGCAAATTTATATCTTGATTTCAAACCACTTGAATTTTTGTATTTAATTTTCAGTGTGTCATCTAATAGTCCTAAACCTCCTAAACTTAATGATACAAATATTAATGTCCAAACATAAATATTTCTTAAGTCTGCCCACAGTAAAGTGCTAGAAAGTATACCGATGATAATAATTACCCCTCCCATTGTAGGTGTCCCAGATTTTTTAACAATATGATCTATAGGTCCGTCTTGTCTAATGGGACCAGTGATCATTTTTTCTGAGAAAATTCTAATTAATGGAGCGCCAATTATAAAAACTATAATTAATGATGTCATAACCGACAAACCTGTTCTAAATGTTAAATATTTAAATACATTTAGAAAAGAATATTGATCTATAAAAGATGTTAGAAAGTGAAATAGCATTAAAAGCCTTTTATTATTCTTTTAGTGAAATCGTTTAAACCAGTAGCATTAGATCCTTTAATCATAAGATAATCATTATTAGCTATTACATTATTTAAAGTAAAATCTATATCTTCTTCTTCTTGAAATATGTTTCCTCGCTTGTGCTTATGAATTTTCTTATATGTATTCAGGCTTTTGTCACCTTTAATAAATACTTTATCTATATCTGAATTGTTAATAACTTTTGATATATTTTCATGGAGAACTTCAGATTTTTTTCCTAATTCAAGCATATCTCCAAGTAATAAATATTTTTTAAACTTGTTTTTTTTTATAGAATTAAAATTATAAATTGCGTTTTTTACTGAAAGTGGATTTGCATTATAACTTTCATCTATTAAATTAAAATTCTTGTTATATCTTCTAATATTATAAATTCTTCCTCTACCTTCTGTAGGTTGGTAATGTTTAAAACAGTTTGCAACTTGATTTAGACCTAAATTTAATTCTTTCAAAACAGCAATTGAAGATAAAATATTATAAATATTTATATTCTTAAATTCAAAATTAAATTTTTGATCTTTGATTGTTAATTTTAAATTTGTATTTTGATTACTTTTTTTTATTATTGAAAGAGGGTGAATATCTGATTTTTTATCAATTCCATAAGAAACTACTTTTAAATTTCTCAATTTTGCTTTTTTCTTTAAGAAATTAAAATATTTATCGTCATAATTTAAAATTAATGTCCCTCCTTGGACAATATTATTTATTAATTCACTTTTTGCTCTTGCAATTCCATCTAAGTTTTTAAAATTTTCAATATGTGCCTCACCTATATTTGTAATAATACCAATATGTGGTCTTATTAAACTTGAGAGTGTATTTATTTCACCTGGCTTACTCATACCTACTTCAAATACTCCATATTTATGATAATTACTTAAATTTGAAATGCTAAGTGGGACGCCATAATGATTGTTATAAGATTTTGGTGATCGAAAAGTTTCTCCAAAATTTTTTAACAAATCACTTATTAGATTTTTTAAAGAGGTCTTTCCTGCACTACCAGTAATAGCTAAAATTTGAGCTTTTGATTGTTCTCTTTTTTTAGAAGCATAATAATTTAAAAATCTTATTTCATTATCTACCTTAATGATCTTTTTACGATATTTTTTAATATTTTTTGAAGAAACTATATATTTTGCTCCTCTTTTTAAAGCTTTAGAGATAAATTTAGCTCCATCATTATTTTTTCCTTTAATTGTTAAAAATAAATTGTCTTTTTTTATAAGTCTTGAGTCTATTGATAATCCATGAAAATTTTTTAAATTAATTTTTTTCTGAAATTTTTTTATAATATTTTTGTTTTGTAAAAAATTTAATTCTTTATTTGATAATTTTTTTATTTTTATTTTAAGATTTTTGATTATTTGTTTATCTGATTTTTTTAAAATTTTATTTTTATATATCTGTTTTTCCTCATGACCTTTACCTGCTACAAGAATTACTTCGTTTGCATCTGCTTTCAAGATTGCGGTTTTAATAGCTTTTTTGCGATTGCCAATATTGAAGTAATTATGTTTTTTAATATTTTTTAAAATTTCACTTCTTATTTTTGCTGGATTTTCATTTCTTGGATTATCATCTGTAACATAAATTTTTTTACATCTTGCACTTGCTATTTTTCCCATTAATGGCCTTTTTTTAAAATCGCGTTCACCCCCGCATCCAAACACTAAAGATATATTTTCTCCATTAGTAGCTGTTAAAGAATCAATAGATTTTGTGAGTGCATCTGGAGTATGAGCAAAATCTACGAAAACTTTTATATTGTTAGGGAAAACTCTTGCTAATTCTAATCTTCCATCAACATCCTTAATTTTATTTAAAGTGTTGAAGATTTTTCTTTCTTTAAGATTACATAGTTTAGCTGCAATAATAGACATAGATAAATTTTTTAATTGAAATTCGTTTAATTTTAAATTTTTATTTCTTTGTAATTTTTTCATTATTTTATTGATATCAATTAATCTCAAATTTTTTTTTAAAGATATTTTTTTTAAAATTGAAAATTCTTTTAAAAATTTATCAGAAATAATTACTTTGTTTTTAGATAAAATATCATTGAATAAAATAAGTTTTGAATTTAGGTATGATTTCATACTTTTGTGATAATCTAAGTGGTCTTGACTAAAATTCGTGAATATTCCCGCTTTTAAATTTAAATGATCAATTCTATTTTGATAAAGTCCATGGCTAGATGCTTCTAAAATAACATTGTCTATGTTATTTTTTTTAATTTTTTCTAATAATTGATGTAGTTCAATTGTATCTGGTGAGGTGAGTTCCGATTTTATAGTTCTATTTTTATATTTAATTCCTAATGTACCAATTGAAGCAACAGGAATATTATTCAAACTTAAAATTTGATAAAATAAATCTGCTACTGAAGTTTTTCCATTAGTACCTGTAACTGCTATAATGTTTTTTGGTTTTAATTTATAAAATTTAGCTGAAATCTCACTTAGTAACTTTCGTATTCTTGAAGTCCTAATAAACAAAATATTTTTATCTCGGATTTTATAGTGCTTTGAGCATACTACTACAGTAGCTCCTTTTTTTATTGCTTCTTTAATATAATTTTCACCATTCAATTTTATTCCTTTTATAGCAAAAAAAATAAAATCTTTTTTAATATTTTTGCTATTAATAGAAATGCCTTTAATATTGATTACTTTTTTTTCTTGTGGAATATTTTTAATTAGTTTTTTCAGCAACATATAAATGATTAAAATCTTCGTTATTTATGGCTAAAATTGGTCCAATTTTTTTTATTATTTTGCCTGCGGTGTAAACTGAGTTCCATCCTGCCTCATTTCTAAAAGCTTTTATTTTCATTCCCTTGTAATCATAGATTAAATTTTTTGCTACCTGGGGATTCTCTAGCATTACTAATAAAACATATTTAGGCTTATGTGATGGAAATATAGAAACAAAAGTATTCAAATTTTCTTTAATATTTTTATAATTTTGAGATGTTCCTGTTTTTCCTCCTACATTATATCCGTGTACATCAGCTAATTTAGCTGTTCCTTCATCTTCAGTAACGACTTTTCTTAATATTTTGTTGATTCTTAAGCTTGTCTCTTCTGAAATTAATTTTCCATTACTCTCTTCAATGTTCCCTTTAATTAAATTTGGCTTAATAATTTTTCCGCCATTAACCAGTGTTGCGTATAATGCAGTTGCTTGCAAAGGTGTTGTAGCAATCCCATGCCCATAAGATATAGTTTCTAATTTACACTTATTCCATTTAAATTTTATTGGAAGTCCAACTTCTTCCAATTGTATATCAGGGGTTTTAAGAAGACGAGTTTGCTCAATGAATTTTTTGAATTTATTTTCACCAATTTTTCTAGCAATAAGTAATGTTCCTACATTTGATGATCTGATTAATATATCCTCGACAGATAAATTATTTGGGAACTCTTTAATATCAGAAATGTTATGTTTTGAGCACTTAACTGATCGGGGAATATTTTTAATAATAGTTTGAGGGGTTACAAGATTATTTTCTAAAGCTAGTGCGATGGTAAAAGTTTTAAAAATTGATCCTAACTCGTACACACCTTTTGTTACTTTATTTATATATTTTTCATCTTTCAGTTTAACCCGTTTATTAATATCGTAATCAGGTAAAGAAACTAAAGATAATATTTCACCACTATTCACATCCATAAGAAGAGAGCCACCGCCAGTAGCGCTAAAAGTAGAAAGAGCTTCTGCTAATTCATTTCTTATCAGATGTTGAATATTTGCGTCTAAAGTTAGCATAAGCGGCTTCTCTAAAAGTTTTTTATTTTTCAATTCTTTATCAAAATATTTTTCTACGCCAGAAATACCATAATTGTCATAGTCAGTTTGACCGATTAAGTGACTAAATAAATTGCCGTGCGTATAAACTCTAGACTGGAATGGTTCAAAAATTATTCCTTTTTCTCCTAAACTCCATAATTTCTCTTTTTCATATTGGCTAAGGCGTTTTTTTAAATAAAAATATTTACCTTTTTCTAAATTTTCATTTATTTTCTTAATATTCAATTCCGGAAAATTAACTCTTAAATTGATAAGAAAATTGTTTTTATTTTTTATTAATGAAGGCTTAATTGCAGCATGATAGAATTTTATATTTCTTGAGATTAATGTTCCATTTCTATCAACTATATCCCTTCTTGATTGAGTAAATTTTTTTGTCTTGTTTTCTTGATTAAAAAGTTCAATTGAATTCAGTGAAACATGGATTATTCTTATACTGAAAATAAAAATTAACGAAAAAAATAAAAAAAATAATAAATAAATTCTATCTTGAGACAAATTTTTTTTTTTTAAAAACCTTTTTTTTTTATCAGTCTCAAGATAATCTTCAAAATAAAAGCTGGTTTGATTTTTGTTAAAATACTTATTTTTTTTGAATTTTTTTCTCATTAAATATTTTTTGATTAACAATTTTGTGTTGAACATTAATAAAGTTTGACATGCTTAAGTATATTTTTGAAAAGTCCATAGGAAAGTATTTTTCTCTATCTAAACTCTTAATCCTTACTTCTATCATTTCAGGTGTTGTTAAATAAAAAAAATCTAATTGAGTTTCTAAGAAATCTTTATTTTTTTGACTGACTGATATATTCATGCTTAAAATATTTTTTTCTAACTCTCTAGTATGATTTTTTATGATTGAGGTTCCTATTAGAGAAAAGGAAAATATTAAAATTGAGAATAATATTTTAATTTTGAACATTAATAGCCTCAATATCTAAATAATTCTTAAATTTTTGAAATAAATTTGTTGGTATTGAAAATTTATTTTCGCTTCTAATTGCGTATCTTAGTTTAGCAGAGCGTGAAGGATTATTTTTATTAATTTCAAATTGTGATGGTTGTATAATTTTATTTACATATTTTTCAAATAAAACCTGACTACTAGTTTCGTCTTCAGGCAAATATCTAGATGGCTTTGATTTATTTTTTGAATAATTATTAAAGAAATATTTTACAATTTTATCTTCTATTGAGTGAAAACTGACTATTAAAATTTTTCCTCCAGGTTTTAAAAATTTTGTCGCATTTGTTATCCCGTTAATAAGCTCTGTTATTTCTTTATTTACAAAAATTCTCAGAGCCTGAAAAGTTTTTGTGCTAGGATTTATTTTAGAATAGAAATTTTTTTTTTTACTTTTTTCAATAATTTTAACTAATTCATCTACACGTGTTATCCTTTTTTTTAATCTAGCTTTGACAATATTTTTTGCTATTCGTGATGCATCTTTTTCTTCACCTAATATCTTTATAATTAATTTCAGTTTTGACTCACTTAAATTATTAACTACTTCTTGAACAGATATATCTGAAAGACCCATTGTCATATCTAAATTTTCTTTTGACTTAAAAGAAAAGCCCCTTTTAAAATCATTCAACTGAATCGAGGATAGGCCTAAATCAAATATTATTGCGTCTACATCATTTTTTAAAATAGAATTAATTTTACTAAATTTTGATTGATAAAATTGAAATCTATCGTGAAATCTTTTTTTTAATTTTTTTGCAATTGAGTAAACTGCGTAGTCTCTATCAATTGCTATTACTTTTGTGTCTTCAAATTTGAGAATTGCTTTAGAATATCCTCCGCCTCCAAATGTACAATCTACAAAAATACCTCCATTATCTGGAGATGAAATTTTAATGATTTCACCCAGCATCACTGGAAAATGGGAAGATTCCAGTGATTGTTTTTGAGTTTTCATTTAATTTTATGTCTATCATTAAAATTTTTGTCGTCTTAAAAATGCGGGTATCTCAAAATCTTCATCCTCATTATTGTCCTGATCAAATAAATGATCAGTATCTTTATCACTTGTAGGCTCGCTTTCTTGAAGATCTTGCTCATTTCCTAGCTCTTCAGAAAAAAGTTTCGGAGTATACTCTTCATCTTTATTTTCACTTATTAAATGTTCGTGGGCATTTGCATTTTCAGCATTTGTTTCAACATTATTTTCCATGTAAGAAGCGCTTTCAATAGATACACCTTTGGGAATTTCTTCATTTTCATTTATATCAGTATATTGAATTGTTTTATCTGCAATTTTGTTTTCTTCATTTTTTTCAAAACTGTCAATAAGTGCACTCTGCTCATCATTGTTTTTTATTTCATAACTTTCATCTAGTTTTAAAGCTGTTGCGCCATCTATCGAACTTACAACATTATTCTCTATATTTGACTTTGAGAACAAATTTTCTGGAAAATTTCCGTTTCTATTATTTGAACTACTTACTAAATTAAATATAGGTCTTGACTCTTGCTTAATTGCAGAACCGTTTAAAGAAGTCGCTACTATTGATACCCTTATTTTTCCACTCATATTTTCATCTTTGATTGCTCCGAATATAAGCTCAGCTTCAGGGTCAACTTCAGCTCTAATTTTATTAACTGCTGCATCTACTTCGAAAAGTTTGATATCGCTACCACCGGTAATATTTACCAATAAACCTTTTGCGCCTTGAAGAGTGTATTCATCAATTAATGGATTGTTTAGTGCTAACTCTGTGGCAGCCATTGCTCGATTCTCACCCTCTGCTTCTCCGGTTCCCATCATAGCTTTTCCACTCGCACTCATCACTGTTTCAACATCAGCAAAATCTAAATTTATCATACCGGGTCTAACCATTAAATCAGTGATACTTTGAACCCCATGTTTTAAAACATCATTTGATAAACTAAATGACTCCTCGAAACCTGTTGATTCATTTGCAATTTTAAAAAGGTTTTGATTTGGAACAACTATTGTTGTGTCTAAATGTTTTTTCAACTCTTCTAAACCGGCAACGGCTCTTCTCATTCGTTTTGGACCCTCATATGAAAAAGGTAAAGTTGTAACACCAACAGTTAAAATATTCATTTCTCTTGCTGCCCTTGCTATGACGTGTGATGCTCCAGTACCTGTACCACCGCCCATACCTGAAGCAATAAAAACCATATTGCTTCCTTGAATGTAATTTACTATTTCATTGATTGACTCATCTGCAGCTGCTTGACCAATATCATGTTTAGCACCAGCTCCTAGGCCTTTTGTTAAATTCATACCTATTTGTATT
>MDTA01199072.1_pt1 | contig 11833 bp, 11 predicted proteins | sample 811151 | NCBI WGS metagenome assembly MDTA01 (sample SAMN05326648, study PRJNA326480) | marine metagenome | isolation source: seawater | place: Indian Ocean: South | collected 2010 | reverse complement strand
GTGAGTGCGTTTGAAAGATTGCAACAAACCTTCCCGTGGGCCACAGTACCTGTAATTGCTGTTGTTTTACTTCTAGTAGTAGGAGGGGGGGCAACTGCGATATTATTTGGTGATGAAATAATGGATTGGTTCTCTGCAGATGAATTCGATGGGGAATTGATTGACTTCGACGCAACCCAAACACGAGCTTTCGCGGAAGGTCTCCTTGCATTAGGTCATCCTGAATGGGAGGGGAGAATGAGCGGCACTATTGAAGAACACAATACAGCCCAATCAAATCTTCAAAATTTCAGTGACTTTGGTTTAGCAACTGAGGATAACAGTTACGCAGTACCAATGTTTGAGATTCAAGAAGAACCGCAATTATCAATTTGTATGCCTGGAATCTTTTTCCCACCTTGTGGATTTTCGGACATAGGAAGTCAAGAGACAATTTTCACACATAGAAGTGACTTTGTTCTCCAAGGATATTCAGGATCTTCAGATTATCAATACCAGGACCAGATTCCTGTCGTGGATTTGGGTAATGCAAGTGATGATGAGGTGTGGGGGAGTGCCGCTGCAAGTATTGGGTTAGTCTTTGGCCAAGGAGGAGTATCCAGCAACACTGAACTCTTCCTTAAAGCACAACAAAACGATTTGTATGGGCTAATAATTGTCACATGGAACTCTGGGGGTGATGACGCAAGCGCACCTAACAACTGCAAACTCCCAGGGGAAAATGGCCGATGCGTCCCTTACTTTAAATCGGTAGATACAAGTCAATTTGAAAGCCTTCCACCAGGAATTCCTTTCATCATGGTCAGTAATGATGTAGGCGAACAAATACGAGATGATGTTGTAAATGGAGATGGTCTTATTCGAATGATTGTGAGTGTAGACAATCAAGGTGAAAGAGATGTCAAAGCACCATGTGGAATACTTCCAGGTCAGACTGACAAATTGATTATTTTTGGTGCGCATCACGACACTGTATACAATGGACCAGGAGCTGTTGACGATACTTCAGGGACTGCAACAGTATTGGAATTGGCTCGTCAATTTGCTAACATGGCACAGAGTAGGGGGGACCCGTATTATACTCTCAAATTCTGCACATGGGGAGGTGAGGAGGAAGGGTTACATGGCTCGAAGGCTTTCGTCGCAGCATACCTCACAGTTTTACAAGAAAATCTCAGATTGTATGTAAATCTCGATATGAATCACGTCGACATTGATATTGATCAAAGAGGGGATGGAATTTGGCTATTCGGCAATGACAGGAGAGACACAGAATATATCGAGCAAATTGTCGATTTATTCGAAGAGGAGAACCCTCAGGGTCTTGCTAGCAAGTATACAATTCATACCAACACTTTGGATGGCCCAAAAGGGGCATCAAATGGGATGCCCTACAATTCAGACCATGCACCGTTTGTCTATGATATCCAACAGGAAGAAGGAGATGAAAGGGGACGAGCGGTCGTCTGCTATGGATCAGGTTCATGGGAATACCACACTTACAAAGATACCATGGACCGATTCAATGAAGAATCGTTAGCTGTCAGTGGAATAATCTATGGTTCATACGTCGCTTGGTTAGCATGGAGTTGATTCGATGGCAAGACGGGCACATGCAAGCCACATATTGCTAAAACAAAAATCGGATGCTGTTCGATTATTGTCTGAAATACAAGATGCGAAAAAACCTCTCAAAGCATTCAAGAAAGCCGCAAAGAAGTACAGTAAATGCCCAAGTGGTCAAAGAGGTGGAGATTTAGGTTGGTTTGAGGAGCATCAAATGGTCCGAGAATTTAGTGCAGCATGCTTTGAGCAACCACTAAAGGAAGTAGACCGCTTCGTAAAAACAGAGTTCGGATATCATATCATCTGGGTACATGGTCGCGACGAATGAGGTGTAGTCATGAGTACCATTGTTGCTGTTGAGAATTACAAAGTCAAAGGTAAACACGGTGTGTTTGACCATGAGCGCGAAAAGGACCAGCCATTCATTGTTAGCGTGTGGGTTGTTTTGAAAGAATCCGCTAAAGATGATGATATAGGAACTAGTGTCGACTATGGATTTCTCCAGAGAGTTGTACATGATGTGATTTCACGTGGAGAATCGGTCCATATGATGGAAACATTGTCGGATAAAATAATCGAAACTATTTCCGGCCATCTGAATGTTGCAGGTGTCAAAATTCGAATAGAGAAACCACAGGCTCCAATGCCGCACGATGGTGGTTTAGCTGTTGTGGAGAGAACGTGGCCTGAAGGATTGACATTCTAGTCAAGATGACATGTATGCAAAAAGTTCATCGTAATTTGGTTCTATACCCGGATTTTCAGCATACCACGCATATCCAATTGTCCCATCTTCCTCAATAACAAAAACGGATCTTTGTGCAACTGTGTATCCATCAATTGCGAAATTTTCGAATGTAACGCCATAGGCCGTGATAACTTCCCTATGCACATCTGAAAGCAAGGGATATTCAATTCCATTTGCCTCTCTGAATGCATTATTTGCGAATGGTGAATCGACTGATATGCCGATTACTTCACAATTATTTGATACTAAATCATTGTACTGATTGTTGACAGTACAAGCTTGATTCTTGCATACTCCTGTGAATGCAGCCGGATAGAAAGATAGTATCACCTTCTTACCATGAAATGTTGAAAGTGTTACTTCGCTCTTATCGTGTGCTTTCAAAGTAAAATCTGGGGCCTTATCTCCTACGTTTACCATAACCTCCGGGGGTAGCGACCACGCTAAGAACATGCGCCCTGTGGCCTTTGACATGCCATGGTCCAAGATAGTACAATCATCACATGGAATAATCATTATTCGAACGGATGATTGTCTCAATTGTATTGAGCTTGAAGCACAACTAGAAAACCATGACATGGGAGTCCCATTACTGTGGATAAATCGAAAAGATGCAAAAGAGATATTCCAGCAATTCCCAATATTTTCAGCAGCTGTTGACGTCTTACCATTCGCAGGGATCTTTTCCCATGGTGAGTGTATCAAAACAGTAAGGGCGGCGACAATAAAACGACTCGAAGATGCCCTATGATGGGCGTATTTTCAGCGATTAGTTCAAACAGCCGCAAAGTACAGGCCCATCATGGACGAGCCCCTCAAACAGGTCTACGTGCCTGTCGTCGCAACACCAGGTGGTGAAAAGACGCAATTGGGAGTTTTGTCTTCAGAACAAGATGCATGGGATGTTATGCGTGCATTTCTTTCTAAAGCAGGAGAAACGCAGGTAGTTACTGCTAGCATCGTGGCGTGGGAAATCGATTTCGTTGGAGAAGAGGGATCCTTCGAATTGGCAACCTTTGATAGAAAAAGTTGCCCAGTTTGTACAGAATTATCATTTTGGGTGGAAGGTGAAGATGAAAGAGCGAGATGCTACTATAGTCGATGTGGCGCCTGGATAGAGGAAAATCGATTTGAGCCAGGGAGGTGGGACTGTGGTTGGCCTTCTGCAAATTGGAATAAACGCTCAGATAGCTTTGAATCAGCACACAAGGGATTAGTGGAAATGCGAGCGAAATCAAATTCAGCAGGGATGTCTGAACGTATGCCATCAAGAGAAGCATGGTTGAGTGAAAAAGACCGAGAAAGAAGAACCATACAACAAAGAAAGTTTGATTCTATGTCTGAAGATATCACAGAGTGATTGTATGGTTGGTTGGATTTCTGCTATCATCGCTTCGATGTTTGGGGTGGACGAGGTTATCGAAGAAATCCTAGAAGAAGAATGAACTTACTCTTCTTCTCTAGATCCACCTAACGATTCCGCATACCATGCTTCTAGATATTCAACACGGGTTTCGTCTAATCCGAGATTCTTGGCTTGGAGAGTCAATAATTTCCTTTCATTTTCTGTGAGGATACCATCATCCATCACCATTGAATAGGCCTCAATATAACTCTGCTCGTCCTTGGTGAACGCTTCTGGCATTAGAATTACGACAAGGATGTTGATTGTATTGTAAATCGGTTTACGCATCACAGTAAGTGGAACACCAACAACTAGTGCACTCGCAACGCCACCATACGGTATTATTCCTTCCAATAACTCAGCAACAACAAGAATACACACTGCGCCAGTGAAAACGAATACACCCCAAGACATGCTTCTTCGCAATTGTTCATCGATACCTAAGATGTCATTCTTGAGAATCGCATAACTGAACATGAATCCTTCAAACATCCCAGTGAGTAAAATACTCAACATAAATCCATATAAACAATACAAATAAATCGGTAAAAGTTCACCATCAATCGAAGCCAAATCTGCTAGATTGAAGTCACCAAATCGTGCGGTCATGTAAACGATTGACATGACCATGATACCCTTGATTGTCGCTTTACCTGCGAATCCGATGAAGAGTGAGCGTGCTTCATTTGCTTGGTCCTCCATCCCATCTTCTTCATCAAACCGGTACCATGCGCTGCGCATTAGAAATGCAGCAATAATAGCCGAGAGCGGAGGGGCGAGTAGCAAAAATTTACCAGCTGATGAACTGCCCGGTACAAACCAAGAATATGGGAAGGTTTCCTCTGTGTCGACACAACCTGCTATGATTGGAGGTGAACCAGGGGTCGAGGTCAGTATTACGTCTTCATCAACGGATTTACATTCAATGTGATAGTTACCACCAAAGGCCTCGACAACACCTCCACTAGAAGATACCAAAGCAGTAATGAGGACGGCTGTGATTACCGGAAGAGCCCACCAAAGATTGTTTCGTATCTTGTCTTTGGCCATGAAGTCCAAACGCTTGGATGGATAGAAGGAAACCGTCGAGAGATACATGAAGAGGCATAACAGAGAGCAGAAATACCACCCTACACGATAGTACTCCATCACCGGCAACATGTCCGAACTGAATGGGTATGCGTTGTACCAAGAGGCCATCACCCGGTACCCTTCGGCGAGTAGTAGAATGGCCATGAAGCGATTTTCCGGTGCATGGCTTCGTGCTTTGAGAATCAGCGCAGCCAAAAAACAGAGAACAATCAGTGTCAGAATCGAGAGGAAGCAAATAATGTAAGTCAATCCCAAGGTATCTCCTGTCTGGAGATTAATTTGCATAATTTTCTTCAGATAGTAAGGCAGAATGGGCCCCATTCCTTCCAGTGCCATTGGGCAGCCGTTATCCTGCATTCCCAAAAACTTACCCTATTAGACAAAAACCTAGGTTACATTTCTTCAATGGGGATAATACCCACCGCTTCACATCCGCGACGTATATGCTCACGGGCCAATTCGCTAATGTACAGATTTTGAGCATTTACACCATCATCATCGATCACATAATTATCTCGATAGAATCGATTGTAATCGACCGCTAAGGCACTCAACCATGCACAGAAATTGTGTGGAGAGCGAGAATCTATTGCGGTTTGCAATTCATCATCCATGTAGGCCAACCGGCGAATCAAGGCGGCCGCAGAACCCTCCAATAAATTGGGATCGAATTCGAATGCGGTATCCACGACGCCTGCTTTTCTTTGAATCGAGCAGGCGCGTGCATAACTGTACATGATGAATGGGGCGCTATCTGCTTCAAGGCTCAAGGCGTCCGACCAGCGAAATGTAATACCTTTCTCAGGAGAAATTCTAGCGATGTTGAATCGAGTTGCACTGATACCAACAGCTTCGGCGATTTCCACCAACTTCTCTTCAGATAAATCGGGTTTGCTTTCACGTACTGTTTCAAGTGCACGTGCTTGGGCCTCATCGAGAAGATCGTCCATGTAGACTACATTTCCTCGTCGGGTACTCATCTTTCCATCCGCTAACTTGGTGAAGGCATAGAACACGACTTCAGGGGGCTGAATACCCAATTCATCTAGTGCAATCCCAACTTGTCTTGATTGTAATTTATGATCTTCTCCGAGGATATTCAAAAGTCGATCAGACTGAGTCCACTTGTATTGATGGTAAGCTAAATCGCGTGTCGCATACAAACTGCTACCATCTCCACGGCGATAGAAGAACTGAGTAGATTTTCCTTTGACGCCTTTACTTTCTAATTCAAGGTAATGTGCACCATTTTCTGCCACACCATGCAATTCTGAGGACTGCAATTTTTCCATCACTATCTCGACACTACCATCTACGATGAATCGAGATTCCTTCGTAAAGGAATCGAAATTTATTCCCATTCGTCCCAAAGTTTGGAGCATCCCGTCCAAGACTGGTTGATACGAAGACTCGAATCGATTCAACACATCAGCATTGGCCTCTTCACTCAATTGAACCAATTCAGTCACACCAGAATCTACGGTAGCATCCTGGGCCTTCAGAAGATTTGCGGCCTGATACCACAGAACTCTTGCATGGTCTTGCTTTTCTGAATGGGGTGAGGTCTCGGATGAAATGCCCCCTTCATCGAGTAATGCATGTACACGCTCGTGATCTAGGTTCTCTAGGGCCCAGCAAAGAATCCCCACTTGTTTTCCCATGTCATCAACATAGTATTCGGCAGTAACATCGTATCCAGCCGCCCTGTGCATACGGACGAAGGTGTCTCCCAATACGGCATTTCTAGCACGGCCAACGTGAAACGGACCATTCGGATTAGCAGACGTATGTTCAATAAGAATTGAGCCTTTAGATTGTGGTTCACGATTTATTTGATTCGAAAGCCAAGAAAGGGATGCTCGAATGTTGACATATGGACCCACTGCGACGGCTTCACCGATATCAAGTTCCAGTGCATCCGCTATTCTCGAAGCAGCTTCATTAGGAGAACAGTCGAGTTGTTTGGCAAATGGAAAACAGGGTAGGGCTAAATCACCTTGACTTGATTCCTTGGATCTTCCAAGCATATTTCTCCAAAAATCACCCTTGACACCAACTGTAGACATTGCGTCGCCTAGAGCCGGAATTACAGCATCAATCATTGCTTGCATAAAATCAACTCCATGGATATCGTAACAATGCTGCTAAACCACCAAAGGCTTCCATCAAAGTGGCTCCCTCCTCTGTATCCATTGATATGAGTTTGACCTTGCTTGATGAATGCCCTGCTAATTCAGTTAGTTCATCCATTAGAGATACAGTGTTATCAGGGTCCTCTCTAACTTGATCGGCTGCAGCATTACATGAAGGGCAAGGAGGGATTTCTGTTAATCCAACAGTTGTGATTTGCCAGCCGTGTTGGCACTGTCTGCAAGTAAAAGCCTGACGAACTTTCCGAAGTCCTTCAGATAACAGAAGGGTATCTACTGCACCTTGATCCAAGGCACTTCTGACCATCATCTCACCATATGTTGCTTTCGGATGTTGTCGCATGATTTCCGCAAGAAATTGGTCTACTAACTGGCGTTCTGCGTCCAATTCAATCTCATGCATCAACCCACCGGCCCGCTGCACTAATTCTCTGAGGCCTGACTCATTTGAATAGCCGACATCAAAAGTTGGTTTTCGAACCAATTTCGCGATTTCGTGATGGAAGAACTCGCCTTTGAGAACTTGATCTTTAGTGGCACCAGGCCCACCAATGATTATGCCTTCCATATTGTCGATTAAACCAAGCCAGTAATTACTTGCATGTTCTGCTGAACGCTTGAAAAACTTGTGTGCATGTTCCTCAATAAGTCGCTCGAAACGCTGTGCTGACTGCCCACCTTGACGGTGTTTACCCATTATATTTGATTGCATTTCCTCTTGACAATGTACTGTTTTACCGCTCGCAACCCCATAAGCCGCTTCACCTCGATCTATCACAAAAATACCATAGCACGTTTTGTCAACAAGCATGTCCTCAAGTTGCGTAACTTCGAATGTGCTGTCGCACCTATACCTCGATGAACGGAATGGTTCAGGTGGATCATCGATTACTATTGTTGTCATACGTGTCTTGTTATTCCCAACAATGACGTGACCTGCGAAAATTGCAATACCTTTAGAGGGGGTTTCTCTCATGTTATTTATCGAAGAAACAGCAGATTCAATCGCATCAGCGACATGTTTTCTGGTTTGCTTTGACTTGATATTTGCTGCTTGACCAAGTTCTTGCGAGAGTTGTTGACGGACATCATGTATTGCCTTATCAGGCGGAATGATCACTGTAACTAGTTCTGTCCCCATGCCCCGCATCTTGCTCAAATCGTCAAGCGCGTTCTTAGCTTTGAGGCGGCGCTGCTGCATCTCTAGGTCGTCGGACATCGCGCTTCCTCGCACATGGCGGTAGCCCGGACTTCATCAATCCTTCCAGCGGCGTAGCCGCTAGGAAGGGAAGGTCTGATGAATCGCCAGTGATGCCGGAGTTACGATGGCAGCCCCAATAGTCGTCGCCTTGGGTGGTAGTTTACTCCGTCCTGAAGAGGCTGAAAGGCACGCGTGGTTGGCCAAACTAACAGATATTCTAGCAGAATGCAAAGTTCCCGTTGGAATCGTTGTAGGCGGAGGAGCACCTGCTAGAGAAGCAATTGAGTTGGCAAAACCTGTGATTGAGGATATTTCGGCTCTAGACGAGATTGGAATTGCAGCAACACGACTTAATGCATCCATTGTAGCACAGGTCCTCCAAGGCGCCGGCCTTGACGTTTGTAACGGCATACCATCTGATGTTTTATCGGCATCACGTGGCCTAAGCACACACAAATTCGTTGTAATGGGTGGGACTCGCCCTGGGCATACAACTGACAATGTAGCAATTCGCCTAGCAATCGAAAGTGGTGCATCTCGATGTTTGATTGCTACGAATGTTGACTTTGTATACACATCCGATCCGCGTTCGAATCCTTCTGCAGAATCTATAGAAAAGATGACTCTAGATGATTTGCAGGCAATTGTTGGGCCACCAGTCCATGGTAAAGCTGGAGGTTCGGGAGTTATCGACCCAATAGGTGTTCAAGCCGCAATCGATAATCAGTTACCACTTGCTGTACTAGATGGTCGAGACTTGAGCCGGTTAGCGAAGGCACTTTCAGGGCTAGCGTTTACGGGGACATTGATTGAGGTGCGCTAGATGGTCAACAAACAAAAACTGGCAGATCGCATACGGGAGAATGCTCAGCACGCCGATAATACCGATAAAAAGCGCAAAGGAAGTAAGACGGGATTACCTAAATCCTCTAGCTCAAATTCATATGTTGCCCCGCACAGGCATTGCCTAGTTTGCCAGATTCCTATTGCACTAAAACGTGACCCATCAATTTGTGGAGAGGGCAGTTGCATTGAGGAATATGAAAATCGTCAACGGCAGCGTAAGAGATGGAATATTCTGCTTTATGTAGCACCCGCAATTATGGTTGGAGCTCTTGTTTTACAGTTAATGGGGTCTGCTTAGTTGGTGATATCGTGTCTGTGATGGTTCGCATATTTTCTGTGCTCCCATTTGCAACAGGCGCAATTTGTATCATCCTAGTGATTGTGTCCCTATTCGGGTTTGCATCAGGAACAATTGACGATGAAATACCAGCATTACCATGCTTAGGATCACAAGATGAATGTGCCACTGGTATGTCAGAGTCAGATTTGGATGTCCCTGCTGCATTTTTGCTATTGGATGTCGAAATTGAGATTTCAATGGAACTTGATGAAGAAGCATGGATTGGTATCGTTGATTCTAATTATGCAATCACTTGTCCACCAGGCGATACCGGTTTGACGAATTGTACTGCATCAGATTACACGTTCTTGGCAGGAGGGCCAAATCATGATGGTGAAATATCACACAGTCTCGAACCAGGTGCTGTTCGGTTCGTTACAGGTGGGACCGAAGGAGCCATTGAATTACAGGATAATGAGGTCACTACGGAATGGTCAGTTCATCTCGCAACATGGGTAGAAGCCATTTTGGGACTTACCGGAGTTGGCCTATGTGCATCAGGATTGCACATGGCATTTCCAATGATGGGAACCATTCGTAAGGACTGAGTAGCAGCGTCGATTTCAAGAACCGAGCCCCCATGGGCAAGTTATGAGTGATTTCCGCTGCGAGGGTTGCGGTGCCCCAATTGATATCAGTGGACTCGAACCGTCGTTTGCCGAGAGAGAGATTTACTGCACTAGATGTGGGCGTGTAACAAAGATTTGATTACACCGAATCGTCACGAATTGGCCAATTTTCTGGTAGAGAAAGTGGATTCGTATCCTGTTGCTCACCAATCCTCTCAATTATTTCGAATCTTAGTCGTTCGATTCCTGCCATCTCTGTTGCACTAATTACCAGATGTCCTGTATCGGGATTCCTGATTTCAGGTATTGGACCATCAGGATCATTTTCCAAATCGGCTTCCATCTCACAAACAGCCAACCAATCCTCAGAACTAATCGATTCAATTAGGTCACCTTTTCCATCAACGACAATTAGTGGAGTTTGTGGAAGTAACTGTGCAACCTCACTTAGGAGGTTTTTTTGTGCCTGTATAGAGGTGCCTCCGGTTTCAGAATTATCGAATAAGAAGAGACAAAGATCTCCAATATGTTCCAGTGCTGCAATCGCCTGCATCTCAATTGGATTTCTTTCTTCCATAGGCCTGTCAAGTAGCCCCGGTGTATCGACTAGTTGATAGCGCAATCTACGGTTGATGAAATGGCCAACATGAAGCTGTTGTGTAGTAAATGGATAAGATGCGATTTCTGGTTTCCCAGTAGACATAGAAGCAATCAACGCAGATTTACCTACATTTGGAGCCCCTGCGACAACGACGCATGGTTCGCTTGAGGCAATCATTGGCAATGTCCGAAGGGTTTCACGTGCCTCCATCAAGAAATCCAAATCTTTGTCTATCCGATACATAATACTGGATATTCGGCCATAGGCTTCCCTTCTCGCCTCATGCATGGGAGGAAGATTGACCATCCTCCTGATTTTCTTGGCATTTTGTTGGGCTATCTCGACACATTTTCCAGCAGCCCACTGGCATGCTCCCAAACTCTGTCGATATTGATCACACCCTACTGCGGCTTCAACCATTGCCACGTCAAAGTAAGACATTCGGTCTAAACTGGGCCATTTGTGAACCCATCCGACAAGAGTTGCTGATAGAGAATCTCCTGCTGAACCAACCATTCGTATCATCTGTTTTCGTGTCCGATATATACGGTCCTTGTCCACTACAGCGTCACCTGCTTTCTTTGCGCGACTGAATGCTTTATCGAGGAGTTCCTCGGCTGTTAAAACCGTTGGAATTTCTCTCCAAACCACTGAACCCATGAGTCTCCCTCATTCCCTCGGCGGCGACCACTACTATTCAAACAAGCGAGTATATTGGGCCTAGTAATCGGATTGCATAACCCATCGGTTCAAGAATAACGGCACATTGCGATGGGCGATTACGATGGCAGATTCACATGATTTACCAAAATGGGCGGTTTCCATATGGGAATCACTTGGCAAACCCGAGATACATGAAGATGTGTTAACAGGGCCACTCCTTGAAAGAAGGGCAGGGATGCGGCGTGATGACTTGGTCGAAGTCCTTCTCGATGCAAGATCACTGCCCAAAGGTGCTGAAGAATGGGTCCGAGGGAGATTAATTGGAACCAATAAGATGAGTATTGAAATTCTTGACAGTGAGGGGACGTACCGTTACATTGCTAGAGATGTAATTGTAGAAGTGCGTTTAGTTGCGCACATGCGACCTGCTTACATTGATGATTCTGAACTCTTACAGTTTGAGCGTGAAGACCAAAAACGTAGAACGAAAATCCACGAAGATGTTGAGAAGAAGACCAAGGGTGGAGACGACGATCATCTTGGTAAAGGGCACTTTTGTGTGCTAATATCCAGGTGTCATTGGGGGACTAGAGGCACTGCCCTTATTCTGTTGAAGGCAAGTCAGGGATATGCAGCATCAACGGGGTTTTGC
>MDTA01005311.1_pt1 | contig 11834 bp, 17 predicted proteins | sample 811151 | NCBI WGS metagenome assembly MDTA01 (sample SAMN05326648, study PRJNA326480) | marine metagenome | isolation source: seawater | place: Indian Ocean: South | collected 2010 | reverse complement strand
TTGTAGAGCTGCTTCAATACTTGGAACACTTCAAGCTGGATATACAGACTTTAAATTTCTAGGTGATACAAGTAAAAAGATTTTTGATAGAGAAGCACTAATAGGTGCATCTATTACAGGTTGGATGAATAACCCAGAAGTGTTGTTCGATCCAAAAGTATTAGAGGAAGGAGCAAAAATTGTTAAGCAAGTTAATAAAGAGGTTGCTGAAGCGATTGGAATCAATCCTGCGGCCAGAACCACATGTGTAAAACCTTCTGGAAACGCATCAGTTCTTCTTCAAACTGGATCAGGTATTCATGCTGAACACTCAGCTATGTATATACGTAATGTTCAAATGACAAAAGATTCTGAAGTTACACAAGCGATTCAAAAGTCAAATCCTTTTATGGTAGAAGATTCAGTATGGTCTGCTACTGGAACTGACGTTGTCGTTTCATTTCCTATACTACCAAAGAAAGGTTCAATATTTAAAGATGAACTTCTTGGAGTAGCACACTTAGAAAAAGTAAAGTTAGCTCAAAAGCATTGGGTAGAAGCTGGTACTAATATTGAACTGTGTGCAGATGAAGGAGTAAGACATAACGTATCAAATACTATTATTGTAGATGATTGGGATCAAGTAGAGAAGTACGTTTTCGAAAATAGAAACTCTTTTGCTGGAATATCTTTTCTTCCTATGTCTGGTGACAAAGATTATAATCAAGCACCAAACACAGCAGTTATAACTGCGAAAGAAATGGTTAAGAAGTATGACACCGCTGCTATTTTTGCTTCAGGTCTTGTCGTCGATGGACTAGCAGCGTTTCCTAATCTTTGGCAGGCATGTTCTACTGCTCAAGGATTAGGTGAAGATCTTACATTAGAAACATCAGATAACGCAATGAAGAAAGATTGGGTAAGAAGATTTCAAAACTTTGCTGATAATTATCTCAAAGGTGATATGAAAAAAGCAGAACACTGCTTAAAAGATTCTTATCTACTTCATAAATGGAATAAGATTAATAAAAACTTTAGAACAATAGAGTGGAAGAATGATCTTACACAAAAAAGATACACCGATGCCGATACTATTGCTTCTGAAGCATGTGCTGGTGGAGCGTGTGAGATAGACTTCTAGCGTGAAGTATTATTATTTTGAATGTAACTTCTGCGACGGAGAGTCTCAAGTGTCCTCAGATGTTGAGCCTCAACACTGTCCTCTTTGTGGAAACATATGCAATGCAGAACTAATAGAGTCTGATGATGAGGATGAGGTAGTCGAAGAAGACTAATATATAATTACATGTGGTTATATGAAGATAAAATATTTAATCCAGCCGAGTACTCTTACGAGAACTTGGCTGGTTTTGTTTATTTAATAACAGATTTAAATAATAACAAGAAATATGTTGGAAAGAAGAACTTTTGGAAAATACATAAGTTACGACCTTTAAAAGGTAAAGTTAATAAAAGACACTCTAAGAGAGATTCAGACTGGCAAACCTACTATGGATCAAATGAAAAAGTAAAACTATTAGTTGAGCAAGAAGGCGAAAATAGATTTAAGAGAGAAATCATAAAGCTATGTAAGACTAAAGGTGAGATGACATACTACGAGATGAAAGAACAAATTGATAGAGAAGTATTATTCAAAGAAGATTATTATAATGAGTTCATTGGTGGGAAGATTCACTCTAAACATTTAAAGGGATAAAAATGCATACTTACAGAGCTAAAGTAATAAAAGTAGTAGATGGTGATACTATTGACGTAGATATTGATCTAGGTTTTGGGATATGGCTTAGAAATGAAAGAGTCAGATTATATGGTATTGATACTCCAGAATCAAGAACATCAGATCCAGAAGAAAAGAAATATGGTAAAGCTGCTTCAGCTTTTCTAGAAAAGTGGGTACAATCTGGAGGTGTGACAATTAGAACACATAAAGATGAAAAAGGAAAGTTTGGAAGAATATTAGGAGAAGTATGGTGTTTTGACACAAACGTTAATCAAAAGATGATTGAAGAACATCATGCAGTAGAGTATCACGGGCAGTCAAAAGAAGAGATTGCACAACAACATTTAGAAAATAGAAAGAAGGTAATACTAGAATGAATTATTGGTTTATGGTAGTTATTTTTGCGGGAGTATTCGCAGACGGTACACAAGAAGCATATGTATTTCAAGAGCCTCATTACTACTCAGTAAATGAATGTGTGTCTGCGGCTAACGATCCAGTTCAAATCCCTCATTTCGCGAAGAAACTAGTAAAAGAGTATGGTAAGATGATGGATATACAAAAGGTTGTATGTGCAAGTCATAAGGAAATTATAGAAACATTTGGTTCTGAATACGCTATTGGTGATCCAGCGTAAAAAAAAGGTGTACAATACCTACAGACTGTGGTATAATAATTATTATGAATAATGATAGAAGGTGGTAGTACATGATACTTATCGATTATAATGGTGTTGCTATTGGCAATCTTGTTGTACAAAGGTTGGCAGTAGAAGAAAATTTACTCAGGCACATGGTACTTAATTCTATTAGAATGTATCGACAGAAGTTTGGTAAAGAATATGGTGAAGTAGTTGTCATTGCAGATGGTACTGGTAACTGGAGAAAAGAAGTATTTCCTCAGTACAAGTATAAAAGGAAAAAAGGTAGAGAAGAATCCAAGATAGATTGGAATGAAGCCTTCCGTCTTCTTAATATGATAAGAGAAGAAATAGCAGAAAATTTTCCATATAAAGTAATGCATCAGCATGGTTGTGAAGCCGATGACGTGATTGCTCAACTTGCTCTAGAAACACAAGAGTTTGGTAAGCACGAACCAGTAATGATCGTATCAGCAGATCATGACTTTATTCAATTACAAAAATATGATAATATTAAACAGTACTCACCTATGACTAAGAAGTTTGTCACACATAAGAACCCTAGATTATATTCTATGGAACATATATTTAGAGGTGATGGTGGTGATGGTGTACCTAACGTCTTATCAGATGACAATGTATTCGTAGAAGAAAGACGACAGTCTCCAGTAACTAAGAAAAAGATTGATGCGTGGCTTGAGTCCGATGATCTGCAGAGAGACATGGGTGATACTATCTATCGTAACTTTCTTCGAAATAAAAAATTAATAGATTTAACAGAAACCCCTGAGTCTGTAAAGAAAGAAATTATAAATAGTTTTGAAAGTCAAGATCCTTGGAATAACAAGGGGAAAGTCTTTCCATATTTAGTTCGTAAAAGATGTAAGCGATTATTAGAGAGTGTTCAAGAATTTATATGAGGAGTGATAGATGAGCTATAAAATGATTTTTGAGATTCTTGAAGAAACAAGAGCCAAAAAGAAAAAAGACGATAAGGTGAAAATATTAAAAGATAATGAGTCTTGGGGACTTAAGGATATTCTTAGAGGAACATACGATAATACAGTCCAATGGTTACTACCAGAAGGTCGCCCACCATTTACCCCCAACTTACAGCAGTCAACTCCTTCTGATCTACAGAAACAGAATACACAATTTCAGTATTTTGTAAAAGGTGGACCCGGAGGATCGATGCCTTCTTTTAAGAGAGAAAAAATATTTCTCGCCTTATTAGAGGCTATTCATCCAAATGATGCAGAAGTTGTTATTAGTATGATAGCAAAAAAACCAATAAAAGGTGTGACAAGAAATGTAGTCGAAGAAGCTTTTCCAGGACTACTTTTAGATTCTACATAATATAACGTAAACCCTAAACCCCTTTACGAGGAGAATTTAATGACTCAACTACAAATCCAAAGACTTCAAAACGATTCAATACAACTAGAAAGGTTTGCAAAGTCGATGATAAAAGAAGGGAAACAAGATCTCGTAGAAAAAATTAAAATAAAAAAGGAGTACATTGACAAGTACTTAGAAAAATATATGGAAAAGGCTGCATAAATTTATTTACATTTGAAGAAAAGTTTGATATAATTAAATAATCAACTAGAGGTATATTATGAATATTTTTATCTTGGATGAAAATCCAATCAAAGCTGCACAGTTACAATGTGACAAACACGTCGTAAAGATGATTGTTGAGTCAGGTCAAATGTTGTCGACTGCGCATAGAATGCTTGATGGTTATACAGAAAAAAGACCATCTAAGTCTGGAAAACGTATGGTCAATTATTGGGTTCACCCTGACAGCAATCTTGAAAATACATTATACAAAGCTGTCCACCATTATCATCCGTGTACAACTTGGACTATGAAGAGTATTGGAAACTATACATGGCATTATGATCACTTTCAAGCATTATGTATCGAGTATCAGTACCGATATAACAAAACTCACAGCACACAAACTCTACTAGAAGATATATTATTGATACCACCTAAGAATATACCTATCGGTGGTTTGACGCCTTTTGCTCTTGCTATGACTCACGAACCACAGTGCATACATGAAGGAGAACCAGTGAGATCATATCATGAGTACTACCAAACAAAACAAGATAGGTTTAAAATGGTCTGGACTAAACGTAATGTTCCAGAATGGTTTAAAGGAAAAGAATATGCCGACATATACGCTGCGTAATAAATCAACACAAAAAAGTCATGATGTCATATGTAAGTATGATGAACTACAAGAGATATTAAAATCTGATCCAGATTTAATTCATGTACTCACAGCACCAAAAATAGTTTCTAATGTTGGAAGTGTAAAGACCGATGATGGCTGGAAAGAAAATTTAGAAAGAATTAAAAAAGGCTCTGGAGCAGGTAATACGATAAAGGTATGAAAAAAGGACAAAGTGCGAGAGTTGCTCTAGATGAACTAGAGACAGTTAGTCCTATTACCGAGAACCAGAAAAAAGCTTTTCAGGCTTGGGAAGAAGGACATAATTTAGTATTAAGTGGAAGCGCAGGAACTGGTAAGTCTTTTATTGCGCTGTATCTAGCTTTTAAAGAGATGCTAAAGAATCCACAGGACTATAAAAGAATACTAGTGATTAGATCTATAGTATCGACGAGAGACGGAGGACATCTACCCGGTACTAAGGAAGAAAAAGAAGAACCTTATCAAGCTCCTTATAGAGCAATATGTGATGAACTCTTTGGGTATGTAGGAGCATGGGGTAAGTTGCGTACTATAAGGGCTGTTGATTTTGACACTACATCTTTTATAAGAGGTGTAACTTTTGATGATACTATTATTATTGTAGATGAAATGCAGAACTTAAACTTTCATGAGTTAGACTCAGTAATTACAAGAGTTGGTAATAGATGTAAGATTATTTTTTGTGGTGATAGTATGCAATCTGATTTTACAAACACAAAAGAAAGAGATGGAATTATAAAGTTTATTTCTATCGTAGAACAAATGAGATTCTTTCGAGTAGTTAATTTTGAATGGGCTGACATTGTAAGATCTGATTTTGTTAGAGATTATATTATGACAAAAGAGATGTTGAACCTATAAATCGTATAAGTATAATTGTATTCAAGGAGGAAAACAATGAAATGGTTAAATAAGAGAATGAAAGAACGCACTAGTTGGGACGGAGCTGCTCTTGTAGCTTTAGGATTAATGGTTCTATTCTTAGCACCATTAGCAAAAATTGCTGCAGGACTCGCTATAGTCTATGGAGCATGGACTATCTGGAAAGCTGAATGATAACCATATACGGCAAACCGGATTGTGGTTGGTGCGAACGCGCTAAGAAAGTATGTGAAGACCACAAGTTAGAATATGAATATAAGAACATAGTGAATCTTCACTATAAGACCGAACTCTTTCAAAAACTACCAGACGTGAAAACAGTTCCACAAATATGGATGAATGATAATCATGTTGGTGGTTACGAAGGACTAATAACAGAAATCGAAAACACTATAGGAGGCTATGGAGATAATGGCTTTTAGCTTATCAAATAGATCAAAAGGAAAACTAGAGGGAGTTCACCCTGATATGGTTGCAGTTGTAGAACGAGCAATTGAACTCACAAAGGTTGATTTTGGTGTAACTTACGGAGTTCGAACAGTAGAAGAACAAGAAAAACTTGTTGCATCTGGTCGTTCGCAAACAATGAAGTCTAAACACTTAGTTCAAGACAGTGGATATTCACATGCAGTTGATGTTGTTGCGTATGATGGTTCTGATGTCATATGGGAAATTAATGTTTATGACGATATATGTGACGCATTTAAGCAAGCAGCAGAAGAAAAAGGAGTTGCAATCAAATGGGGTGCAGCATGGTCAGAAGGCGACATTCGTTCATACGAAGGATCTGCCGAAGATGCTATGAATGCATACATCGATTTAAGAAGGAGTCAAGGAAGACGTCCTTTTATTGATGGCCCTCATTTTGAACTTATGTAAAAATGACAAAGTATTCTCGGTTTGACCCTCGTAATAAAAAGAAGGGCAGAAATCAATTAAGATCTCAGCACAAGAATCTGAGGATTCGAAATGTTGAGAATAAAAAAGATCTGAGACCGCAAAAGGTTATAGACGATGAAGAAGTTCTTGAATTTAAGGAGTATCAAAGAATCTCTGCTAACTAATTACGTAGCCAGAGTTGCCATTGCTCTCTCAGTTCTTTTTAACGTTCTCTTAGGAGGACCTTCTAATCAAACGTTTTCAGCCAGAAATTATGGTTGGAAGCGACAAGGCAGATATAACGTAGTATGGTTCATAGACTCTCTTGCTTGGTTTGATAAAGATCACTGTAAGAGATCATGGACTTATTGGAAAATAAGAACACCAAAACATTTAATGATACCAGATTCAGTTCATACTGAGTGGAGGAATAGTGACAAAAATGTCACACCATTATAAAAAAAGTGAAAAAAAGTGAAAAAAACTGTTTACATTTCATTTAAACTATGGTAGATTAGTACTATAAGGAATGAAATTAAAGGAGTATATATGAGTATAATATTAACAGATTGTGATGGTGTCCTACTAAATTGGAGAGATCCATTTGATGCATGGATGATGAGAGAAAAGAATATCTTCGCTGAAGGAGATGTTAGAGTATATGATCAGGCAGATCGATATAATATGCCAGACATTTTTGAATATGTCTTAGAGTTCAACAACTCTTCTAACATTGGTTTCTTACCTCCACTATACGACTCTGTTAAGTATGTAAAGAAGATACATGAAGAGTTAGGATATAAGTTTACAGTTATAACTTCACTATCTCTCAATAGATATACACAAGAACTAAGAACTAAGAATCTCCAAAACATTTTTGGTAAAGAAGTTTTTGATGAGTTTGTGTACCTAGACACAGGTGCAGATAAAGATGACATCTTGGGTAAATTTGCTACATGGTACCCAGGTGCATATTGGATTGAAGACAAAGTTAAGAATGCAGTACATGGTGCTGAAGTTGGTCTTCAACCCCTCTTAATGAAACATCCTCATATTAAAACTGAAAATACTGAGGGTATCCCTAAAATGTCAAATTGGAGAATGGTGTATGAACAACTCGGTGGCTGATATACTCAACCTACGTTATAACTTCGAAGAGCTTCTAAGAAACTTCGATATTCCTGAAGACAAGCGATCATCTGATATAAATAGCTTAGAATGGTTTAAACGCTATGGAAACAGAAAGAATCGCTTCAGAGACGGATACAAAGAAGCAATAGACATCTGTAACGAGATCTTGGAATTCCATAGAAAAGATTTTAAGGATACAAAATGTCAAGAGGAAGAAACTTAGGAAAACTATTAGGCTCAACAGGCACTATCGCAAAAGAAAAGCTCGGGTCAGATATTGCTACTTCTGGCACCAAACAATTTCAAACAGATCTACCAACAGGAAATACTAATACAACTGGCGAACTCAGCTACATTGTCGACAACGACAACATGTACGTCTGGGGCGGTGACGGTTGGTTTAGGATGCAGATAGTTAATGCTGCTCCTCGTTTCTTACCTCCTTTTACACAATCTGCTTATGTTCTAGACTCACCCGGTAATCCTACAATCATTAAGTTATATGGTGCAGACTCTGATGGGTTTCCACCAAATTTCATACACACTGCAGCAGATTCTGCACAGTATCTCGCAAGAATAATACAAGACTCTAATAGTCAGTTTACAATTACACCTTTCGGCGTAGATTCACTTAACGCTCAGCCTGGGTTTGACTCTAGTGGAGGATCTTTTAACATAGCCTTTAAGGTTACGGACGGAAGAGCTGAGCAGCTAAGAAACTCTTCATTTTCAGTATCATACATAAAATCAGGTGGAGTATTATTTGATACTCCTGGAACACACACCTGGACTGTACCAGCCGGTGTTACTTCAGTTCATGTTGTAGCAGTAGGAGCCGGTGGTGCACCAGCAAACTCTTATCCTTATCAAATGACAAAGGCTGGTGGAGGAGGCGGTGGTCTAGGTTGGAAGAATAATATTCCTGTAACTCCTGGAGAGCAGATAACAGTCAAAGTCGGTCAGCATCAGGGTGCAGGCGCAAATGGTGAAGATTCTTACTTTAAGGATGTCTCAACAGTAAAAGGTGGTGGTGGGCAAGGAGCAGGAAACTACGGCTCTACTGTTCAATCACCTTCAGGTGGAGATTACGTCGGCGACGGCGGAGGAAACGGTGGTGGATCATACTCTAGGAACGATCCTTACAATCAAGCTGGTGGCGGTGGAGCAGGAGGATACTCCGGAAACGGTGGTCACGGTCAGCATCAAGACGGTACTCCACCTTGGACTGCAGGTTCTGGTGGCGGTGGAGCAGGTGGCGCTAAAGGAAGTTGGTCTAATTATCCAGGTGGCGGAGGCGGTGGCGTCGGTCTCTATGGAGAAGGTGCTTCAGGTACTACAACTGGTGCTGGAGGTTCTGGAGGTGCAAACGGTGGATTTGGTAATGGCGGCGGAGGAGGCGGCAGTGGAAACGGATCGGGTATCGGTGGTAAGTATGGAGGAGGATCCGGATATCTAAAGAATGGTGTTAACCAATGGGTCGGAAATACAGGCCAAGGCGGCGTTAGAGTAATATGGGGAGCCGGTAGAGCTTTTCCTAGTACATTAGTATCACAGGCTGATTCACTGTTAGCCGAAACAACAGTTTAGGAGAAGACATGTCAAAAGCAAGAGACCTCGCAGCAGCACTGAATTCAACCTCATCGCTCATTGGTGCTTCATTATCTGATCCAACTACGTATGCTCCGTCAGAAGTAGTCGGAGGTGGTACAGATATTGTTGCAAACCCATCATTACTACCTACTAGTGGAAACGATGCAGGTGATCAGTATTTCGTAACTTCAAATAATAACTTAATGATCTGGAACGGAAGTGGTTGGTACAAAGTAGCTACAGTTACTAATACGTCGCCTGTAGTAAATTCTGCTGGTAATGCTGCGTATAACTTTGCTAAAGACGGAACACCAATAGATATTGAAATCTCTGCTACTGACCCAGAAGGATTAAATGTTCAGTACAAGTATAACGTTACTGCTGGTACAGTTGGAAACATAGCTGCGATATCATCTAGTGCGACTTCTGGTGGTACGTATAGTGCACTCGCAGAAAATACTCTAACAGACAATCGATTCATTCGTTTAACTCCATCAACTAATATCGCTCATGCAGGATCCTTTAGTTTAACATTTTCTGCATCTGATGGTGTTAATATTGGTAGCTCAAGTGCTTCATCTTTTTCATTAACTTTTGAGACTTATGGGTCTGCATTCTTTGATGGCACAGATGATTCTCTTGCTCTTCCAGCATCTTCTGATTTTGCGCTTGGAACAGGAGATTTTACTATTGAGTCTTGGGTTAAGTTTAATGACACAAGTTTAGAAGGTGGTGCAAATAGAAGAATTTTTTCCTTAAATGCAAGTGCTGGTAACGCAGTAGATAAATTACAAATTTGTATCGATGACGGTTCCTATAGAACTAATGGTGATCTCTTTCTTTATTCAAATAGTGATCAAGGATATTTAGGTGTAGATATTAGAGATGAATGGCATCATATAGCAGTTGTTAGAAACTCAGGTACTTTGAAATTTTACTTAGACGGAGTTGAAAAACATAGTAATAGTAATACGCAAGATTATTCTCCTAATTCTGGGTCGCCCGCACCTATTATTGGTCAAAGAGGAGATGATAAAGGTGATTATAGTGGTTACATTTCAAACTTTAGAATAGTAGTTGGTACGGCTGTTTACACTAGTAATTTTACACCAGCGGGTCCTTTAAGCGACATAACTAATACTAAACTGTTAACTGCACATAAAAATAATGAAATTGTTGATGGAAGTACTTCCAATCACACGATAACGAAAGGTGGTGATGTTACGCATCATGCATCTAATCCATTTCCGTTAAATACTATTGGTTATGGTTCGGTGAAGTTTGATGGAACTAATGATTACGTAACATCAGCTGCTTCTAGTGATCTTACTATAGGTACTAATGATTTTACGATAGAATATTGGGCGTGGTCTAATGATTTTAATACCGCACAAACAATTACTGATCGTACAACTAGTCATTCAACTGATTTAATAATCGGTACTAACGGATCCGGTCAACATCGAATATATGCAAATGGTGGTTATAGAATTTTAACAGCTGCAACAGCTGCTAAAACTTGGAATCATGTAGCTTGGCAAAGATCATCTAACGTAACAAAAGCGTATCTTAACGGAAAAGAACAAACAACAGCATATAGCGATACTAATAATTATCCGGGTAATAAAGTCGTATTAGGTTTGTTAGCGACTCTCAATAGCTCCGGAATGAACGGTTTTATATCCAATTATAGAGAAGTAATAGGATCGACTGTTTATACTCCTACAAACGGTCCTGCTTCTGGTATAGATTTTGCAACTGCAGATACCACAACTTTAGCAAGTCATTCTGGTTTTGACTTTGGAACAAATGATTTTACAATAGAATTTTTCTATAAGTGGAGTACTAATAGTGGTTATCAAACTGTTTTAAATCATCAATACAATGCTACTGACGCCTGCACTATTCAGTCTAATGCTAACACTTATAAGTGGGGACTTTTTGGTTCTAGTTTACCTTATGTTTATGAGTCATCTGACGCTAGTGTAGATGTATGGTATCATTACGCTTTTGTTAGAAACGGTAACACTATTAAAATATACAGAGATGGTGTAGAAACTTATAGTCAGACTCACACTGGTTCTGTAGGCGGAATAGATACTACAGAGTTTGGTGCTGGGTCCGGCGCTCATTATGATAAAGGTATGGTAAGTAATTTTCGTGTAGTAAAAGGTACGGCCTTATATACGAGTGCTGGATTTGTGATACCGACTTCTAATTTAACGGCAGTAAGTGGAACATCTTTATTGTTATTTCAAGAAAATAGTGGATCAACATTAAGTGATGGTAGCTCAAACAATGTTACTGTAACAAAAGGTGGTAGCCATAATATTTTAACAAGTGATGGACCATTTTATGCACCAAGTTTTACTCCACCAACAGCTCCTTTAACCGCTGTAACAAATACTAAGTTGTTAACTTTACAAAGACCACAACCAGATAGTATTACTAATGGATCTTATCATATCACAAGTACTTCTAATACTCATGTAACAACTAGTACTAGTACTGATTTTACACTAGGAGTTGCAACTGATTTTACATTAGAATTTTGGTATAAATTTGCTTCAAGTGTAAGTAGTGGTGGATATTTATTTGACATGGGTGACAATACCTTTACTGTTTATGCAGCTTCTACTAGTAGACTAGATGTATGGGGTACTGGCGGAACTGTTAATAATGGTGGTTCTAGTGTCGGTACCTCAATTGGTGATTGGCACCACATGGTCGTACAAAGAACTGGAAACGTACATGATTTTTATATTAAT
>MDTA01015385.1_pt1 | contig 11835 bp, 8 predicted proteins | sample 811151 | NCBI WGS metagenome assembly MDTA01 (sample SAMN05326648, study PRJNA326480) | marine metagenome | isolation source: seawater | place: Indian Ocean: South | collected 2010 | reverse complement strand
CCTGCCCGGATGAACCCACCGCTCTGCCGCTGATCAAGGTGGATGAGCCCACCCTGCAGATGACCTTCGTGGTCAACGACTCGCCCTTCGCTGGCAAGGAGGGCAAGTTCGTCACCAGCCGTCAGGTGCGTGACCGTCTGCAACGGGAACTGCTCACCAACGTGGCCCTGCGCGTTGAAGACACTGACTCACCCGATCGCTTCGCCGTCAGCGGCCGTGGCGAGCTGCACCTCGGCATCCTGATCGAGACAATGCGGCGCGAGGGCTACGAGTTCCAGGTGTCGCAGCCGCAGGTGATCTTCCGCACCATCGACGGCACCCCCTGTGAACCGGTGGAGACCCTGGTGATGGACGTGCCTGAGGAAGCTGTGGGTGGCTGCATCGAAAAACTCGGCACCCGCAAGGGCGAGATGCAGAACATGGAAACCGGTCAGGACGGCCGGACGCAGCTGGAGTTCATCGTTCCCTCCCGTGGTCTGATCGGCTTCCGGGGGGAGTTCATCCGCACCACCCGCGGCGAAGGGATCATGAGCCACTCCTTCTTCGAGTACAGGCCGATGCTGGGTGAGTTCGACACCCGCCGCAATGGTGTGCTGATCGCCTTCGAGGAAGGCACCGCCACCTTCTATGCCCTCAAGAACGCCGAGGATCGCGGTCAGTTCTTCATCTCTCCCGGCACAAAGGTGTACAAGGGCATGATCATCGGTGAGAACAACCGTCCTCAGGATCTGGAGATCAACGTCTGCAAGGCCAAGCAGCTCACCAACATGCGCTCCGCCGGCGCTGAGGAACTCGATACTCTGCAGGCACCGGTGCAGATGACCCTGGAGCGGGCCCTGGAGTACATCGGTCCCGACGAGATGCTCGAGGTCACACCGGAATCCATCCGATTGCGCAAGCTACCGGCCAAGAAGATGGCCAAGCGCTGATGCTGGAAGCGGATCCCCGCTTCCAGGACGCCATCCGTCTGTTCAACACGCAGGAGTGGTACGCCGCCCATGACGTGCTGGAGGAGCTCTGGCATGAAACCGCCGATCCGGAACGACGCTGCCTGCAGGGGCTTCTGCAGGTGGCCGTCGCTCAGCTCCACCTGCAGCGGGACAATCTCCGTGGGGCGACCATCCTGTTCGGCGAAGCCCTAGGTCGATTGCAACGACCCGGTACCCCGGATCTTGGCCTTGATCTGCCGGGGTTGTGTCGTTGCGTCCAGGAGCGACTGTTGCTGTTGCAGCAGAGCGGGGATCCCGAGTTGTGCACTGTCCCTGCGCTCAATCCCAGGTCTTGAAGCCCCGGTAGTGTCCCTCAATTGCTGGTCTCAACGCGTGCTGATTAAGGCGATGCGCCGACTTCGATCCCTGTTTTTGGTGCTCCCCTTTCTGCTGGCTGCGGAGAGTCTTGGGGATGATCTGATCACGATCGAATCCGATTTGCAGTCTGCTGACAACACCACCGGTGTCGTCACCGCCAGCGGCAATGTGCGGATTGTTCATGCTGACCGCGGCGTCGTGGCCACGAGCCGTCAGGCCCAGTACTTCACCAAGGAAGAGCGCATCGTGCTCCGTGGCGACGTGGATGTGGTGCAGAACGATGGCCATGCCCTGCGGGCCGATCAGGTGATCTATCTGCTGCAGGAGGATCGTGCTGTGGCCATTCCTGGAGAGGGCGATCAGGTGTTCAGCCAGTGGACCCTGAAGGATCCTTCGGCAGGCATCGAACCATGAGCCTTGCGCTGGAGACGGTGTCCATCAGCCTGGGTGGCCGGCGGTTGGTCAACCAGGTGAGTCTCGATCTCTCACCGGGCGAGGTGGTCGGCCTGTTGGGGCCCAACGGTGCTGGCAAGACCACCACGTTCAATCTGGTGATCGGATTGCTGCGACCCGATGCCGGCGTGATCAGCCTGGATGGTGCCGTGGTGTCGCTGCTGTCGATGCCGGAACGGGCGCGGCTTGGACTCGGATATCTGCCCCAGGAGCCCAGCGTGTTCCGTCAGCTAACGGTTCGACAGAATCTCGAGATCGCCCTTGATCAGACGGATCTCAATCCTCAGCAGCGTCGTGATCGCCGTGACCAGTTGATTGAGGATTTCCACTTGGTGGCGTTTGTCGATCGCTGCGGTTATCAGCTATCCGGGGGTGAGCGGCGGCGCTGCGAGGTGGCTCGCGCTCTGGCGGTGGGTGCGGAGGGGCCGCGTTATCTACTGCTGGATGAACCGTTCGCCGGGGTGGATCCCCTGGCGGTGGCTGATCTGCAGGAGCTGATCCAGGCCCTGCGCTCGCGGGGGATGGGGATCCTCGTCACCGATCACAACGTTCGCGAAACCTTGGCGATCACGGATCGCGCCTACATCCTCAATGACGGCTCGATTCTGGCCAGCGGCCAATCCAGGACGGTGGCCGATGACCCTCTGGTGCGCCGTTACTACCTCGGGGAGGCCTTCCAGTTGTGATCGCTGTTCTGAATCGCTGGTGTCGTCGCGTTCCTCTGCTGGATCGCTGGTTGATCGGTGAAATCCTGGCGCCGTTGCTGTTTGCGGTGGCAGCGTTCACGGTGGTGGGGCTCTCCATCGGGGTGATGTTTGAGCTGGTGCGCCGGCTTGTGGAGGACGGCCTTCCGGCGTGGATTGCCCTGCAGGTGATGCTTCTGAGCCTGCCGCGCTTTCTGGTGCTGTCGTTTCCGATGGCCACGCTGTTTGCCACCCTGCTGGCCTACAGCAAGCTGACGGCGAACAGCGAACTCACGGCCCTGCGCAGCGTCGGGGTGAGCACAGTGCGTCTGGTGGTGCCGGCCTTGGTGCTTTCAGGGGTGCTCACGGGCATGACGCTGCTGTTCAACGATGTGATCGTTCCCCGGGCCAACACCCAGGCCGAGGTCACGCTGCAGAAAGCCCTGGGACGAGCCCTCGCCACGGAAAAGGGCAAGGACATCATCTATTCACGCTTCGGCCGGGTGACGGATCCGGAGTCCGAACGCAGTGGTCGGGGCCTGAAGCAGCTGTTCTATTCCCGTCGTTTCGACAAAGGGGAGATGGTGGATGTCACGGTGCTGGATTTTTCAAGGGCTGGATTCCGCCAGATGCTCGTGGCTGATCGGGCCCTCTGGAACGAGGCGGAGGCGAAATGGGAATTTCGCGACGGTCAGATCCTCACGCTCAATCTCAACGGCAGCACCACCCGCGTCGATTTCGATCGTTACCTCTATCCCCTGAGTTCCGGGCCGCTCAAGGTGGCGCGGCTACCGGATGACGCCAACAACATGACGATTGCCGAAGCGATCGCGGCGGAACGCATCGAAGCGGAGGCCGGCAATGTCAAAGCAGCCCGCAAACTGCAGGTGCGCATCCAGGAGAAGTTCACCTTCCCGATGGCCTGCGTTGTGTTCGGTCTGATCGGCAGCAGTCTCGGCTCGCGACCCGGCTCACGAACCAGTCGCAGCCAGGGGTTCGGCATCAGCATCCTGCTGATCCTGGGGTATTACGCCCTGAGTTTCAGCTTCAGCTCCCTCGGGGTGAAAGGTGTTCTGCCGGCGCTGCTGGCGGCATGGCTGCCGGTGTTGCTGTCCCTGGGGGCAGGATCTTTGTTGCTGCGCCAGGCCAGTCGCTGAGTCCCCCCGGCAGAATTGATCTCATCAGGACACTTGCGGTGCAGTCCCTTCCGTTTGATCTCGTGACCGGCCTCGGCTTCGGGGCATTTCTGTTGTTGCTGCTGGCCATGCCGTTGGCCTTCTGGTCGGTTGCGTCGAAGGCCCGCACCGGCAGCGTGCAGTTGCTGGTGGCGATGGCCAATCTGCTGCTGACGTCACAGTTGGTAATGCGCTGGTGGGAATCCGGTCACTTTCCGATCAGCAACCTGTATGAGTCCCTGTGCTTTCTGGCCTGGGCCTGCACGCTGACCCAGTTGCTGGTTGAACGCTCCTGGCCCTCCCCGATCGTGGCGGCAGCGGCCACGCCGATGGGACTCGGCTGCATTGCCTTCGCCAGCTTTGCCTTGCCGGACCAGTTGCAGACGTCTGCGCCTCTGGTGCCAGCCCTGCGTTCGAGCTGGCTGGTGATGCACGTCAGCGTGATCATGGTCAGCTACGCCGCGCTGCTGGTTGGTTCGCTGCTGTCGTTGGCGGTTCTGGTGACGGACCGTGGAGAAGCATTGGAATTGCGCAGCAGCTCGATCGGCAGCGGTGGATTCCGTCAATCCGTGGGTGTTGGAAATGATGGGGTGCTGCAACTGCAATCCATTCAGCTGAGCACCACCGAGCAATTGGACAGTCTCAGTTACCGAACGATCACCGTTGGGTTCCTGATGCTCACTGTTGGCATCGTCAGCGGTGCGGTATGGGCCAATGAAGCCTGGGGCAGCTACTGGAGCTGGGACCCCAAGGAAACCTGGGCCCTGATCTGCTGGCTGGTGTACGCGGCTTATCTGCACACACGCTTAAGCCGGGGCTGGCAGGGGCGCCGCCCTGCGCTCGTGGCCGTCGCGGGTCTTGTGGTGATCGCGGTCTGCTACATCGGGGTGAATCTGCTGGGCATCGGTTTGCACAGTTATGGCTGGTTCTTCGGCGGCTAATCCGGAACGGGCCCGTTGCTTCGCTGTCAGAAAGTACTGGCGCAGCGATGTTTGCCTGGCTATCCGATTGCTAGTGGATCTCTCACAATCGCCAGCCCACGTTTTCGTCGCTGCTGTGGCCGCCCCGCTTATGTGCCAGTGGACGCGCGCACCTGGGTTGTTGTTCTGTTCTTCATACTGTTGATTTTGATCGGTCTGGCTGTGGTCTCGCTGTTGTTGATCTGAGAGCAGTTTGATTGGTCCGCCTTTCCCCTGTTGATTAACGCTGTGTCGGTATGGATGCATGTGTGGCATCCCGGTTGGGTCAGGATAAGTTGGATCACCATCAAACGACCTTCAGCAATGGCTGCCGCGCGACGTGTCTAGGTCTTCATCGATCGTCGTTGCATCGATCAGCCTGATCGCCTTGTCTCTAAGCCCTGTCGCAAGGGCAGACGTGAGCGTCCGTGGCGACTCCGGACTGAACAGCAAAGTGAATGGTCAACGCGACGGCTCCTGCAAGGCGGGTGTGTGCCGTGTTTCTGGAGGACGCAGGGGGGGACGACAAAAAAAGATCCTGTTTCACCGTTTGAGTGAGCTCGATACTCGCGGAGACCGAATCAAGAAGATCAAGCTGAATATCGGTGATCGTAAAACTAAATCCGTCATTGTTGGAGTGACCAACCGTAAGGGCTCTTATCTGACGACACCTTTTGTCTTGTCTGGTAAGGCAGATCTCATTCTGCTGTCTCCCGGTGGTGTTCAGATGAATGGGGCGACGTTCAAAAACACTAACCATCTTTCCCTGGCAGCAACATCTCACTTCAAGATGGGAGATGGTGTATTTGATATTTTCAAAACCTCAGCCGATTATCTCAATGACCTCTCTCTTGCCGACGAGAGGCCTTTGAGTGCACGAGCTGATCAACTATTGAGTGATTTCAGTTCCTCTCCAATCGATGATAATCATGGCCAAAGCTTGAAGGGGTCGATCAAAATCAGTGATCGACTTAGTGTAGATGGTGATCTTCTTGTTGTTGCCAAACAGCCAATCAAGCTGAAACGTGCGCAGCTTGATATTAATGGTGATCTGTTTCTTGAATCGCGTCTTCTTGATGCAGCGGACAATGCAGTCAATCGCGATGCTGACAAGAATAAAAACATACAGAACATGATTTTATTCAATACTGTTGACGCTGAAATTGCTGGTGATGTTGATGTAATTTCTAAATCAGGAGTATCTGACCGTTCTTATAGAGGTTTGCTGATTAGCGGTTCTGATCTGTCTGTTGATGGTAATTTTGTCGCCTCAACACAAGCATCCTCTCAATCGCCTTTTGATTTTAGTCGTGGCATTGTGATCACCAATGACACTGATCTGAAAGCAGGATCAATCGATCTGACGGGTCGAGGAGGGAATTCGTCGAGACGGCGTAAACATCAGGGCATTAAGATTGCAAATTCCAAACTCTATTCTGATCAGGATCTTACTTTAAAGGGTTTCGGTGGAGATGGCCGTCAATTTGTTGATGGTGTTCTCCTTCACCGGGCCAACCTTCACGCTGAAAATGGCCGATTGGTGGTTGAAGGGAGGGGTGGTAATAACGCTGGGTTCATTATGGACGGCATTCGATTGCTTGGTAATGTGAATTTATGGGCCGGTTCTGATCTGTTTCTTGCTGGCAAGGCTGGTGAAAGTCGCTCCCCTGACACCGGAACAGGTATCTATGTTGATGGACAAAAATCTGGTGCCTCGATCCACGCCCATCGGGTTGAAATCGTGGGCATTGGAGCCGATCGCGATCTTGAGTCGCCTTGGCCCAAAAAAGTTAATAAGAAAGTATTGCAGACAGTCGGTGTTGATGTTGACAATTTAGCTGTCCATGCAACGAGTGCAGTCAGGATTAAAGGAAAGGGTGGCTTTGGTAATCAATTACTGGACGGTGTGAACTTTAGAAATGTCAATATTCAAACTGATGGTAATATTGTGCTAAAGGGTGTTTCAGGATATAGCGATACTTTTAAAAAGAGTGCTGGTATTTTTCTTGATCAATTCAACCTAAGTGCAAAAAATGCTAAGTTTATCGGACGTCATGCGTCAAGCAATGAAGCACTAAAGGGCAAACAACTTGATGGAATTGTCGTTATAGATAGCATAATTGATGTTCAAGAGCATTTAGCAGTCGATGGGATACCTGCTGAAAGTAAAAAAATCAAAGACAGCATTGGCGTCTTCACCTCGAATTCAGCTTTTGCTGCTGATACAATGGGACTAAGAGGCATAGCAGCCGAATATTTTGAGTTTGAAAGTGGACGCTTAGCTCTCAATTCTATTTTGAGTCCATATCAACAACCAGAACAGGTAGTTGGACAGAATATTGGTCTATTGCTTAGGGAGTCGACTTTTTCAACCCGAAATGGTGATCTTGAAGTCTCTGGTGTTGGTGGACTTGGAGCAAAAAATCTGCATGGTGTTTGGCTTGATCAGTCGACAAAGTTAACGGCTAACAATGGAAGTTTGAATATTAATGGCGTGGCGGGTTTGCTGGGATCTGAAATGTACGGTGTTGTTGTTGAAGGATCACACTTGATATCAGACAAGAACATCATGATGCTTGCCAAGAGTTCCGAAGGTCTTTCAGCGAACGATAATATTGGCATCAAGCTTTCTGATAATTCTTCCGTTTCTGCTGAAAATATAATCCTCAATGGCAAGGGTGGGTTTGTACATCAACAAGGCAAATCATTGGATGGTGTCTCCATAGACCAAACACAAATGTCTGCTGAAAATAAAATTGAAATTGTGGGGACTGCCGGTCGTGGGGCATTCATCAGCCGCAGCAATGGCATCAGCTTGAACAAGGGATCGGATTTGACCGCTGATTCGATTGTTCTGCATGGAATTGGGGTCCCTGACAAACAACCCTTAATCCCAATTCTTGAAACTGAACAATTGACTCCTAACTCCAAAAATCATGGTGTGGTACTCCGTTCGGCTACGATCAGATCTGATCATGATCTCCGGATTGCAGGAGACGCTGGTCGTGGTCAGGAGTTGCTTGATGGCGTTCATCTTAAAAACTCTCATCTTTTTGCCGGTGACGGGATCACCATTCGGGGTAAAGGCAGCATTGATGCGAATGGAACATTTAAGTTCAGCGATGGAGTGTATTCATCTAACTCAATCATTGAATCCGATGGTTTCATTGAGCTGATCGGTAAGGGCGCTACAGGCCAAAAACTCGAAAAGAATTTTGGAGTTGAGCTCAGTAGTACGAAAATATTTGGCTCTGATGTACGAATTAAAGGTACGGGTGGTATCGCGAAGAGAAAGAGTGTAATAAGTAGTGGAGTATTGATTAGTAATTTTTCAGATATTCAGGCAACAAATTCAGTCAAAATCAAAGGATCAAGTGGTTCTAATGTAAGCAACGTCAGGACAAGTGATGGCGCCGCGATTGTTTCCTCGTCGCTCAAAAGTAAGACGCTTGATATTAAAGGTGTAGGGGTGGATGGTGGGAATAATGTTAAGCAAAGCTCGGGTGTGTATTTGAGGGATTCATCGTTCGACATTGATGACTCTATTTCCATTGATGGTGTTAGCGGCTTTGGAAATGAGTTGAAACGAAGTAATGGTGTTGATCTTGTTTCTACACATATGTTTTCTGACACAATCAAAGTGTCGGGTTCTCCATTCACTACTGAATTGTCCGATGCTTCGGGATTCTTTAATCAGGGAATCAATATCAAGCGGTCTAAGCTATTCGCTTCGAAGGATGTTTCCTTGCAGGGTGTTGGAGGATTTGGCATTGCATTACTTGATGGTATAGATGTTCAACATAGTCAATTAATTTCTGATCAATCCTTGTCTATGGTTGGTGTTGGGGGCCAAGGAGAGAACATCAGTTCCAGCACTGGAATGATCATTCATAAAAATTCCACGATTCAGGCGCCACAACTCAAAATGACAGGTAAGGGCGGTACCAGCAGAATTACGGAGAAACCTAATAATGACGGTACGTATTACAACGATGGCGTTTCCGTTGTTGATTCAACCATCCGATCAGTGCAGGCAGATCCTGCAGTGACATCCTTTCAGCCTGAATCAAAACTTGTCATTGATGGTGAGGGTGGTTTGATTGAATCTAATTTGTTCGTTCGAGGTGATTTGAATTCTGGTGTTGTTTTTTTGGATTCAACGCTTCGTACCGATGGTTCAACATCCATCACAGGTTTGGCGGGGAAGCCTCCAAAGGGCAATACAAATACAGGAGTTGAGATTGGCTCTAATTCAAAACTCATGTTTATTTCCCCTATTAATAACACAGATACAGAGGCTTTCATATTTGGCAAGGCTTACTCCGGCGATGACAGAAATTCGGGTGTCAGATTTAAAGATTCAGAACTGCATTCATCCTTTGATCTAACGATTGTTGGTGATGGCGCCCCAGACTCAACCGGTGTTTTGAACCAAGGAGTGAGGTTCAAAAATGGCCTTGTTCGTGTGGGCGATTCGAGGTTTGCTTCCTCAAACGCTGATGAGCGAGTTGTGCCGTCTTCATTGACTGGGATCGATCAGCCCTTTGATCAGACAAACAACCTCACCATCAAGGGCCTTGGTGGTGGAGGTCAGTCGGACAACAGCGGGATTTCTCTGAAAAAAACAGATGTAGTTGTTAGTGGAACCATTCTTCTTGAGGGGAAAATTCGAAATCAGCAATGGAAAAATAACCCGTCTGTTTATGCCAATGGTACTTTCCTTTCGGCTGGCGAGGATTTGATCGTTGATGCAGACTATGATGCTCAATTTATCTCGTCTAATCTGAATGCCGGCGAGGATATTCTGATTCGCTCTAAAACACTACAACTTTTTGATTCGAGTTTGAACGCTGGCGGAGAGATTTCTCTTCAATCAGAGGACATTTTGACTGATTCAACTGAACTGACGACGGGACGATCTGATGAATCAACAGATTCAGATTCAACCAGCGAGCAGGCTACTGATGTGACATTATCAAAGAATACCGGTCTGTCCACGCGGACATTAACGCTGGATGAGATTGTGCAACATATTATCAATGAAGAGCGTTTATCTATGGATCGTTTGTCTAAAGAGCTTGACCTTGAAAAGGCTACACCCATGGGTTTGAGCGACATTCAGGATATGCTGAGACGCTCGATTCAAATGCAGCGAAAATAACTTCTCTTAAAAATAATATCTTGTCTTGATGTATAGCCCTTGGTCTAGTAATAAGCTGTCTGACGTTTGGGGTCTCTGTGTTGTATTACCAGTAAAACCGAAATCAAAATTGAAGTTTTCTTCCTTGTTTTGATAACGCACAAATAGACCGTATGAGATAACCGAGTTGGAGTCTTCAATCTGGTTGATTTCTGTTTCAACGCCTCCACCGCCGAGATATGGAACCAATTGGAATGTCCCTTGCCGACCCTCGGCGAATTTCCAAGGTAATTCTGCAACAGCAAGCCATCCGCTGTCTCCGCTGATCCAGTGGGATGGGAGGCCGACAAGGCCTTGATCCGCTCCCACCACAAAACCCATCGATGGCATCAAGGGGTGCAAAGCGAGTTGTCCAGCAACATTTGCTTCGAACATCAGAGTGTCACTTAGATCCCATTTCAAATTGGCTTGTCCGCCTAACGCCTGTGCCTTTCCCACATCAACACCTTCGAGCCGCCGTAGTTCACGTTGGCGATCAGGAACACTGGCGGCGAGACCCTGAATGGAATAAAGCGTCGTCATCCAACGATGTTTTGGTCCTGCTCCCAGTCCGGTTATTCCAAACCGTGCAAAGGCACTTCTTGGTTTGCGTTGGATTGAATTCAATGATGTTTCTTTGCCGATCTGCTCCCCGTTGATGAGGAGTCGCGATTGATCCCCGCTGAATGACCCAAAAATAGACCAGATTTGCTGCTGTGATTTCAAGATGTTCCAGTCCAGCTGCATTGACCCTTGCTTCATTCGATATGAGATCAGAGTATCTTTATTAGGTAAATCAATCAGACGACGGTGGCTATATCCGCCTGCAAGTGTTAAATCCAATGATGATGTGATTGGATAGCGATAACTCACTGATCCCATGAATGAGCCAAGGTCCGGATCTGAATTGCCACTGATTTCTGAGAACAGAAGTAATGTATCTCTGTCTTTCAAGATATTTTCTTTGCTCACAGCTCCGACGGCACGCAAGTCGCCTGTGCCGCCACTGCCATCGTTACTAGCTTCCAGAAACCCCTGCCAAGGGAATGGTCTTGGTTCAACGTTGACGATCAATGCTGTTTCGCTGATCTGGCTTCCAAGTCGTTTGAGGCGTGCTTGCAGTCTTTGAATCAGCCGTGTTTGCCTGATGGTGGCTAGTTTTTGGTCTAGATCGAAAATATTGAGAGCCCTGGATTTAAGTTCTACAAGCTCTTCGTACACAGCTTTATTGAGACTTTCGCTCTCACCGTTCACTTGTATCTCTAGAATTCGTCCTTCGATTATTTCGAGGTGCTCGTCGTTTGGTGTTGAGGTAATTAATACTCTCGAATTAATGTATCCGTCTGTAATCAGTCGTGTAGTCAGTGACGCAGCGCATTGTGTGAGTCTTGCTTGAGTATCCAGTTCTGTGGTGCAAGATCCCAGTATCTCTTTTAGTTCATCTGGACTGTACGGCAGCTCACCCTTGATGCTGATCTGTTGGGCTTGGCCGGAACTTGATGGGGTTTTCTCCCCTTTTTTATTCTGCTGGGGCTGATCGGATAGCTCAAGGTCTTGATCCAGCTTGAGATTGCCCCGATCAGCATTTGGAACGGATGGACCCTGCGGTGTTTTTGCCGGCAACCGCAATGGACCGGGCTGTGTGTTTGGTGCCATCAACTGGGCCACCAATGTCGCCATCACAATCACCATGGTTTACCTAGTAACACTGGCGCTGCCCAGAAGTAGGGATGGCTCAATCCTTGTCTCAGCTTGATGATTTGCCGGCTGGATAACTGGTCCAGCACAATGGTGCCATCCTTATCGAGAACTTGGCCGTTTTCGACTTTAAATAAGCCTTTGATCATTTCATCGCGGCTTAGACGTATGGCCTGTGATTTTGTGTTTCCTTCACTCAGCAATTTGTAAAAACGAATAAAGAAAATTGATGTAGCTATATCGTCGACATACCAAAGCGTGCCGATGGCTGATTGTGCTCCAGCAAGCAAAGCAAGACCTGCAAGTCCAAGTTCGCTGTTGCTGTCTCCCGTGGCGGTTCGACAGGCGCTCAATGTGAATAGATTCAAAGGCTTTTCTTCT
>MDTA01019656.1_pt1 | contig 11838 bp, 13 predicted proteins | sample 811151 | NCBI WGS metagenome assembly MDTA01 (sample SAMN05326648, study PRJNA326480) | marine metagenome | isolation source: seawater | place: Indian Ocean: South | collected 2010 | reverse complement strand
ATCTAATGATAATACAAGATTTGTATCACAAATAGATGATAGACCAATGTATGATGGTTCATCTTTAGAAAAAAAAACTTCACATACTCATATAATGCAGTCTTCAAATTATAATCCTGTGGGTATAGATGAGGGCTCAGGGTATTCATTATTAAGTAATATATCTTCTACTGTGAGTGGATTAGGTTCAAAGAGTAATAGTATAGGATTACAACCTAATAATTTCTACTGGTAAAAAATATACATTAATATATAATGAAAAGAAGAAATACTTTAAAGCGAAGGAATACTTTGAAGCGTAGGAATACTTTGAAGCGTAGGAATACTCTGAAGCGTAGGAATACTTTAAAACGTAGCAATACTTTGAAGCGTAGAAATACTCTTAAGCGTAGAAATACTCTTAAGCGTAGAAATACTCTTAAGCGTAGGAATACTTTTAGAAAAAAGGTGACTGGTGGAGCGTGGTTTGATGCAAGATATACTAGAATTGGGCGTAGAAGAGACTCTAATCTGGAAAATATTTCAAGACGGGTGGGGGTGGATGAGCTGGAAACGATTAAACTTAAAAATGAAAAAACTTTTAAAAAATATCTTGAGTATAGTAATTCATCATCTAAAATTTATGAATCCTTCGAAACCAAAGATAAAACCATAATGAGATCCGAAATTGATACTTTGTTTGAATCAGAAGTAAAATGGGTTCCTCTAAAGAAAGATAATTTATACCTAAATGATCCTGTATTTCATAAATATTATGGAGAAGGAAAAATAATTAATAAACCACAGGAGATTAAAGGGAGGATTGGGGGAGAAAAATATATCGAGTTTATAGAACCTTCGTTAAAAGATTATATTTTTAGTTTTCGAACTAGTTTAGACTGGGGAAATGAAAAGGAAAATATTCTCTTGTGTAAAGACCCACTTTTTCATAGAAGAAAAAATGAATTATTTGAATTAATAAATGCGTATAAATCCGGAGCAGCACAGCAGCCAGTAGCACCAGCACAGCAGCCAGCAGCACATCAGGAAGTAGTAGCACGTCAGGGGGTCGTAGGAAATCCAATCTCTCCAAGACTACGAGACACGCAACTGCAGTCATCACCAGAAGGAGAATCGGATGCATCAATGGTAAATGATATATATGATATATATGAATTATTAAGACCGAGAGGAGAAGAACGTTTTACCTATCCTATTTCGACATATAGTTTTAAGAAGATTTTATTAGAAAAAATCTATAAGGAGATGGTACAGCCAGCGCGGCAGAAGGAGGAGGAGCAGCGGCGCGCGAAACAAAATAAGGTTGATCGAGAGCAGTTGGAAAAGCGGGTGGAGGAGTCGCATTCAACATCAAGCGGAGGATCGCCTGAAGGATCGCCTGAAGGAAGAGAAGCAGATACAGTAATAGAAAGTACGAGTGACACGGCCGCGGATGAAGAATTAGTAGGATTTGGAGCCAGCATCATAGCTAAATATTTTAAATATTTTAATGAATTATTAGAATTAGATAAATTAGCTGCAGCAAAGCAGGCCGCTGAGGGGAAGGCTGTAGCTGCCTCGGCTGCAGCAAAGCAGGCCGCTGACCGAGGCGGCTACTCAGCGGTGGCTGCAGAAAGGCAGGCCGATGAGGAGAAGGCTGCAGCGAAGAAGGCCGATGAATATATTGAAAACTGGATCCGTATCCACAACAGAGAAGCGATAAAATATTTGTTTATTGGAGAAGGAATTATTAAGGAATTGGAGATGCATAAAGTTGCTATTAGAGATATTAGAGAAAGAGAACCGGATTACCATAAATCAACTTTAATCATACTTGATAATGGTATTAGTAAACTTGAACTTACTGACATTGACATTGACATAAATGAACCAAAAAATATTTCTCTTAAAGATATAACCGAACTGAAGATTGATTTTCAACCCAAAGTGAGAGATGTAGATAGTATTTGCACAGAAGTGATCCGAGATCCAAACGACTATTTGAACCCCTTCAGCAAGAAAAGATTACAGCCCGTTCGTCGGGTCAAGAAGGGTTGTGCACAACTAAACATTTATGTGCCAAAGAGAATGAACTTTAATATTATTAAGGAAATGGCTAAGGATAAAGCGCGCGGTAAGAACATGGATGCATCAGGGCAATGGCTTAAGCTGTATAGAGAGGAAGACAAATATAATATAGTATATTACGACATAAACGGTGAACCTCTTGAAGAGGGATCAGAATTGAAAAGCGATCAAGAAGTATTTGTGGGGAAGAAAAAAATAGATAAAATTATGAATTTGATTTAAAAGATAATTAGACAAATTAAATAAATATAAATGAGTATGAATACAACACTTGCAAAAAAAATCTTTACGAGAGTTTCAGGTGAAGAATTACTAAAAAATTATAGACCCGAATTATTTGGGAAGAGAACACCACGATGTACGACAATTCAATATATGGGTAAAGATATATGGAGTGATATATGTACTATAGATATGAGTCAAATTAGAGATTTTACAAGAGATTATAGTATAGAAAAGGGGAAATATGCTGAAATACATAAGGATCCCGAATATTACAAAGCACTAATAAATAAAACTAATATAGACAAGAAATATAGTCCTTGTCATCCCGAGCAGTTTTCGGAAAGTGTGGTGAAACCTCATATTAGAAACTTTATTAATAAAAAATTAGATCCCGATGATATAGATAAATACATTATAGAACAAATGAAAGAGCAATTGGAGAATCATGTTAAAGAAAGGATCAATCAACAATCCAAAGCAGATTGGAGTGAATATTTAATCTTAATGAATTGTCCTAATATTATTCCAACACTAAAAAATACAAAGGGGACTGATATGTATCTTTTGAAAGATGATGGTTCTATTGAGGATTTGGATATAAAAACAACACGAAATATATGGGGAATTGAAGATAAAAAGGAAGCCATAAAAAAATTATATGAAGGACAGGGATCAGACCGTTTTTCTTCTGATCCAAGGATGTATATTTATCTTTCTGATATGATGGTATGTGATTCAGAAAGTATTATAAAACAACTAAATGAGAAATATGATATAGAGTTCAACTATAAATCACATAATAGAGAGTATAAAGTAACAGGTTGTAGATTAATTATAGTCTAAGATTTACCAATAATTTTAATCATTTTATCATAATATTCTTTAGAAACTTCACAACCCTTGAAGTTTCTTTTAGTATTTATACACGCTGAAGCGGTTGTTCCACTACCCAAGAAAGTATCTAAGACAACGTCCCCTTCATTACTATGTTTTTGTATTAGATCTTCAAATAATTTTAAAGATTTTTGTGTTTTATGAAATCTATTTTTACCACTTTGTATAGGATATTGATAAATAGCATTATCATATTCACTATTGAATGTAGGTTTTTTATCTTTTACACACATTATAGCAGTTTCTCTACAATTTGTTAAATAATTAGTTTTAGAGTTAAGAGGTTGGGGATTAGTTTTAATCCATTCAATAAATCTCATTTGTACAAACTTGTGCTTTTCTAACATTTCTTTCAGTGGAGTTAATTTCCATATATCAAAGAAAATGATTAATGTTCCACCATTTCTAAGTTTCTTGTAATATTCTTTTATGAAATCTTCCAATATATCCATTGTAAAGTTTTCATCCCAATCACCATATTCAGTCTGAACACTATATTTAGAGCCGAATATTGAGCCATATTTCATATAGTTTACTTTCATTGTTTCTTCAGACATATCTTTCTTACCCAGATATTTATCTTTAACTTGTTCCCATTGTTCTTCAGTTTTCACAAACTCTATTCCTTTCTTTTTATTTTCTTCAATCATTTTATGAAGTTCTCCCATCCCTGTTTTTCTAGATGTAATATATGGGGGATCTGTTAAGATTAGATCGATTGATTTATCTTCTATTGTAGAAAGATATTCTAGTCCTTCTTTATTTTGAATATCAATTGTTATTTTGGGAATGCTATTAGTTTCTTTAAGATTACCAGCAATCTCATTAATTTTTTCTTGAACTTTTTCTTCAATAATTTTGTTTTTAGGTGGTTTACAAGGTCTTTTACGTTTCATATGATTTGTAAAGTGTCCTTTTTGAGAAAATATTTTCCCACATTTTTCGCAAGTATACTCTTTAACCATTTAGTTATATATAAGTATATATTTTTATATTTAAGTATTTAACTAATTAGTTAAAATCAAATTCTAATAGGAACATTCCTATCAAAATAGTAAATATCAGCTATATTAACATTAGAGAAACCCTCAAGAGGTTCTTCTCTCATTTTTTCACCGGTATCTTTATTTTTGTAATAGAAACGATTACCGCATTCAATTCTTATCCAGGGACTTATAGGAGTCAGTTTATAGTCATCTGGTCTTTTAAGAGTAAGTGCCTTTCTATTATTTTCAATAAAATCTCTAGAGAACTTACAATCTCTACAGATTTCCCATTTTATTTTATAAGGGGTATATACTGAGAAAGAAGTGGTTTTAACCCAAGATTCACCACATTCAGTCCAGTGAACTTTTTTAGGTGGTTCTTTAAAATTATGATCAACTATTCTATAATAGTGTGTGGGTTGATCGGGGGTATAGAGTTTTGTATCATTATCTTTATAAATATCTGATCCTTTAGGAGCATCGATCCATGGAACAGGTTCATACTCTTTATCAGAATTGATCCAATTTTGAATATTTATTGTTCTCGGATTATACACGGGTTTTGTTCTCAAGTTTCTCATTAATGCTTTTCTGTAAGTACTATCGGGTAAGTTCATAGAACTTATAAATATATCTCTAATATAAGATTTTCCGTGTCTTGTGGGTTTATTACTTACCTGCCAATACATTAAGATTTTGGATAGGTTGCTTTCTCTAAGAAGATTGTAAACATTCACATACCATCCTCGGGTAGATAGAGATTCATTCATAAGGACATTTTCTACAATATTCCTTACTATATCATTGATAGGCAGTAATTTGTCCAAATACATAATAATCTTGTAGTAATCTTCAGGAGTTCTTTCTTCAAAGAGAACAATTTCTTCAGAAATGTTCTTATCTTTATTTAACAAACCGAGTTTTAAGGACCATTGAGTCAAATATTCTTTATATTCGCGAGTTCGTTTATCACCCTCATACGGTTTGAAAATACGAATCATATGATATTGTTTATAAAATAATTAATTAAATTATATTTATCAAATTCTATGAATTATTGTGCATAATGTCTACCTACTTTCATCCACAAAAAAACAGATACTGTAAAACCTAAGAGAAATCCAGCAATACACTGATCGGGATGATCTTTCATAAATGGTCTAGTGATAAGAGGACCTAGAAAAAAAGTAAGGAAAGAATAAAAAACCATAATACCCATAGTAGTTGGATTAGAAAGATGAACCATTGTTTATTTATAGAAAATATTTAAATTTCTATTGAAGAAACTTTATTATGTTTTTCTCTTTCCTCGCATTCAGCTCGTTTATGAATAAGAAAAAGACAACATACAATAAATCCCAAGAATGAAAGAACAAATAAACACGTATATAGAACAGTTTTGATATCTTCAGGTTGTCGAAAATCTTCCATAGTAGTTTATAAAATTAGTAAATAAAATTAGTAAATAAATAAGTATATCAAATTTGCAAAAAAACTAAATGGATTGAATTAGAACTACTCTAACTGTATCTTTTATTTTCTATCTACATTACACCCTAGCTATTGGCTACATTTGTGACTTTTTGAAGGAGATCCATAAGCTTCAGGTAATCTCCTTCGGGGAGCTTTCCTTGAAGATCAAAGACAAACTCTCCAACATCTTTGACCGCATCTTTGACAGCTTTCATCTTTTCAGAGTTGTCTTCTGGGAGCTCCTCATTCTCATACTCTCCATAGTATGTCCCGTTTTCATCGTGGACCGAGTTCCAACTGACTCCATCATCTTCCATATCTTCATTTGGGTATTGAGTGTTCAACCATTCTCCTTCATCCATGAGTCCCCTTGCTAAAGCACAGCAAGGGCACACATTCTCACCTGATTCGCCTGTAAGAAACTCCCACCCAGTAGAGTAGTGAACCCAATCCCCTGTGACAGCATAAGCTCTTGACTGCTGACAGGCGAAGTAAAACTTCTCCGAGACACCACAGTCATCGCATTGCTTTCCTCCGTATGTACACGAGGTGCATACATACTCAGGCTCAACATCATCCTCTGGACCACAGTGTCTCCATAGACAGCAGTCATCTACTCCTTCTCTCGCCATGATGAGATTAGTATCAAAGCGACAACTGGAGCATTTCTTCATACATTCTTCCCTCTCTCTCTCTTCAGAGAGTTCTTGATGTCTTGAAGAGACAGTCCAGAATGGATCAGGCTGATACTCTGACTCGGGGGGATCTTCTTCCACAAGGTTGCTGGGGTCACCTTCACGATCTTCGCCGAAGAGTGCTCTCACAACATCTCCGTCCGTGAGGAACTCTGGGGGAGGAGCCACTGGAAGATGTTCTTGTCTTGGTAGATCGGGGGCATATTGTCGTCGTCCAGCTTGTACAAGCTCTTCTTCGGTGACACCGGAAGATGTTCTTCCGATGCCGAGACGTGGTGGTGGAGAATAAGGCGGAGGTTGGGGATGAAGACTCCTAGGTGGTGTCATCTGGACTTCCTGCTCGATCTTGGTGATGATGGCGTTGACGGTGAAGAAAACATCTGGGGAGACGCGAGTGATAGTGTTCGGAGGACAGCATACACAAGCCATAGTTCCCTCTCCTTTATCGATCAGTGTGACAATCAAGAGAAAGTCGTCCAGAGAGATATAAGGTGGTAAAGCCAAGCACTCTAAAAGCGGTTTGTTGCCTTCTCAAAAAACTTAAAGAACATCAAATTTTCTTAAGGATAATATATCATCTTTATCCCAAGTTATCCTCAAAATCTATTGGTAAACACAATCTATTAATACAAAATTAATCTATTAGTAAATATAATAATCTATTAATACAAATATAATTTATTAATACAAATATAATCTATTATTATATAAAATGAATACAGGATTATTGATTGAAGCCGTTGCTGTTGGTATTCTTTTAGTGCCTTTAGGTTATCTTGTTTTGTATGGTTCAGTTGAACTATCAAAGAGATATAAAAGTGTAGATAGAATGGATAAAAATATTAAAATGTCCTTAGGATTTTTCTTATTGGGTGTTCTGACACATTTATTCTGTGAACTTACAGGTATTAATAAATGGTATTGTAAGAAGGGGATAGCTTGTCAGTAAAAATACAATTAACAATAAAACTAAATAATAAGAGACATTTCTTTTGTGAATAACATTGGAGTCATAGTTTCTAACCAATTATTGTGATATTTTTCTAATTCGTGAGGGGTATAGCGATTTAATATCTCTATCTTTTCTTTCATCTTAGGTTTTCTCCAATTGTAAATGAGCATATGTAGAGGATCTTCACTTTCAAAATTATAATCTTTATCCCATATGAAAATAAAATTATCATGAAACATAGTTAATAATTTATGAATACTATTCCACTGAATGTAATTTTTAGATGTTGTTTTCCACCAAGGACTATTATAACAATCATTCAAAGATTTGGTTCTTCTTAAGTTGTCTTCAATATGAGTTACAGAATTAAGTCCCAATGAGTTTAAATGAATAATATAATAATCACAATGAAGACTTGTAAAAGAATCACAATTATAGGAAACTCTATTTATTAAATCGTGATTTAACCAATTATAAAAATCTCTTTCAATCATAAAATCTCTTATTTCATCGCATTCTAAATCAGTCTTAAATCTCAAAATAATTCTTGATATTTCTTCGGGAAAGTAAAGACACAATGTATTTTTATTCTTATTATAATCTGTCATATATAAAGATATATCTTTTCTTTTAAGTCTTAAAGATAAATTATAAATTTGATTTCTAGGATACTGTGTTGAAACAACAAATAATCAAGAGAAAGAATAAAGGATACTAAAGGTCACTAAAGGTCACTAAAGGTTACTTCGTTAAAAAAAGATGGCACACCCATTAGCCTCCTATCAGCTGGACAGCATTCCGTGTTCTCTGTTGAGTACAGTTAAATATGTTGAGATCTGTGCGAAGCTTATTGATGGAGTTCAGGAGGACATCCACGAACTCATTACGGACACTACAACACTCTACATTCAGGGTGATCTCAAGGGATACGATGATCCCGTGGTAGGTTACGATCCGGCATCTAATTTTCGTGATCGCGATAAGACTCTCAATGAACAGATCGTTGTGAACTGGATGAATCTGTTTGAAGTTCACCAAAGGGTGAGAGGTAAGGAAGCAGGGATCGTCTGCACATCCATTCCAAGATCGGAGAGATATTTCACGGTGAAGATGGAAGAAAATGGTAAGATGAAGGTCTACAACAATACGAACAACTCTGTGAACACAGAATCAACTAAAGTCCTTCAAAACTTCTTGGACTATGTTGGTCTGAATGAAAGACGTGTCTTGAATATAAGGGAGGCATCTAAGGGTGCGAAGTACAGAACATACTTTGCTGATCTTCAAGCCCTTCTTCTCGCAGTAGATTTCAGAGTATTCCCCGAGATGTTTGAAAAAGTGTTCTTGAAACCCACACTTGTAAGGAAGGGTGACAATGAACTTATGCCTGATGGGAGTGTAAAACCCATCTTGAGGGAAAGAGAACTTCCAGGAGGGAACACTTGGACACCCAAAGATTTGACATATCTCTACTTTGTGAAGAGTTCTCCTGTGGGGAATAAGCACTGTCCTCATTCACAGTGCTTCTATGTTCCAAAGAGTGGAGTCATTTCAAAGATCTATTACCAACTTGATGAGCTCCTGAAGAATGAAGAGAATGCTGTAAAGAGAATGATTCGAGAAAAGTATTTCCTTTCCATTTGTGAGTGGACAAGATGGTCCGATTACTTTGTGAATGATGTTGATGATGTTATAACCATTCTAGCAATCCGACATGCTTTCAGTTTCACATATCTCACTCCATCGGAAAAGGTCATCAAGGACAAGTTGGACAGCATCGTGAAACCGTGGGTTGAGCACTTTGCATCTCAAGAACTCTTGGACATGGAACCTGAACCAGAGTATTAGAAAAGAAAGATTGTAAACAGATAATAATATAAACAGAGAAGATTATATAACAGAGATTATTTATAGAATGAAATAGTATACAATAGTAAATGATACTAAGTAGAAGTGATGAGATAGTAAATATTTTAAGATTTTTTTTACCAAATGACTGTATAAGATATATTTTACAAATAGAGAGTTCTGAAAATTATAAAGATTCTTTAGAATATTGGATCTATAATTATTTTAATAATAAAAGAGTTTATGTTTATTCAAAAAATGATATAGTTATTAATTTACATTCACAAATTATAAGAATGAATGGTGATTTAGAAAAAATAAAAGAAGAAAATGAACAAATAAAATTATTAGAAGAACAAAATAAATTATGGGCAGATGCATGGATGAGAGGAACTAGATTCTAACAGTTTTATAAACATATTTTTCTTTAGGAAGTTTTTTTATATCATTATTTGTATTTACACCATTTCCTATATTGTAATTATGATAATTTATATTTGCGATTGTTTGTAATATAATTTCTTCACAGGCACAAGAGAGATTAAATATTTCATCTCTCATATCTGGATTATTATCTAAAAAGTTTATAATATAATTTGTGCTAATAAAATCTAAAGTGAGACCCTCATGTTCTGAAATATAAAAAGGTAAACTTTTACTTTCAATATATTTAAAAAATAAAGAATCTTTCATATTCCAGAGACTATCTGCTTTAATTTTATAGTATCTAGGTCTTCTTTTATCACCAACTACATAAGAACAATATTTTTTTAGTTCATTTATTGTATATTTTTGTTTATTGATATTCAAAATATCAATATTTAATTTATTATAAAATAAGTTTCTACTAGATAAAACTATGAAATATTTATAATTATAATCTTTCATAGAATATTTCATATTTAAATAGATTCCTTTTAATATTGATCCATGATATCTTTTTTTCTCTAAATAATCACTATTTATAATAACATTATTAAGTTTCTTTATATATTCATTATTAATTATTTCATTATACATATATTTATTTGGATTTATAATTACAAAATAATCGTAATTTACATATTCATCAATATTTTGCAACTGTTTTATAAGAAAATCTATCTTTTCGTGAACATTTATAGAAATAACTATATCAACTTCTTTCATATATATATACACACTTTAATATTTTGTACTAACAGATTGTATATATTCATTTAATTTTTTTTCTTTAAAAGAGATAATATTCTCAATCATATTTAAATAAAAGTTTTTTTCTTCATCATCTTTATTTATTGCATATAGAAATAATGAATATATTATTTCAATTTCTTCAGGTTTCCAAAAATCTCTTAAAGAACTCATCAATGGTGAAGCTGTTAGAACAGTTTCATCTTTAATATCATCATTTGTAATAAGTTCTATATAATGAGAGAGTGTATGATTAGTTAAAGAGTTTCTATCATAGTTACTTTTAAGATAAGATAAACCTTGAATACATTGTTCATAGAAAAAAGCATACTTAGGTTCTTTCTTAGGAAACCAATTTAAAGAAATCATTAAAGGATAACAAAGATTATGAAGATCATCACGACTATCTCCAGAATAACTTCTTAATAAACCCTGATAAACATTGGGATCATTATATACAATAGAGTTTTTAGTAATAGATAATTTTGTTCCCATTGGTTTGTAAAATAATAATGATAACTTTAAGACACAAGAAAGAGGTTCTAAAATAACATTCTTTTGTTCAGTATTTGACAAATAAGATTCAACAATTTTGTAAAGGGCTACAGTATAACTATTAATACTTTCCATATATAATAATATTTATATTTACTGAGGAATTAAATTAGAAAGTTGCATCGCACGAATCATTCGTGTAACACCAATACCACCACCACTTCTCTTAATAAACTTGAACTTCATGAACTCATCAAGCTCATCATCAACACGCTTCTCACCAAACTTATCGTAAAGGATTTGAGCGTATCCACCATCAGAAATAGTCTTAAACTTATCTCTCATCTCTTCGGGTGAGGTGCTCCTTTCAGCAGAACCAATAGTCTCTATCCCGTGCATAATAACATCAATCTTGTTTGAGTGTGCTCCCCCAGGATGAAGCTTCATATTCCAAAAAGGAGATGTATGCTCTGGAAAGTTCTCCAAGAAGAAGACTGGTCCGTGATCAACCTCAAGTCTCTCTTCGTGTTCATTCTCAAGCTCCTTGACGCCATATTTTGCGGCAACATCATCATAATCTCCCGATGGATAAGAACCATCCGCAGATCTCTTGAATCCCAAGAAATCCAGTAGTTCTCCCTCAACCTTCTTGAGTTCATCCATTCCACCCTTCAATTCAAACTCGAACATAGGGAAGATTCTTTCGTGACGTCCTGGGACAGGGTTAGGCTCATTTCTGTAAGAAGTGGAAACACAAAAGAAACCATTCTCTTCCGGATGACTTAATAGATAGTGTTCTAACCACATCTGTCCTGTCTGGGGAAGAGGCCAAATATCATTCTCATAATTATAAGTTGAGATTGTTCGTGGATCCTCACACGCTGCTAAAATACTCTTTTTATTCTGTGTATGAACTTCTTTGAATCCCTTCACATCTCTAAAAAATGAGCGCATCTTTCCAACAACATAATCAAAGTTCTTGTAGTGTTCTCCTTCCATTGTATCCATTTTTCTTATATTTACTATTATT
>MDTA01224594.1_pt1 | contig 11839 bp, 12 predicted proteins | sample 811151 | NCBI WGS metagenome assembly MDTA01 (sample SAMN05326648, study PRJNA326480) | marine metagenome | isolation source: seawater | place: Indian Ocean: South | collected 2010 | reverse complement strand
TCAAATAGCTTTGATAATACTGATAGGTATTTCAACAAAAAATAGTATTTTAATCGTAGATTATGCAAACCAAATAAGGACTACTGGAAAAAACATTGAAATAGCAATTAAAGAAGCTTGTGCTGTAAGGTTTAGACCCATTATAATGACATCACTAAGTACAATGATTGCGATGTTACCTTTAGTAATAGGAAATATTGGTCCTGGAGCTGGCGAGGGTTCAAGATTAGCGGTTGGTTCAACCATTTTAGGGGGAATGATTATATCTACTTTTTTTACTCTATATGTTACGCCATCAATGTATTTTGCATTAGCAAAGAATACGAAAAGAATAGATATTGTAGATTTGGAGTTAAAAAAAGAATTATCTAAAAAATAATATATTTATTTTTGTTAAGAGAATTTCTGCACTTTAAAAGTTGCTTCTTATAAATTTTTGATTGTTTTTCAACTTTTTTAGCCAATGCAATTACTTTTTTATTTTTTTTATAATGCTTAAAATTTCCCCATCCCTCGTGATAAGCAAGGTATTGTTTAAAAGCATCTTTCTTTGAAATTTTTAAAATAGATTCTGTTTTGTTAGTATACCATCCTATAAAATCGACACTATCCTTAAATCTTGCTCTAGTTGCTAATTTATTTCCTGTCTCCTTTTTATACTGTTCCCATGTTCCTTTAACTGCTTGCGAATAACCAAATGAACTTGATGGTCTCTTAAAAGGAATTACTTTAAAAATTTTTTGTCTTGCTGGCTTTGCTAACCAATCAAAATCGGATTCCATTTTAATTATCGCCAATTGTATATTAATAGGAGTACCCCATTTTTGCTCTACTTTTTTTGTATGTTTGTACCACAAATATCTATCATTAAAAATTGAACAGCTATTTGATGTATTTGAAGGAATTGAAGAACAAGCTGTTAATAAAAAAAAAATTATAATTAATGATTTATTTTTTAAAAACTCCATGATTATTTATAAGATTGTAAATAAAAATTACAACTAACACTCCAAATAAATTTCCAAATAAATCGAGCCATTCAAAACTTCTATTAGGTATAATTAGATGAAAAATCTCTAGAATTGTAGATAAAAAAATTAAATAAATTACCAAATATTTTATTTTTTTTGATTTTGCGTAAGTAAAAAAACCAATAATGGAAATCAATATAAATACAAAAAAATGATTCGAAGATAATATAAAATCAGGCGTTATTTGAGGTTGTATTTCTTTGTCACCATAAAAAACTAACCCAGGCAAACTGCCTGGAAAAATATATAAAACTATCAAAAAAAAGTTAGTTAAGTAAAAAATTATTTTATTATTATGAAAAAAATTTATCATTTAAATATCTAGTTTTATTTATAAATATATTTTAAGAATAACAATATGAGTTTTTTAATATTAGTTAGACATGGACAAAGTATTTGGAATCTTGAAAAAAGATTTACTGGTTGGGTAGATGTTGATCTTACAGAAAAAGGGAAATTAGAAGCAGAAAAAGCTGGCTTTTTAATAAAAGAAAAAAATATAAACATAGATTTCTATTACTCATCTTTTCAATTAAGAGCAAATAGAACCTTAGAGATAATAAAAGATGTTTTAAATGACAAAAAAATTTTTAAGAGAGCTTGGCAACTCAATGAAAGACATTATGGTTCTCTAACTGGTTTAAATAAAAATGAAATGGTTGATAAATTAGGTGCAAATAAGATACATGAGTTTAGAAGATCTTGGAATATAAAGCCTGAAGCCCTTAATAAAGAAAGTCCTTATCATCCGGTAAATATTGCAACATACAAAGAAATACCAAAAAGTGTCATACCTGACAGCGAATCTTTGAAAGATACATACGAACGAGTCCTTAAATATTTTAAAAATGAAATTGAGGAAAAATTAAGAAATAAAAATGTTTTAATTTCAGCTCATGGAAATTCTTTAAGAGCATTGTGCAAAAATTTATTCAATTTAAATAATAATCAAATCTCAGATTTAGAAATACCTACAGGTAACCCTTTAATTATTGAAATAAATCAAGAATTAGTAATAACCAATTGTGAATATCTTGATAAAGAAAGAGCTAAAAGTCTTTTAGTTTTTTAAATGTTTCTAAATTAGTTAAATGATAAAATTTATTGTAACTTTGAAAACCATTTAATTTATTTTTTTCAAGTAATCTATTCCATATTTTTGTAATAGAAAAATTACTTATTTCAAATTTTTTAAATAAATTTTTACTTAAAATTTGACAACCAATATAAATGAAATCATTTAAATCATCTTTATTTATTGAATTATTAATTAAATTAAAATCGCCTTTAAGATTTTTATCAAAACTGTTTTCTTTTTTTGTTAATAAAAGAATATTATTAAGATTTTTAGAAAAATAAAGATCCTGCATTTTATTAATTTCAACAATATAACCTTTGCTCCACAATGTGTCAGGGTTGAAAATTATAAAATCATTTTCATTTGATTGCTCAATCATATTCAAAATCCCACCACCAGTATCTAAAATTTTTTGTCCATCTTCAATTATTTGAATTTCAATTGGAAATTTTTTACTATTTATAAATTTAATAATTTGATTTTCTAAGTGATAAGTATTCAATAAAATTTTTCTTATACCTAATTCTATAACCATCTTTATACATCTTTCCAGCATAGTTATATTTTTTAATTCGAGTAATGGCTTGGGTGTTTTTAAAGTTAGAGGGTTTAACCTTGTGCCCAAACCGGCACATAAAATCAATGCTGTTTTAATTTTCATTTAATTTATTTTTAAATTTTTCATTTAGTAAATTTTTTAAATCTTGAGATACTTTATTTTCATTTAACCTCATACTGATTAATTTCCATGCATAAGGTATTAATCTCAAATATTTTTTTTTACCATCTCTAATTGCAAGACGAGTAAATATTCCAATAATTTTTAAATTCCTTAAGATTGATAATATCTCAAAATCATTTTTAAATTTATAAATATCTATTTTTTTTTGTCTGTTTAAATAAAAATTAAATATTTTTTTTTTAAATGATTTTGAAGTTTTTAATCTTACATCATCTATTAAAGATGCTAAATCATAAGCTTTATTTCCTATTAAAGCATCTTGACTATCAATTACAGCTGTTTGATTATTAACTATCATTAGATTTGAGACATGAAAGTCCCTATGTACAAAAATATCATTTTTTAATTTTAAATTATTAGTTAATCTTTTAATAATTTTTATATACTCCTTAGAAAATTTATTCATATTAAAACCATGAAAATTTTTTTTCACATACCAATTACAAAATAAATTTGCTTCTTTAATTAAAATTCTATTATTGTATTTTGGAATTGAATAAATTTTATTTTTAAAAGTAGTAATTTTTCTATTTTTAATAGACTGAATTTTCACTAACAGCTCAATAATTTTTTTATAATGATTAAATTTATTTGTATTTTTTTTATTAAGTTCATTAAAGATTGTTTTGTTACCAAAGTCTTCTATTTCAATATAATTCTCATTATAATTCTCTTCATACAATTTTGGCGCTAAAATTTTATTTTTAATTAAAATTTTGTTAATTGCATCATAAACAATTAGATTTTTGAATTTTTCTTTATTAGCAAAAACTATTATTGATGAATAATGATTTTTTCTTCTTCTGAAAAATTTTCTAAATGATGCGTCACCTTTTATTTTTTTCAAATTTTTCATTAAAAATTACAAGTTAACACCTTTAACAAATACATATCTTGTTTTATGATCTTTGCCATATTCAAAAATCAATTCTATCAAATTTTTAGGTCTTACTTTTATTATTTCTGGCCACTCAATCAGTGTGATTGTATTGGTAACTTCATCAAATAAATCTAAATTTTTTATCTCATCAAATGATTTTAGTCTAAATAAATCATAGTGATTTAATTTAAATTTATTAATTGGATATTCATTTAATAAATTAAATGTTGGACTAGTAACTTCAGTAATTTTAATTTTATTTAATTTTTGAAATCCATTAATCAAATATCTAGCAAAAGTAGTTTTTCCTACCCCCATTTCACCAAATAAAAAAACTATGTTACCGGGCTTTATTTTTTTTATTAGTTTATTCGCTAATTCTTCTGTTTTTTTTTCCGAAGATAAATGTATTTTATCACCTCTAATAGCGGTAGGCATTAGGTTTAAAAGGACCCTCTACTCCAACACTTATATAGTCCGCTTGCTCTTTAGATAATTTAGTTAATTTTGCACCAACTTTTTTTAGATGAAGTGTTGCAACTTTTTCATCTAAATGTTTTGGTAAAACATAAACTTTATTTTCATAATTTTTATGGTTATTCCAAAGTTCTATTTGGGCAATCACTTGATTTGTAAATGATGCGCTCATTACAAAGCTTGGATGACCTGTAGCACATCCTAAATTTACCAATCTACCCTCAGCTAACAAAATAATTCTTTTTTTGCTAGGCAATTCAATTTCATGAACTTGGGGTTTAACCTCAGTCCATTTGTAATTTTTTAAAGCTTCAACCTGTATCTCATTATCAAAATGTCCAATATTACAAAGAATAGCTCTATCTTTCATATCCCTCATGTGATCTGCTGTTACAATATCTTTATTACCTGTTGCTGTTACAACAATGTCAGCCTTACTTATAGCTTCATCCATCAAAACTACTTCATATCCCTCCATTGCTGCCTGTAATGCACATATAGGGTCTGCTTCAGTAACCAAAACTCTTGCTCCACTTTGTCTTAAAGATGCAGCACTACCCTTTCCTACATCACCAAATCCAGCAACAATTGCAATTTTTCCAGACATCATAACATCTGTGGCTCTTCTTATACCATCAACCAAACTCTCTCTACATCCATATAAATTATCAAATTTCGATTTCGTTACAGAGTCGTTTACATTAATTGCAGGAACTAAAAGTGAATTTTCTTTTTCCATTTTATTTAATGCTTTAATTCCTGTGGTAGTCTCTTCAGACAAACCTTTAACGTCTTTAAGTAAATCCTTATATTCATTATGCATTATTGCTGTCAGGTCACCACCATCATCTAATAGCATATTCGGTTTCCAATCTTTTTTACCAATTATAGTTTGCTTTATACACCATAAATATTCTTCCTCGGTCTCACCTTTCCACGCGTAAACAGGAATACCAGCCTTAGCAATAGCAGCAGCAGCATGATCTTGTGTTGAAAAAATATTACACGATGACCATCTTACTTCTGCACCTAAATTTACTAATGTTTCAATTAATACAGCAGTCTGGATTGTCATGTGTAAACAGCCAATGATCTTTGCTCCTTTTAATGGTGACTTTCCTACATACTCTTCTCTCAATGTCATTAAACCAGGCATTTCACTTTCAGCTATAGAAATTTCTTTTCTTCCAAATTCGGCAAGTGATATATCTTTAACTTTAAAGTCTTTCATAATGGGTCTTCTAACAATAAAGAATTAATTAATCAATAGAACTCTTTATTCAACATCCAGGAAATGTAACTTCCAACTTAGCACCTTTCTGATCAACTCTATTTGATGCTTTTATAGTACCACTGTGAAGTTCAACTAAATTTTTAACAATATTTAAACCTAGTCCTGAGTGCTGGCCGAATTTATCTGGTCTATTACTATAAAATCTTTTAAAAATCTTATTCATATCTTTTTCCTTAAATCCTTGACCTTCATCAAGTATACTAATTTTTATTTTATCCTCCTCAATTTTAGAGACTTGGACAACTACTTTTTTATTATTTGGGCTGAAAGATATGGCATTCTCAAGAAGATTTGCAATTATCTGTTCAATACGATTTTCTATACCATTAATAAAGTACTCTTTTTTTTTATCGTCAACATAAGATATTTCAATACCCCTTTTTAATTGGTAAATATTATTAAAATCATCTACAACAGATTTAATAATTGGCTCAACATTAATTTTTTTAATCTTTTCTTTACTTAAAGCCACCTCATCTTTAAGTATTTGCGAATAATCTGTTATTAATCTCTCAATTCTTTGAACATCGTGGCTTAATATATTGATCAACTTAATTCTTTCATTTATATCATTAGTGTCTTGCAAAATTTCGGAGGCACTTTTCAAAGAGGCTAATGGATTTCTTATTTCATGAACGAGATCAGTTGAAAAATTTTCTGCATGTGAAATTCTTTTTTGTAACTCTAATGTCATATCATCTAATGAATTAGACAATAATCCTAATTCATCATTTCTTAATTTTAATCCTTCAATATTTGTTGTTTTAGTATTTTTATCTTTTATTGTTTTGGTATAACTGACAAGATTTTTAATTGGCTTTAGAAAGTATCTGTTTAATACAAATGAAAAAATCAAAATTACTATTCCTACAGCAATAGCAGTTCTAATAATGAAACTTTTTCTTTCATCTATTGCAGCTTTTATATCGTTTGCATTTTCACTGATTGCTAGAAAACCAATATTTTCACCATCGCGCATTACATTTTTTATAGTTGTTAATTTAAATTTGTTAAACTCATCTTGAGTAAATGTGAAAGGGATTCCAAAATTTTTTGAAGCGGCATAATTAAATAAAATATCGTTCAATGAAACAGTATTATCTTTACCAATATCGATATTTTTTTTTTCAGTAATTTCCTTAGTTTTTTTTTCATTTAAAATTTCTAATTCAACCATATCTAATCTTTTTGAAAAAGATCTTGGATCAAGATCTAAAGTATCTGTATCTCCAATTAAATTTAATTTATTATCAAAAAAAAGAACTCGATCTAAATTCTGAAAGAGAAATCTAGTAGAAAATAAAAATCTTCTTATATCTTCCTCTACAAATTTTACATCTAATCTGATTAAATTATCAATAGTGTTATTAATTACTTCAATATGATTTGAAGATTTTTTTTTTATCAAATTTGGCTGTACATTTTTTAAATACAAGAAAGTAAATAATCCAATAATTGTAAAGAAAACAAAATTAATGAATAAAAATTTTTTTAATATTGATAAATTTTTTATTAAATAATTTAACATTAACTAACATTCCATCTATAACCACTTCCGTATCTGGTTTCTATAGCTGAAAAATCTGGGTCAACTTTCTTAAATTTTTTTCTAATTCTTTTTACGTGACTATCTATAGTTCTGTCCTCAATATCAGTATCCTCTCTGTATGCAATATCCATTAATTGAGCTCTTTCTTTTATTATACCTGGTCTTTTTGCGAGTTCTTTTACAATTAAAAATTCTGTTGTGGTTAATTTATCTGGAAGTTGTTTTCCATTCCATTCACATTCTAACTGAGATGGATCAAGTTTTAATTTTCCATGAACAATAATACTTTTGTTATCTTCAATAGAGTTATTGACTTCTTTTTTTCTTAACTGAACTCTTATTCTCTCAATTAAAACTTTAATTGAAAATCCTCCTGACTTTTTCACAAAATCATCTGCACCAAGTTTTAATCCTAATAATTCATCAATTTCATCGTCTTTGGAAGTTAAAAAAATAACTGGCATTGAAGTTTTTTTTCTTAATTTCTTTAATAATTCTTCACCATCCATTTTTGGCATCTTAATGTCTATTATTGCAAGGTCCGGTGGTGTTCTAGTTAATCCTATTAAAGCACTATCGCCATCAATATAAGTTTGAACACTAAATCCCTCTTTTTCTAAAGCTATACTTAGACTAGTTAGAATATTCCTATCATCATCCACTAAAGCAATTGTTTGTTTATGCATAATCTATATAAAAATACTAAATTGTCCTTATTTGGGCAATCTAATTTAATTAATGAAGCATTCCCCAATTATCACCAATATTTATATCCACCGTCAAAGGTATGGAGAAAGAGTGGTAATCACTTTTGGCTACACTTGACATTTCGTCTGTTATTATTTTAGTGATTTTTTTAACCTCTAATTTTGGAGTTTCAAATATTAATTCATCATGAATTTGTAATAACATCTTTGTTTTTAAATTTTTTTCATCATTTAACTTTTTATTTAATCTAATCATCGCTAATCTCATAATTTCTGATGCAGATCCTTGTATAGGAGCATTTATTGCTGCGCGTTCTTGAAAATTTCTAATATTATAATTTTTGTCATTAATACTCATAAAGTGAGATCTTCTCCCAAAAATGTTATTTACATAACCACTTTTTCGGCAAAATTTAATTGTTTGATCCATATAAACTTTTATTTCTGGGAATCTAGCAAAATAGGCCTTTAAAAATTCGTCAGCCTCATGATTGCTCACATTAATTTGTTTTGCTAATCCATATTGAGATATTCCATAAATAATTCCAAAATTTATAGCTTTTGCTTTTCGTCTTTGGTCTTCGTTTACTTTTTTAATATCAATATCGAATATTTGGCTTGCAGTTAATGAATGTATATCTTCATTATTTTTAAAAGCTTTTTTTAGCTCTTTTACATCTGCTAAATCAGCTAAAATTCTCATTTCAATTTGATTGTAATCTGCTGAAATTAATGAATAATCTTTCTCAGTAATAAAAGCTTTTCTTATATCTTTTCCATCCTCAGATTTAATTGGAATATTTTGTAAATTGGGATCACTTGAGGCAAGTCTTCCTGTGGTAGTTGCAGCAAGTAAAAAAGACGAGTGAACTCTTTTAGTTAGAGGATTAATATGCTCTGGCAAAGCATCTGAATAAGTATTTTTTAGTTTAGAAAGCTGTCTCCAATCCAAAACCAATTGTGGAAATTTATGTCCTTTAAATGCAAGATCTTCTAAAACAGACGCACTTGTAGCAAAACTCCCTTTTTTAGTTTTTTTAAGATCTGCTATTTTAAGATCGTTATATAAAATCTCTCCAAGCTGTTTTGGAGAAGCAATATTGAATTCTTTTTTAGATATTTTAAAAACTTCTTTTTGTATTTTTTCTATTTTTTTTTCAAATTTTGAAGATAAAACTTTAAGAAATTTATTATCAATTTTGACACCTTCTATCTCCATTTGAGCTAAAATTTTTATCATTGGTTTTTCAAAAACTTCATAAATACTAATCATCTTTTCCTCTTTAAGGCTTTTATAAAATTTTTTATATAATCTTAAAGTTATATCGGCATCTTCAGCAGCGTAATCTTTCGCTCGATTTAACTCTACTTCGCTGAAATTAATTTCTTTTTTTCCACTTCCTACCACCTCTTTAAATGAAATTGTTTTATGACCTAAATGAATATCAGATAATGTATCCATATTGTGTCTATTTTTTCCAGCATCTAAAACGTAGGACATTAACATTGTATCTTCCATTGAAGACAGGTTTATTCCGTGTTTAAAAAAAACGATAAAATCAAATTTAATATTTTGTCCTATTTTTTTAATACTTGGATCCTCTAATAATTTTTTTAATTTTTTTATTACTTTATCTTTATCAATTGATTTAGATGACTTATGGCCAACTGGTATGTAGCAGGCCTTTCCGACTTTAGAACAAAGTGAAATTCCAACCAAGTTCGCCTGATGTGGATCTAATGATGTTGTTTCTGTATCTACAGCAACCTCTCCTACTTCCTCAGCTTCATCTATCCATTTATCTATTTGATCAAGATTGGTGATTAATTGATAGTTTTTATTATTTATTGTTGGTAATTTTTCTAAATGTTTTGATGCTGCATCAACAATATTAGCACCTGTTAACTCAGGTTCACCATATGCTGATATTGCTGAGCTTAATAATCTGTTAAACTCCATTTCTCTTAAAAATTTATAAAGCTTATCTTTATTAATTTCTTTTAATTCAAATTCAGCTAATTTCCTGTCTACCGGTGCATCATGTTTTAAAGTAACTAATTTTTTACTAATTATCGCTTTATCTTTATTTTCAATAAGTGTTTCTCTTCTTTTATTTTGCTTTATTTCATCTACAGATTTTAAAAGAGTTTCTAAATCTCCATATTTATTTATGAGTTCTGCTGCTGTTTTAACTCCAATTCCTGGTACTCCAGGGACATTATCACTACTATCACCAGCTAATGCCTGAACATCAATCACTTTTGAAGAGTCAACACCAAATTTATTTTTTACATCCTCCTCTGTTATAAACTTATTCTTCATTGGATCAAAAATTCGAACGTTTTTTTTATATAGTTGCATCAAGTCTTTATCTGATGATACAATTGTTACTTTTGCTCCTATTTTTAAAATTTGATCTACATAAGTTGCTATTAAATCATCTGCCTCATAGTTGTTAAGATCAACTGAAGGTAAATTAAATGCTAAAACCGATTTTCTGATATATTCAAATTGAGGTGCTAAGTCATCTGGTGCCTCAGCCCGATTAGCCTTATAATCTTTATATATTTCGTTTCTAAATGTTTTTCTAGCGGAATCAAAGATTACTGCAAAATGAGATGGTTTTTGTAAATTTTTATCAGACTTTGAGTCTTCAAGAAGTTTAAATAACATACTACAAAAACCGCTCACAGCTCCAGTTGGTAATCCATCACTCTTTCTTGTTAATGGGGGCAGAGCATAATAGGCTCTAAATATATATCCAGAACCATCGATTAGATAATAATGATCAGTCTTTTGAATTTTACTCATTATAAATTAGTATAGATTATCAATAAAAATAAGAGTATTATCTTTTATGGAACTTATAAAGCAAAATTCTCAAACTAAATTAATAAAGTCATTAATTGTTATTTTTTTTGGTTCCTTAATTCTCGCAATTTCTGCAAAAGTAAAAATACCATTTTATCCTGTGCCAATGACAATGCAGACATTTGTGGTTCTTTTTTTTGGAATAAGTTTTGGTTATAAAATAGCAGTGGGAACAGTCTGTTTATATTTATTAGAAGGAATATTAGGTTTACCAGTATTCTCAAATTCGCCAGAAAGAGGAATAGGTTTAGTATATTTTACAGGACCAACTATGGGTTATCTTATTGGATTCTTAACAGCTAGTTTTCTGGCTTCCTTTGTTAAAAAAGATGATAATTATTTAATAATTTTTACAAAACTAGTTTTATCAGTTTCAACAATTTATTTTTTAGGAGTATTGTGGCTCGGAACACTAATAGGTTGGGATAAGCCAATTTTTGAACTAGGTGTTATGCCTTTTTTATTAGCCGAAACTTTAAAGATCTTATTACTTACTATTTTAGCTAAAAAAATATTTAATTTAAGGAAATTTATTTAGGAGATCTTTTAGAAAGTATTCTTTGCAAGGTTCTTCTATGCATTTTAAGTCTTCTTGCCGTTTCAGAAACATTTCTATTACATAGTTCAAATACTCTATGAATATGTTCCCATTTTACTCTGTCTGCTGACATAGGATTCTCTGGGGGAGCAGCTTTTTTTGAAGGATCTGCTAATAAAGCTTTCTCAACATCATCAGCATCAGCTGGTTTCGCTAAGTAATCTATTGCACCTTCTTTTATAGCTGCTACTGCAGTAGGAATATTACCATATCCTGTTAACATTATAATCCTACTTGAAGAATTGTTAGATTGTATTTCTTTTACAACCTCAAGACCATTGCCATCAGCTAATCTTAAATCTACCACTGCGAATCCAGGTTTTTTTAATTTTACCGATTCGATGCCTTTTTGTACACTTTCAGCTTGAATAACCTCAAAACCCTTTTTTTCCATAGCTCTTGATAATCTTTCTCTAAAAGGATTATCATCGTCAACGATTAACAATGATTTATTATCAAAATTACTTAAATTTAGTAGTGTTTCGTCAGTTTTCATAGGCTTTATATGGTTATTTTTTTCCACAGTTCAATACCTCATTATTTACTTTACATTGAATAACTATTGAATTAATTGCTCGAAATATTAAAGTTTTTTTTAAATAAAAAACTTT
>MDTA01072348.1_pt1 | contig 11839 bp, 9 predicted proteins | sample 811151 | NCBI WGS metagenome assembly MDTA01 (sample SAMN05326648, study PRJNA326480) | marine metagenome | isolation source: seawater | place: Indian Ocean: South | collected 2010 | reverse complement strand
GGTGTATGGACCACCGTGCTTCTCACTGTCCCATAGCAGCATTTTTGCGGGCTGTGCGCACGCAGCAGACGGGGCGCTGCTGTTGATCCGAGTCCCAGCCGTTGCTAGGTTTGAAATCGACCTGATTTCCATGTCGCACATGTGGTCGCGCAGGGGTATACAAGCCACACACCCCGTGGCGCTGTCGCAGAACTCTCCGTCGTCTATCACGCCGTTTCCACAGAGCGGGGTACCTAAACATTACGCATGTCAGAAATAAGGTGGGGATAGATCGTGGCGCAGAAACAAACAAAAAACAAGGGGCGGCGTTTTGCTAGTCTTATGCTTATATAGGCCACAAACACATGTTGAATTTTTGGACACTTGCTTTATTAATAATATGTTTATCAGTGCGCCGACGCAAACTTTTGCTTTTGTGTTGGTGTTTTGTCTTTACGCCTCCGCCATATCGCAACAGTTAAAGAATCTCGCTTTTGTGTTGGTGTTTTGTCTTTACGCCTCCACCATATCGCAACAGTTACAGAATCTTGCTGTTTGAAATCTGTCTTGGAAACTTGGACCATGTTCTGAACGACCAAGAAGAACATTTAGCTGGTGTGTATCTTTGTCGCGCGCCTTTTTACGCCACGTGTACGGCAAACCGGGGTGGGGCGATCTCTCATTAAGAGGAGTATTGTCAATATCAGATCGCCTCCCGATCTTCTCTTCAATGGGTTCCATTACATACGGGGAATTGACAGAATTCATGCCAAACAAAATGTTGTTAATTCCGTTTGGCCCTTCCTGTAAATGCTTGATGGGACCTAGGACACCCTCGGAAATTTGGTGCGCAAACATATCTCGGTAGTTGCTCCAAATCTGCGGCCACACGTCCTGCACGGCGTGCGTGCTCGTCAAGTCTCGGAGAGCTGGGATGAACGACGCATCCAGGGTCAATGCCTGCGGCCTTGAAAAGGACTTGTCCGGGAGTTCGAACCATACGTACAGAGAGCCGTCCGCCGTGGCAGCAAGGACGATGTAGTCGCTCGCAGCCACATTCACGATCTTTTTGCCCCCTACCCCAAACGTACCCGGCAAGACTTCTTGAAAATACGGCGAAAATCCATGCCGTTCCATAAATCCGCGCGCTGCAGGAAACCCGGCGCGGGGGTCATACAGGCGTTTGTTTGCGTCAATTGCTGTGATTCCGCTTCCGGAAGCCCACAGCCTGCCGTCGGATGAAATAACAAAGGTTGCTCTGTGCCCAGCCCTGACAACGAGATGAGGCGCAGAGTCATCGCCCCACGGAAAAATGGACGTGTTGTACAGACTAGCCTTGTTTGATTCGTATGGATTGGACGCGGACGGCATCCAGGGTGGATTGGAAGCAATTTTCGGGCTGGCGCCATGCAAATCTACCCTGGAAAAGTTTATCTCGCCCTCCTCCTCCACCCACAGGTTTTGGTAATAATCTACAATGTGAGACCCCCATCCATTTTCACCCCACGTATTGTCTCCCCAAGTGTACAACAGGCCACTCTGTGTTATCGCGGCTCTGTTGCTGATAAAGGCAATGGGTTGATGGGAAAACACCGCGGGGTCAATCATTTGCATTGTGCTGCTATTTCCACGATAATGTACACTAAACTCGTGATACCCCCAAATGTAGACAGTGCCGTCGTCAGCTAACGCCATACAGGCTTCGCCGGCTGACACCATTACGATTTGTTTTCCGTCAAAATACTCACCAGGCCTGGTGTTCGGTCGAAGCTCGCCCTTTCTGCCCACTCCGCCATAAGCTCTAGAGACCAATCTGTGTTCCTCCCCTTCGATATATACTCTATTCTGAACATGGTCTCGATGAGAGTGTGTCAGGACAATGGTTATTGCACCATTTTCGCCAAAGTACGAATCGACCATCATGACCCTGCAGAAAGCAAATCGTTCTGGTGGGACCTGCAGGGGGGTGGCAAACGACTGGATACCGTTGCGGACAACCACGGAGCCGTCGGACCAGTCCCCCATAACAAAGAGGCGTCCGTCTTCCAAGACAAAGTAAACGTGCCTAGCCCCGCACGATACCATCTTTATTGGGCAGTCGAATGAAATCGGGTTATAAGAGACGCCATTTATTTTTCCAATTACAATCGCACTGCCGTTTTGCAAAACAGCCACACCAAAATCCTTCCCCACAGACACCGACATAGCAGTGTTGTTTTGGAAACTTACTTATATAGATTCACTCGCGCCCTAAGCTCTGCAATGTTAGAGCTGTTCAATTGCCGTCGTCGTCGCCTCAGACACCGACATAGCAGTGTTTGTTTGAAAACATTACTTGTACTTTTTATAGGCTTGCTCTTCAATGCCGGAGGTGTTCATTTGCCGTCTTCTGATTCAAGAATGGTGTACAGAAAATGCCGCTCCATGCAGACACCACCTTTCCTCCAGGCTTTGCGTTCATGCGCCCGCCGCCACAAACGGTTGTTCTCGTCCTTGCTTTCCCTGACTTCGTTCCCCTTTCTGAGAATGCTGGAGAGCCTACAGCCCACGGGAATCTGATACACGATGCAGAACGAACCCTGGACCCCTAGCCACGATTTGACATATGGTACGAGCCCTTGCATTTTCCACTGTGCTGGAATCTTAGGAAAAAAAATGGGGTCAAAGTGCGCGGGATTGCCGTATCTTGTGAAGACCTCGATGTTTCGAGGCGGAAGTGAAAACCACAGCCTGACCTCGTTCACCCACACCTTGATCGTGCGATCGTGTTCCACTGAAAGGCAGGAGCATTGCAGCCCGTCCAGACGCTTGTGCCAGCCGCTTGATTTGATGTAATATTGGTATTTGCGGTCCAGGCACGGCGTAAGCTTCATAGTTTCGGCGTCGCTACATCGCAACACGTGCAGTCTCAACAGGTCGTCTCTCAGACAAGGTTCAAACGTCACAGGTTTGTTGTCCTTAGTGTATACGAGAATGTGTTCAGGCCACACGAGAACCCAGATCTTCTTCTCCTCAATCCACGTCTTGATCTTTTGCGTGGGTTGCACCGACAAAAAAAAACACTCGAGGCCGTTCAAATCAATATGATGATCCACAAAATGCATACGGTAAATGAAATCATCGGCAGAAAGGGGTTTCCTTTTCTGAGCGTTTGCATCAGCGCGATCAAAAACATGTTGAATTAGTAGCTCGTCGCGCGTCCACTTGCGAGCAACAGGTTGAAATGCCGCTCCCTCAAATTTCTGAATCTGTCTCTTGTCAGAAGACTTGGTAAAGTATCCCCCGCTGTCGTTCACGACATACCCTTCTGTCGCATTGGAGAGTACGCATGGCATTCTGTGCCGCGTGCAAACCAGACAGAATTATCGCAGTGTTTTTTTCCAAGTGTTTTTTTAAAACAGCACTCGTGCAAGATTCCCGCCAAATTTTGACATTGTTTGTGCCTTGATTTTGGGTCAAAACAGCTCAAAAAAATTAGTCGTTTTTTTTATCTCAAGTGTGCCAGCACATTGCTCCCACAGGGCATGGTGTTTCCGCGGATCGCCACTGCTCAAATGCCTCGTGGGGCGGGTTCTCCTTGCTACTCTTTGGAAGCGCTTGATCCTCATGGCTGGACATTACCACAGTACGAAGTTGAGATGAAGCGCGATTTTGCGCACGCCGACCTGACCGCGAATGATTGTTCCTCGCAACTATGTGCTGGCGCTTTGTACGATGAAGCGCGGAAACGATTGATCGCGCGCACGCAATACTATGACAACCAAGTCGATCTATACCTTGTTGATCAGGCGCCAAAATCTCCATCTCACGACGGTACGAATGAAGACTGTTTCGACCTTGAGTACGAGAGGGTATTGCTCATGGAGGAAGAGATCAGGATCCGACAAAAGCACGAGGAGGTTGCAAAAAATAACCGAGACTGCATGGTGCGCGAAGGCATTCTTGTTCGCTTGGAAATTGCCCATAAAAAGAAGGAGGAGGAGTTGAACACGCGCGAGGAAACACTGAAACGGTGTGAACGGGAAAAAGAAGAGCGCGAAAAGGCCTTTCGACAGGCTGTGATCAAGAAGTACCAGGGCCAATACAACAATCGTATTTCGAAACACGAGCAAGAGAAGGTGGTGTTTGCAAATGTTCAGGCCCAGTTCTTCAAGAATGCAAAACAGCACGAGATTTCTGCGAATTACTTACGAAATTGCGAAGAGTCGATCAAGGAGCAACAGAGGCGGATTGATATCCAGTTAGAAGATTTGGTCGAACGCGAATTTCGCTTGGACCAGGAATCCAAGCGTCTTGAAACGTTGAACAAGAGTTTGGAGTTGACGAGCAAGATTGAAAACATTGTGCATACTCAACAGGTGGATTCTACCGAGATCGATGAACTAAAGAACGAATTACTATTGACACAGGGGGTGATTACCGAACTCGAGTTAGACGTCGTAAAGATTGAGAATGCGGTTTTTGCCATTTACGAGTCATCCGACTACATTTTAACCGAGGAACGGGTCGAAAAGGCTATTAGCTGGTTAGAAGAAAAGACCTTTGGTGGCATGAAGTGTGATTTTTGCTGTCGGGAGCAAAAGAGGGCGAAAGACCAAAAGGATTCAAAGGGATGCTCTGTGGCGTCAAAGAACACGTCGGTCAAGAACAAAGCTGTGAACACGGGCATGCTCAAGCCTGTGGCAGTCAAACACACGGCTGTTAACACGGACATTCCCAAGCCCGTCGCACTTAAACACATGGCTGTGAACACGGACACCCCCAAGCCCGTCGCACTTAAACACACGGCTGTCAACACGGACATTCCCAAGCCCCTGGCGATCAAACACACGGCTGTCAACACGGACATTCCCAAGCCCCTGGCGATCAAACACACGGCTGTCAACACAGACATTCCCAAGCCCCTGGCGGTCAAACACATGGCTGTGAACACGGACATTCCCAAGACCCTGGCGCTCAGACACACTGCCGTGAATACCGAGCATTCACTGCCACTTTTTCTGGAAATGAACCACGTCAACACCGAGAAAAAAGTTACGCCTGCCGAAGAGGAATCAACTGCTCATCTCAAGAAAGACAACAAGAAAGAGTCTATGTGGACATGGATTCAAAAACAGTCTCGGGATTTGTTTGGTGGCTACTTTGACGTGATTTCGATGCTTATATACAAGCACATTGGTGACCAAACTTTTGATTTGGATGCCACGACCATTGATCTGTCTTCTTTGGGCTATGATGCGATCATTGCGTTGGACACATACGCAAAAAGTGTTCAACTGAATTTTGAGCGCCAAGCGATTGAGTTGTCCGATGTTTGTCACGGTTTTATGGTTTCTGACGCCATGGCGAATTACCTAATGTCAATATGCGACAAAACTCATTTGTTTTTAATGACCAAGTCTCCAAAAGACTTGTTAGAGCTTGCGAAACGCGTCGAAAGCTCGACAGAATTCCAGCATTGGGTTTTTGTGGAGGAGTATCTCCGTTTCTTCAGGCTGTGTATGGATCAAGACACCGGAGAGATTTTGTCATGGAGCCAGAACCAGGACATGATAAATCGAGCGCGGAGGCACTGCATGACGGACACGGGTGTTTATCCGACGTCCATGACGATCATGCGGACTATTCATCAGTGGCAGGAGGAGGAGCTGCTGCGCTTTGACAAGCTTTACGCTGAAGAGGTCAAGTTTATTACTCGCTACGCGGTGCGCGAACATCTGCTGTGAATTAAGACAAAGACAATTTCGGACATATTTTACACGCGGCATCCTAGAAAGGACGGTGGGGTGTATTGCGTTGGCACATTTTTTGAGCACCGTGCGCGGCCTTGCGGTGCTGCTGGAAAACGCAAAGAGTTGCACTGATAAACTAGGATTCGATCGAGCACGATCAAGCGATGCCGACTTTATCGGGTTTGCAGTTTTTTAGCGCGTGTATCAGAACTCCTCTGTGGTCCTTGCAATTTGGAAAAACAAAGTTCAAGTCGTCGAGTACCCCCTGCAAAAAAACTCCGAGGTCGCTGTACATGGGTCTTGAAGAAAGACTTGGTTCTGGTTTTTCTCGATTTCTTTTCACCATTTCTGGAATGTCCTTTTCTATGAAGGCCAACAAGCGTGCGTCCGCCTTGGGCTTCTCTACCCTGCACAGCACACGAGATTGAGTGGCGGAGCAAGTCTGCCAATGAATGCTCATGACAGACGTCAAAACGACCTGACTTTTTTTAGCGAATTCGACGATGCGCCTGTGCAGCGTCTACTTGCGTGCATTTTCTGCCACATTTTTGTTAGTCTATATACTGTGTCACGCACAAGGCAAAAAATAAAACAAAAAAACCTCGAATCTTTGTTGCGTGCGCCGCTTTTCCATGAGCAGGAAGCTCGGTATCCTGTGAAAAAGAACAGGGTCGGTATTGGGTGCGGCTGCGGGTAAGGGCACAAATATGGAGGACATACCTCAGTGTCTCCACTCCGTGAAGCGTTTGAATGTTTGCGAATCCCTTCTTCAAGCGTACATGGCGGTATATGCCTTTACATGGCACTTTTTAGAATTCTATTGACAGGCATAAAACTTTTGGCATGCACTGACTTTACGCACATTTTGACATTCGCAAACTGAGGTTCCAAAACTGGCCTCGATACATGATGGTCGGAATGTGCGCCGAACAGTGGCGGTTGTTTTTTGGTGTGATCCAGGTGACAATCGACTCATTGGATTCTGCAAGTGGTTAGTATATGTTTGCCACGCAACCCATTTTGACTGGCTTACCCAAGTAAGCAGTGGCTTCTTTTGAGCAGGGGCTAAACGACTTGGTCCAGGGACGACCCATGATGACAATGTCATAATTCTTGATTTCTATTACTCGCATGTCCCGGCAGAAGACACTTGAAGCTAGTCTTATGTGTGTGGCATTTTTTTCTTTCTACTGTGACCAGGCCCTGACCCTCTGCAACTTTCTTTATTTTAACTATGTTTACTGGTCAAAAAAAAAATACGACACAGTGGCACTGTGTTACTTTTAGAAGCAGCTTCGCTTGCGCCATGCAAACGCGCGGCATCAAGCGTAAAATGATAGACGACGCAGAAGACGGGGATAATGATGAGAGTGACGAAGATTACACATGCCCTGATTCGTCATCGGAAGAGAGCGATTCAGGGTCAGAGAACCCCACAGAAAGTGAAGATGATCCAGATGAAGAGGAAGAGGATGAAGAGGAGGATATGGATGAAGAGGATGAGGAAGATGACGACGAGGAGGATGACGAGGATGAAAATTCTGAAGAAGACGACGAGCAAAATATCACTGCCGCAGAATGTGGGCCACTCAGTGAATGTGCCCCGGGTGGTAGTATTTCTTAGCCTAATACAACACCAAGAAGTTTCGTGATGATCACACCTTGTGAGCGGTCTCGACCGACGCAATCGATTTCATATGCGACAGGTCCAGCCCGTGCGTGCCGTCACAAACCAGCTGCGCAACAACCGACATCAAGTTTTGCTCCCAAGCCAACACTACGTTCGCTGTCGCGGGCTTGTTGCATTCCTCGGAATACCCAAACAAGTCTCTGACCTCTATGTTTTCCCGCTTTCTGGCCAGAAAGAGCATTTCTGCAAAGTCCCGCTGGACTATGCCTGCCGACTTGTAGTGGCGTCTCTTTTCTTTGCGCCTGCGACTTTTTTCACCGGCTTCAGTCCATTTCACCTCGGCTCTCTCCTCTGCCAACACATAGCGAGAGACAAGATTGGGGCAGAGGAGCAGTGGGAGAGGCTCCTCGTAGCGCATGCCAAAAAACATGAAACTCCCATAGTTGTCAACAATACCGAGAACACGCGCTGTCTCTTTCGAAACCACCTGATGCTGGGAATGGATGTTGTGAGAGATGTCATGGATATTCAGGCGCCGCAAAGAATTTGTCTCCTGTTCAATACGCTCCGCGCTTATCATGCTCCGGTCCTGAATGTTTACAACCGGAAAAGGCCTGACACCTTCACTGGGACTCTTTTGCGAAAAACAGCACAGGTCATTATCAAGTCCGCTCACACTGCGCAGCGGGCTTTCGGGGTGAAAGACAATAATATCTTGTCCGGACCCGAGCAACAGAGGAATCGGCCCGATCCCACGAGATGCGTCAAGGCACCCTTTCTCGTGCACGACGCTCATCTCAGGGCTGGTTTCATCAACGTACAGGTTCTCAAACAACACACCCAGTGTCTCCACGGCCTGGAGCTCGCCGGCTTGCGAGTGATGGGCCAGGGGGTCGCGATTGACATGAACTTTAATACCCAGCAAATCTGCGGCGTGTTTGAGGCAGCGCAAACGGTTTCGCTGCGACAAGTTCTGCAGCAGCCACATTTCCTTGGAGTCTGTGAAGCTGTAGGCGTCGCACTCGCCCGTCAGATCTGACTTCATGGCCCTGACAATCTCTGAGCCAAGGCTAGGAATGGCGCTGGTACACACAAGATAAAAGCCGGCGTGTGCGCCGCCCTGGTGCTCATACAGACCTATGGCCCCATTCCGCACACAGGCTTGCCAGGCACAGCCGTCGCGGCAAGCATGGTCGGAAACACCAACGTCCTGATTGTCTTGATCGATTGTGTATAGTTTATAAAAATTCACAGAGTTTGTCTCATAGTCTTTGTTTACTGTTTTCTTCGTGGTTTCTGGACATGATAGCGAGCACGACACACCGCCCCACCAAAAGTCGTGGTTTTGATCCGGCGGAAGAATCTCGCTCAAGCGTGGGAAGGGGCTATTTTTATCCGTCAGTGGCTTCAACAGAGCTCGTATCTTGTCCGGAGTCCTGATGAGTTTACGGATGGCAGTGTCGTCTGAAATGCACCGAGTCATGGAAATGCCACTGTATAGATTTTCGCTGGCCAACTCCAGCGCGGCCAGGCCTTGGTCGGGGGGAATCCTTGTATAGACACCATCAACAGAGCCCCCGTCTTTTGCCATTTGCAAGTTCAAAGCCGGGGTCATTACCAGCCCGCGGTGTCGGCTTTCCAGTGCCGTCTTTTTGTTGTGAAATGTCTGCACGAGGTTCACGCTGCGGGGCGCCAGTACCGGAAACATGTAACCGCCATTTGTGTACTCCATGTCTGCAAACGACTCTCATTTGGCGTTTATATACACGCGACAGTGGGCGAGGCAAGGACACGCTTGACGCGAAACTGAATGCATCCGCTTTACTTTCTTTCTAGGCGCGCTTACAAGTGACCATAAAGCTGTAAAAACAATTTTGAAAAATGCGCAAAAAATAAAAAATAACATGCACAAACAAGATCAAAAAATGGGATATATTGCCCGCCAACACAAATCGTCACGGCACCACTGCGACGCTTGCTCAAGTCCATGATGTCACACGACACAAAAGGCTCGGATTGGAGGTGCTCGGAGTCATCTGACGGCATAGTGCGTTTTGTGAATCAGATGAATGGGGATGTGTGGAATGGTACCTGCGAATCTGGCCGTCTCAGTGGAGAGGGGACGTATGTGTACAAAGATTCAGGGATTCAGATCACAGGAAACATTGCCCCGGGACCCACGGAGGCCTGTGCCTTTCAAGGACATGCCATAATGAAATGGCAAAACGGCGATCGTTACTCGGGCCTTGTTGAAGATTCTGTTCAAGTTAAAGGTTCTTACTGGTTCAAGAACAAAGGCGTCTTTTACAATGGTGGCTGGAAAGTCTCGTGTAAGGACAATGCAAGCGCAAATACGAGCGGTGTACTGCAAAAACATGGAAAGGGCACGAATTGGATTCAAAAGAATCTTGAGTGTGGTCCTCACTACAGAAAAAGGGCATGCCTGAGGAGTATGAGAGGGGAGTTTGTCAATGGCCAAGAGGACGGATATTTTGTCTGTCGCGATTACGTCGTGCGAGGCCAGGGCACCTTGCTTCCTTTCAACCTTCACGATATGGAGAGCGAGGAGGAACTGATTGCCCAAGTCGAATCAAAATTGGAAGTGATCCGGACATTCGAGGGAAGATATGTCGCGGGATATCCGACAACCGGGTCCTTGTCATTCCATGGAAAACACTACAACCGCGTTGTGTTTGATGGGGACACACCCTTTTATCTGCATCCAATCTGGTACTGGGAAGCCGAGGACGCAGAATGCGAAGACGATGCGAAATTGATTGACCTGGACAAGTCTGAGGACGAATATTTCATGGTGAAGTCCAAATTCAAGTATGTCACGTCCAATGGGTTCGAAATCAAGTCCATCCAGAGGTTGATGCACAAGGGGCGTAGAGAATGCTACGAGATACAGGCCAGAATGGCGAGGAAAAAAATATCTTCGAGGCCAGAAGGCGCATTGGACTATAACACGCGTAATCACAGCGATCGCTGGGCCTTTCATGCTCCGGGATTCGACAAAAGTAACCGCGTTCCGGGGTACCATGGTATCATCAAAGAAGGGTATCGAGCCACTTTTAGCGGGTTGTCAAACGGATGTAAGTTTGGACGTGGGAATTACTTTGCAATCGGTGATTTCAACGGTTGCATGCGGGCTCACGATTACGCCAAGAAAACTGCGGAACTTTCGTCTGACAACAACCACCGCGTCTTTCTCAACCGCATTGCGGTCGGTTGCTACAAGGTGGGATCAATGGACAACAATTTCGTTCAGTATGACCCTCAAGGATCACACGGCGAACTGTTCGACTCCTTTGTTGACAACTTACGATTTCCTTCTATATTCGTGATTCCTGAGAACACGCGCGCGTACCCGGCGTACCTCATCACGTATGCTAAGATACAAAAGCCGTCGGGGGGTCAAGAGGTTGTTCAACGAAAAGAGCTGCCAGTAGGCCGGGGATTCGCTCCACCGGTACAGGTGCCAGTAGGCCGTGGATCCGTGCCGCCGCCACAGGCGCCAGTAGGCCGGGGATTCGCTCCACCGGTACAGGTGCCAGTAGGCCGGGGATCCGTGCCGCCGCCACAGGCGCCAGTAGGCCGTGGATCAGTGCCGCCGACACAGGTGCCGAAAGATCGTCAATTCTTACAACCACAACATCACCCGCCTTTACGCCACGTTGGTGTTGGTGTCGCCTCGCAAAGTACGAGTTCAGGGACCATGCCAGGTTTTGCAAAGAAACGTCTGGCCCCAGAAGAATTTATTTTTGGACTACCTCTTTACGAAGATACCGTCGTATCCAATTCTACTCAACAACATCTGAAAAAACAGAAGCGAAGACAGGAAGCACCGACCGAGACCTCCTCGGCATCACGCGAAGATGTGATCGATTTGGTAGACGATAGTGATTGAGTTCAATAATAAAAGTGATGATTTACACAAACACAAACGTTGCATCGTCTTTCTTGCGGGTGGAGAGGTAGCGCAGTAGGGCGCATTGATGCAACAAAGAAGCCCCCACCAGAGCAAACATTGCATATAAAACAAAAAACATAGTTTCCAGACCCGCTTGTGCTTGTTCAAGCTCGCTCTGTACCGCTACTAAGAACAGATTTAGTTTGAGTCCTTGCTCGGTCACGTCTTGTAATTGTTTTGATGCGTCGCGCAAGGACATATCGACTCGTTGCATGGTCCGATTAAAAACAATCAATGTGTCCACAAGTTGGCATGTGTCAGTGAGATGCGACATGGTGGCAAACGATTGTGATCGACACCACGCCACTCTTTGAAGTTTTCATTTTTTCTATCAGACAAGAGCCGTGCTTGAATGTGGCTGAATCAAAGGCTTGGATTGGCTCTTTCCGCAGCTACTCCCATTTATTTTACCAATAAACACCTGATCTCTCTACCAGACAATAGCCGTGCTCGAATGTGGCTGAATCAAAGGCTTGGGCCGGCTCTTTCTGCAGCTGCTCCCATTGGTTTTACCAATAAACACCT
>MDTA01214106.1_pt1 | contig 11840 bp, 7 predicted proteins | sample 811151 | NCBI WGS metagenome assembly MDTA01 (sample SAMN05326648, study PRJNA326480) | marine metagenome | isolation source: seawater | place: Indian Ocean: South | collected 2010 | reverse complement strand
GCTACCCTCCTTACCGGCCTCTATGCACACCAGGCGGGGGTAGGCCACATGATGGGTAACTACGGAATCCCCCAATACCAGGGTGAACTCAACCGTAACTGCGTCACCATCGCGTAAGTGCTCAAACCTGCTGGTTACCGGACCTATCTGTCCGGCAAGTGGCATGTCACGCCCTACAAGGCCGGAGAGGTCGCCAACCCGAATATCTCCAACTGGCCGCTTCAAAGAGGATTCGACCGATTCTATGGAACGATTCACGGGGCTGGTTCCTTCTTCGACCCTAACTCGCTGACCCGCGACAACCGCTACATCACCCCGGCCAATGACCCGGATTACCAGCCAGAGACCTTCTACTACACCGATGCCATCTCCGACAACGCCGTGCGCTACATCGAGGACCACAAGCGGGAAGCGGACGGGCAACCGTTCTTCATGTACGTCTCTTACACCGCGGCCCATTGGCCCATGCACGCCCTTCCCCGCGACATTGCGAAATACGAAGGAAAATATGATGGCGGCTACACCCCCGCCCGGAAAGCCCGGATCAAGAAACTCAAGGCCCTCGGCCTGCTTCCGGACCACTGGGACGTGGTCCCGCAGGTCGGCAACTGGGAAGCGGTCAAGTTGAAGGAATGGGAGGCGGCCTGCATGGAAGTCTATGCCGCCATGGTAGACAACATGGACCAGGGGATCGGTCGCATAGTAGACGCGCTAAAGGGGGCCGGACAGCTGGACAATACCCTCATCCTCTACTTCCAGGACAATGGAGGCTGCGCCGAGGGGTTCGGCCGAGGCAAGGTGGTTGGCCCGCTCAAACGCCCCGATAAACCAACGCTGCCCCCGATGGGCAAGGATGAGCTGCAAACCCAGATGGTTCCTCCCAAGAGCCGCGACGGCTATCCGCTCCGGCGTGGAGACGGAGTCATGCCCGGCCCCCCTGAGACCGAGGTCGGCTACGGGCGCAACTGGGCCAACGTCTCCAACACTCCCTTCCGGGAATATAAGCACTGGGTGCATGAAGGCGGGATCTCCACTCCCCTGGTTGCCCACTGGCCGGAGGGCATCAAGGGCCAGAACCGCTGGTTCAAGACTCCGGCACACCTCATCGACCTGATGGCTACCTGCGTCGACCTGGGAAAGGCCAAATACCCCGCAACGAAAAACGATAAGAAGATCATCCCTATGGAAGGGATTTCCCTCCGCCCCGCCTTCGAGAACACCGCGCTGAAACGTGGCCGCCCGATCTACTTCGAGCACGAGGGCAACCGGGCCGTGCGGGATGGCAGGTGGAAACTGGTCGCCAAGGGAGTAAAGGGAGCCTGGGAGCTTTACGACATGGAAAAGGACCGCACTGAGATGAACAACCTCGCCGCCAAGCAACCCGAGATCACCTCCCGGATGGTCGCCCAGTATGAGCAGTGGGCCAAGGAGCGCGGAGTCGTCCCCTTCGGTTCATGGCGCAAGGCCCGGGCCCAGCGGAAAAAGTGATTTCTACTCCCGCGACCCGACGACCCTGAAATACAGTTCATCCTGTCCGACGAGAGGCAGGACAAGGGTCCCGGCATCCGAAAGAACCGCTCCGGCAGCGGCACTCCAGTTCTCGAGATCAGACGAGATTTCCAGCCCATAGCGGTAACCAGCCTGCGCGGCAAACCCAACGGTGAGCTCCCCGTTTGCCACCCTGACATCGAGGGGCCCGATTTCAGAAGACCCGGACAGGGAATCAGGATCAGCCGGATCGCTTCCTCCCAGGAACTCCTCCAGGTTCGTCTGCCCATCGCCGTCGAAATCTTCATCATCATACCAGAATATATCGCCGAGATTGTCTACTTCCCACTGGTCGGTCATTCCATCCTTGTCGACATCGGTCTCCGCGCTGGAGCGGTAATTATCAAAGGTAGCATCGGTTCTTCCCCCATCGGCGGTTGAGTTGGTGAAGATCCCGCAGGTCCCTGATGGATAGTCGAAATTGGAACCAAAAACCGTGGCAAGCGGAGTCTCCAGGTCATCAAGGGAGAAAATCTCCCCGCAGAGCTGCCCGTAGAACTCCTCTACGTCGAAGAAGCCCTGGAAGACCATCCGGTAACTCTCTCCCGGGATAAGGGTTACCGAGGCAGAGCCAAGGGAGTTCGGTTGCTCCCCGCTCAGGACCGAGATAAAAAGCCCCTCCCCCCCGGTATCGTAGCTGAAGGCGTAGCCGTTGGTGGTCCCCAGGCCTACCTCCCCAAGAGACCCCAGCACCCCAATATCCTGTTCGAGGCCGTTATTCCAATCGATAAGGTCCACCTCGACCCGGAACGCCTCATAGAGGGCACTGGCACGATGGGCCCCTGCCCGGGCCGGACCGGCAAGGGCCGCGTTGGGAGACGGCGGAGACTGGACCCGGTAACCACTGCCCCCGGGGAAAGAGAAGGTGGCAGGAGCCCCGAGGGCTGCCAGCGGGGCATACCGCTCCCACCCGGAATCGTTCCCATCATTGAAGTCATCCTCAATGACCTGTGCGGATAGAACCGGGGCCGCGAGAGCCGGGAGGAGTAAATTAAGAAGAGTCGGTTTCATGTCTGATAGTCGGTCGGGATTGGGTATTTAATGAGAATTCGCTGAAATTTACTCCGCCTTACTTCCCGGCTTTCTGGAGGTTGCGCTTAACAAACGCGAGGTAGTGCTTCCAGTCCTCCGGAGTCACATCGTGTTTGCCAGCACGAAGATGATAGCCAGTGACCGTTCCCACGCTCTGACCCGGGGCGGGTGATTCAATCACCCCGAGAGACTTCTTTTTATAGAGGTCGTATACTGGTTGGGCGTGTAACACGCTGAGAAATTCCCCGGTTGGATCAGCCCAGCGGTCCTCAGTCGCGCTCGCTACATAAACCGCCCGGGGTGCAATCAGGGCAATGAGCTGGTGCTGGTCAAAGGGCAGGGCTTCTTCCTTCTCATTATACTTCTTGAAGTTCCCATTGAACCAATGGGGAAAGGACCGGTTGATGCGCCCCACCGTCTCTCCATAAGCCCTCTTGCTGAGGGCCGCCCCACCACATCCTGAATTATTGGAAATAACGACCTTGAAGCGCGGATCCGTCGCCCCTGCCCAGAGGGAGGTCTTCCCAAGCCGGGAATGCCCGATTACCGCGACCTCTTCTGCATTCACCTCCTTGATCCCGTCCAGAGCATCCAGAAGCCGACTCAATCCCCAGGCCCACGCCGAAACAGTTCCCCATTCGTCCGGCGCCGGCTCTCCCTCCATGAACAGCGGATGGACTCCGTTTTTCCAACCGTCGTGAAAATCGGGATCTATGTTGCCGCAACAGGCCGTAGCGAGCGCGAACCCCTGCTCCAGAATCATTTCAACTGGCCAGCGTCCCGCCGCGCTTCCACGCATGGCCTCCGCCTTCGCCCGGCGGTCTTCGCCCTTCCGGGATCCGACCACGTAGCCTAGTTCCGGAGTAATCCAGGGGTCTTTTTCGAGGCACTGGTTCCCCCGGAAGTTCAGTCCAAGGAAGGCGGGCACCGGGCCCTTCGCTCCCTTGGGCAAATAAAGAAGCATTCGCACCCGGGGACCCTTGTCCTCCGCAAAGCTCACCAGATACTCACGCCGGACAGCCTTCCCGCCCAGTGCATCCGAAGTCTCCCTGTCCAGGACCACCTTGAACCCGGCCGGTTTGCCAACGGGCATCCGCCCGTACATTTCCCTTTCAATGAGCTTGAGAGTCGCAGGGCGCCCCTTCTCCTCCCACTCCCTGGCCGACGCAACCCTGCCGCCTTCCGGCAGGACGAGCGGATCGGGTAAGTGGAATTCGGGCACCTTGGCCTCGTCATAGTTTGCCCTCTGCCCGTAACTGGGGCAGCAAAGGGCCGCAACGACGAATACGAAAGCGAGGAGACGGGCCGGGAGCATACTCCCACGCTAGGGCAGCCCCGGATCGGGGGGCAAGAAGGATCTAGCTGCCTCTACCCGCCCATCCGGAAGAGGCTCTCCTGTTTTACTAGCGCTCGGTTGATAGCTTCCAGTGATCGGTTCGGAATAAGGATGCAGGCAGACCCGCTGCATTCACGAGGTTGGCTCCTTCCGGGTTTGATGCCCACGCGTAGCGGACAGCGACGGGGTTGGGGACCTTCTCGCTGGAGACCAGCACCGTTTCACCGTCAATCACGGCCTCGCCCCACTGCCAGACCTGGTCCTCTCCCGCAACCTCGAAACGCCCCGGCTTCTTGCCGTCCCGCGTCTTCAGCCCTTCAGCGTAATCAAAGGAGATGCGAATCCCTCCACCCTCCACCTTGAAGGACCGGAACAGGGGGCCACTAACAACCACGTCCTTGCGGCCATGCTCCTTGACCAGCGCCCAGCGTGCCAGCCTTTCACCCACATCCTTCTTGTTGCGTGGGTGAATATCCCCGGCTGCCCCAATATCATTGATCACGGCCATCCCGGTTTTCGGCAATCGCAGGGTCAGGCGCTGGGCGTTCTGCAATTCTGCCCAAGAGCTCGCCTCGCCGGGCTTTCTGGTCGGCGCCCTGAAATTAGCCAGCTGGACGAAATAGAAGGGCAACTCCTTCTGCCATTGCTTCCGCCAATCCAGAATCAGGAGAGGGAAGATTGATTCATACTCCTTGGCCCGGGAGGCGTTGGACTCCCCCTGATACCAGATTGCTCCTTTCATGGCATAGCCCGTCCATGGATGAATCATCCCGTTATAAATTGAGACCGGACGGCGCGGGCTCAAGGCCGGGGGGCTTGGTTTCTGAGGCTTGCGCGGGAGCTTTTTCCGCTTCTTGGGATCCTTCTCCGCCCGGTTCGACTTGCGGATCTTCTCCCAGTTCTCCAGTTGCTTCTGATAGGCTACTTCCGCTTTACCCAGATCAAAACGTCTCATCTCCGCATCCAGCTTCTGGAGGAGGGCCCGGCCTTCCGGCTCTTCCATCAATGTCTGCCGGCTCGTGAAGGCCTCGGAGGGCTTTCCTCCCCATGCGGTTCGGATGATTCCCACCGGGACTCCCACCTCGGCATGAAGCTTCAACGCGAAGTAGTAACCTACCGCCGAGAACTTCCCCGCATTCTGCGGGGTGGTTACGTTCCACTCTCCACCCACCCGGCGGCGAGGACTGGCCGCAGTCACGAGGTCGGTAAGAAACATGCGGATGCCCGGATGGCTCGCCGCCGGGATATCTTCCTTCGCCCGCTCCGTGGCGGAAAGAGCCCACTGCATGTTGGACTGACCTGATGCCATCCACACCTCCCCCACCAGGATATCTTCCACCTTCAATCTTCCGCTCTCTGCTCCCGTCACCTCAAGGATCTGGCCCTCGGCACTGGCCTTCAGCGGCGCCAGCTCAATCCGCCAGTTTCCCTTCTCATCCACCATAGTCCGCTTGGACTGCCCCGCAAAGGTGACGTCCACTGCTTCCCCCGGCGTTCCCCAGCCCCAGACGGGCACCGGTTCCTCCTGCTGCAGAACCGCATGGCGGCTGAACATGGCGGGCAGTTCAATCCCGGAAGCCCAGGGAGCCAGAGGGCCCAGAGCAGCCAGAAACAGGGGGACTGGGCGCAAATGCATTGCCACGCCCTACGGTTTTCTCCCCGCGGCTCAATCACAAAACATCCGGAATTCCATCCGCATATCCCTCAATCTTGAGATTTTAGGCTGCAAGCCCCAATACTATTGCTCTAATCTGTCCAGATATGAGCTCACTGAACAGACGCCGTTTTGTCAAAAACACCGCCGCGGCAGGTGTTGCCCCGCTGATCATAGGCACCAAGTCTTCCGCAAAGGTCAAGGGGGCCAACGACCGCCTCCGCATCGCTGTCGCCGGACTCAATGGCCGGGGAGGATCCCACCTTGGTGGGTTCGGTGGGATCAAGGACGTGGAAATCGCCTACGTGGCGGATCCCGATTCCCGGGCCCGCGACAGAAGACTCAACGAAGTCCGGTCCAGAGGACATAAGAACTGCAAGGCGGTCGTCGACATTCGTGAGGCCCTCGAGGACCCGGAGGTAGATGCAATTTCCGTCGCCACCCCGAACCACTGGCACTCCCTGATGACCATCTGGGCCGCGCAGGCTGGCAAACACGTCTACGTCGAGAAACCAATGAGCCACGACGTCGAGGAAGGCCGGGTCGCTGTTGCCGCCCAGAAAAAATATTGCGTCGTGATCCAGCACGGAACCCAGCGGCGCAGCAGCGCGGAAATCGCGGGACTCCATGAGATGATCAAGGCCGGGACCTGGGGAAAACTGAAGATCGCTTACGGCTACTGCTGCAAGCCCCGGGGCGGAATCGGCACCAAGGGCGCCTCCTCTCCACCAGAGAACCTGGACTGGGACATCTGGAAGGGACCCGCAGTGATCGACGACTACCATGGGAACTACGTGCACTACAACTGGCACTGGTTCTGGAAGACCGGCAACGGGGACCTTAACAATCAGGGGACCCACCAGCTCGATGTTGCCCGCTGGGCTATCGACGATGACCAGACGCACCCCGTGCGGGCCATGGCAATCGGCGGACGCTTCCAGTGGAATGACCAGGGGGAAACTCCCAACACCATGTTCGGACTCGCCCAGTATCCCAACGGGCAATACTGCTTCTTCAATGTCCGCAACGTCAACTACAAGGGTTACCAGCGCCAGGTGAAGAACGAATACTACTTCGAGGATGGGGGCCGCATTCTCTCTGACACCAACGCCCACTACTACAAGCCCGGGAGCGACAAGGGAGAAAAGATCAAGATCTCGGGAGGGAAAGTCACCCCCGGGGGGAACTGGGGCAGCTTCGTGGCGGCCTGCCGGGCCAACAAGCCCGAGATGGCCAACGGAGATGTCCTGGAAGCCCACTACGGATGCGTGGTCGGGCACCTGATGAACAACTCCTACCGCCTCGGCAAGAAGGTCCCGTTCAACAAGAAAGCTGGAACCTTTGGTGACAACAAGGACGCCGCGGAGCACTTCGGCATCCTCCACGATGTCATGGAGAAGGGATGCAAGATCCCCGTCGACAAGGAACACTACACGGTGGGCCCATGGCTGACCTTTGATCCCAAGACCGAACGGCACACCGGCGAATTTGCCGCCGAGGCTAACGCCCTGCTCAAGGATCCCAACAACAAGGGCTTCGAGGTTCCGGACGCGGCCAAGGTCTGAGCCGGCCAACTCTGTATCTCAATTTACCTGTCAAAGGGCGCGGGAGGGCAACTCCCGCGCCTTTCTTCTTGCGGGCAAAGGGGTCACTGACGCGCGACCACCACCCGCAGGAAATACTTTTCCCCAAAAGCGGACCCGTCCATCTGGCTCATCTCGAAGACCAGGTGAGAAAACCCGGGGCGGGCCCCCGGGAGCGGCCCTGCGAATGAACCATTGAGAGCCTGCCAGCTGCCGGGGGCCATGGAGGGTGACCCCTCGATCGTATAGGCAAATCCACGGGCTGCCGCAGAATTCAGGATCTCCAGGGACGCAAAGAGCCTGCGCTCCCCTTCCGTGGTAATTCGCACAAACGCATTCAATCGCGCATCACTGGCAACGGTGAGTGCGTCGCGCTCATCGTAAAACACCCAGAATTCGGGGGCCCCTGCCGCCGCCCCATCAAAGCTACTGGCAGACCTCTCCCCCACCCCGGAAACAAGCAACCCGATCGCGCTGTCCGGCACCCACTCCGGTTGTCCCACAACTTCCTCCACCACCTCGGACAGATCGGGAGAGGTCAGTTGAAACCCGATGCCCATCCAGGCAGAAACATTCCAAAGAGCCCCGGAGGTTGTCCGTGGCCTGCTGCTCAACCCTCCAAGGTCTTCCGTAAACGGTTGCCCCGCAGCACTGAGGTCGCCGTAAACGGTCCACTCGGCCGGATCCATCCCCAGTAATGCGGGCCTCATGAGTACAAATGAGGAAAGGATTGTTGCCCCGCGGGGAACCCCGGCATCGCGAAAACGAAGGCCGAACCAGCTCGTTTCGGGCGAAGTGATCCCCACCACCGGGGAGTGGAGGTCGGTAATTCCCAGCCCCGACTCAATCGCATCATCCTCCTCGTGGAGCAATGGGATCCTCGCATAGCGGAGCGGCCCTGGCGCAGCAGGCTCGAGCACTCTGGAACTTATCGGGCTCCGGCGCTTCCCTCCCCTCCAGACACTGATTGCCCTGATTATGGTCGGCGCACCAATGTCAATCGGCCCTTCATAGACCGGACTGGCCATGGTGGGGACTGACCCATCCAGCGTGTAATGCACAATGGCATCCTCGACATTAGGCTGCGCCACGAGATGGGCGTCCACTTTTCCCCCCGTACGTTGCGAGGCCACGATGGCCGGGCCAAAGGGGCTCCACGGATCATCCAGGGGGATCCGCGGCTCCACCACCCCTCTCTTGATAAGCTGGAACTCGTCCCGGACGATTCCTTCATCATTGAGCATGGTAAACTTCAGGGTATCTCCTTCCAGGTCCATGATGACCGACCCGCCCTCCTTGAGGGAAACCCGGTGCACCGGGGAAAGCCCGAAGGAAAAATCAGAGCCATGCCCGTGACCCGACACTACCGCCAGGGTGCCCCCGTGCGGGTGCTTGTGGGCACTTTTGACATAGGCTCCGTCTCCCTCCGCATTTCCATCCCCATCATCCAGGATGACCCCGGAAGAATCAGTGGGCGTGGCATAGGCGCGGTTCATCAGCATGGACCGCTCATAGATGTGCGAATGCCCCGCGAGGACCACATCCACCCCGTGCTCCTCAAGAATCGGCATCATCACTTCGCGCATTTCGACCAGCTGGTCCTCGATGTCGCTGTGATGGGAGCCCTTGGAATAGGGCGGGTGATGCCAGAAGGCGATGAGCCATTCTGCGTCATTCCGGGCCAGGTCTTCGCGGAGCCAGGTCGCCATCCGGTCCGCCTCTCCCCGGGCTTCATCGTGGCTGTTGAGGCAGACAAAATGGATCGGGCCGAAATCAAAGGAATAGTACGCCTCGCTCCCTGACGGGACTCCGCCCGCTTCGCCATTTTCCGGAAGCACAAAAGCATCATAATAGGGCCCGATCCCAAGGACCCCGTCGGAAGTATGCCCCTCATGGTTTCCCATCGTCGGCCAGGTCACCGTGTTGCAGATGAGCCCGCCATAAACATCAAAGAAGTTCGCCTGGAACATGGTGTCCATCCCGTCATCATAGGCCATGTCTCCAAGATGAACGAACGCATCGAGCGGGCGACCGCCCTCTACCACGTATTCTTTCATGGCGGCGTAGCCGTTCCTCTGGATCATGCCGCCGTCGCCTGTATCCCCCACCACCCAGAACCGCAGAGGTCTCCCGGGCTCAGCACCGGGCTGGGTCCTCAGGAAATACGTATCCGTGCCTCCGGCCAGCAACCTGTCTCCGTCGAACACCCCGTAGTAATATTTTGAATCCACCTCCAGTCCGCTGACCGTTACCTCATACTGGTAAACCCCCTCCGGAGTCGTCTGCCCAAGACGGGGGACACCCGGCCAGCCTTTCAGCTCCGGGCTTACCCTCGTAACTATCTGCCCGGCCGCTACCGACTGGGTGAGATTATCCGGGGCCACGCCATAACGCAGGACCGGGGTAATAGGCTCATTCGTGCGCCACGTAACCACCCCCGAGTTGCGGGTGGTCAACTGGACATAGGGTTCCCGGATCAGCTCGGCCTCTGCCAGAAGATCACCGGAACCACAGAGGACGATATAGAAAAGAAGGGGTAAAAAGGAACGGCCCATGAGTTCGGCACTCTGCTTTGAGGATGCCAGCCAAGGCCTGCCCCAACCAGTCAGAAATCGCCCGGCAACAACCGCCAGCCACATCAGTCCCGCCTCTCCCCGGCATGCCCCGCCCGGCGCATGCCCCAGCCCGTGAACCCAAGAACGATGGAAACCAGCGGACAAAGGAGGTTGAAGAACGCAAAGGGAGCAAAAAGGTGCGGACCAACCTTGAGGGCTCCAAGCATGGTGGCCCCGCAGGTATTCCATGGGATAAGGGGAGAGGTGATTGTCCCCCCGTCTTCCAAGCACCTGGAAAGGTTTCTGGGGTCCACCCCGGCCTCCTCGTAGGCCTCCTTGTACATCCTTCCCGGCAGAATGATGGATAGGTACTGATCGGCGGCCATCAGGTTCACTCCAAGCGACGAAGCAAGGGTAGCAACTACCAGCCGCCCAGTAGTGATTGCCCCCCGAATGACCGCTTCCACAATTACTCGTAGCATCCCGGTGCTCTCCATCAGCCCTCCGAAGGACAGCGCGCAGAGGACCAGCCCGATGGTCCAATACATACTTTCAAGCCCTCCGCCCGAAAGCAGCTCATCAAGACGGGCTACCCCCGTCTCAGGTGCATGCCCATTTTCCAGCACCGCTACCACCTGCCCGGCAGGCACTCCCTGCACCGTAAGCGCGAGAATGGCTCCCACCAGGCCCCCGACCAGGATGGATCCGAGGGCTGGCATCCTGAAAAGGAGACAGACGATTACACTGAGAGGCGCGATGAGGAGTACCGGAGAGAGAATGAAACTCTCCCTGATCGCTTCGAGAAGAGCCGTGATTTCCCCAACCTTGGCATCTCCCCCGGCTCCTATCCCCAGCAGGGCATAAGCTCCCAGCGCAATCACGATACTCGGAACCGTGGTCCATAGCATATGGCGGATATGCTCAAAGAGAGGAACCCCCGCAACTCCAGCCGCCAGGTTGGTGGTATCAGACAGCGGTGAAAGCTTATCCCCGAAATAGGCTCCCGAGACGATCGCTCCGGCCGTCATCGCGGTGCAGACCCCCAATCCTTCCGCAACGCCAATCAATGCCACCCCGATTGTTGTCGCAGTGGTCCAGGAACTCCCCGTCACTACCGAGACCAGTGCGCAGATGAGACAGCTCGCAACGAGGAAGATCTCCGGAGCGAGCAGGCTCAATCCATAGGAAATAAGCAACGGGACCACCCCGCTTACCAGCCAGGATCCGATCAGGATGCCGATCGCCAGGAGAATGAGAATGGAAGGAATCCCGATGGAGATGCCCCTGACCATGCCCTCCTGCAGAGACTTCCAGTCATGGCCCAGCCTGAGCCCGATCACGACTACCACGACGCTACCGAGGATGAGTGGAAGGTGGGCAGAAGCACCCAGCAGCAAAATCGCCAGGGCGAGAACAGTCATAACCGCTACCACCGGGACCAACGCGATCACAAGGGACGGAGAACGCGGCTGAAGGTCCATGATTCAAGCAGGCGGTCCATCCCACCCCCCTGAAGGGCAGCACCATGACCAGTAACTGGCGAGCCAAAAGCCCCGCACAGGCTGGAGGGGCGGGCCCCGCCAACCCAAGCAGTCCTCTTCCCGACCCTCTCAAGCTTGAAGGCTCGCGCAGGGTTGGTTAATCTCACTGAACAAAAGCTTCTGCCCCTGCAGGTATTGGAACTGGACACTCCCCCGCGACAGCCTTAATTGGCTGGTCATGCGGAAAACCCTTGTCTGCCTCATTTCCTGCCTGAGCTCCCTCGCCCTGACCCTCGCTCAGGACGAGAATTCTCCTGACACGGCACCTGCCGAGGAGCTTCCGGCTAACGACACCACTCCGGGCGAAGAAGGAGCCGAGACTGAAGAAGCCTCCCCTGAAGAAGAGGAGCTCGCAGCCCTTGAAGAAGCCGCCAGGAAAGCTGCCGAGGAAGAGCAACTGCGCCTTGCAAAAGCTGCGGCCGCACGCGAGGCCGCGGTAGGAGAAAAGCACGCTTCCCTCACCACCGGAAAGGGCCGGTCGTATAAGAAGGTTGTTATCAAGGGGGTCGACGAAGTCGGAGTCAAAATAACTCACGAATACGGAACCGCTCGCATCAAGTTCGAGGAACTCCCCGAGGAGTTTCAGGCACG
>MDTA01130387.1_pt1 | contig 11840 bp, 12 predicted proteins | sample 811151 | NCBI WGS metagenome assembly MDTA01 (sample SAMN05326648, study PRJNA326480) | marine metagenome | isolation source: seawater | place: Indian Ocean: South | collected 2010 | reverse complement strand
TGAACGATAATACATAAGAATACATCATGTATTTTATTGTCTAAATATGTATTAATATGCACTCTCTGCGAGCTACTCTGCGAGCTACTCTGCGAGCTAAAATTACAAAAAAAATTTCTTAACCGATAGTTCTAGACTATTTATAGATATAATAATTCAATCAAAATTACTGTATATGGAAGATTACTATATTAAAAAGTTTTTAGAAATATTAAATATAAATTCAGTTAATAAATTAAATGAAGGTAGTATTGATTATTTTTGGCAAAAAAAATATAAGAATATACAAACTAGCAAAAACATATCAAATAAAAAGAAGGAAAATTTATTAATAGAATTAAATAATGCAAGAGATGAATTAAATAAAATAGATATAGAAAGTTTGGAGAAATTACTAAATAATGATCAGACAAATTACCTCGAAAATATTGAAACTTCTAAAAGTGAAGAAAATTCATATAAAGATGATGAAGTTTATACAAGAAATAATTCTTATGATTCCAAAGATGAGGAATCAAAAGATAGTAAAGAAAATAGTTTTGTATTTTTATTTCTACTAATAATTTCCCTGATTATAGGAGTACCTATTTACCAAGAATGGGAGAACAAAGTTTCCAATAATTCAAATGAAGAAAATATTAATAAAAGAGGTTCTAAATCAAATAAAACAATAAATTATTCAAATGGAGATAGATATGAAGGTGAGATTATAAATGGTGAAGAAAATGGAAGAGGAACTTATTATTTCAGCAATGGAGATAGATATGAGGGTGATTTTGTTAATGGTGCATTTAATGGTTATGGAACTTATTATTGGGCTAATGGAAATATAAATGAGGGAGATAGATATGAGGGTGATTGGTTAGATGATAAACAAACTGGAAGAGGAACTATTTATTTCAATAATGGAAATAGATATGAAGGGGATTATATAGATGGTAACAGAACAGGGAAAGGAACTTTTTATTTCAGAGATGGAGATAGATATGAGGGTGATTATGTTAATGGTAAATTTAATGGTTATGGAACTTATTATTGGACTAATGGAAATAGATATGAGGGTTATTGGTTAGGCGGTAATAGAAATGGCTATGGAACATACATTTATTCATCTGGTAAAAGTGAGGAACAATATTGGAATAATGGACAACGCCAAAGATAAAAAAAGTAAGTATTCTGCCAAGCATCTTTTATAATATAAATTCTACGAACCAGTCTTCGAGCCAATCAGCAAAACAGTTGCAAAACCTAGTTATAGGTTAATTGGTAATCTGCATGGTATGCAGGGGCCAGAGGTTCGAGTCCGCTTGGCTAAATAAGGATTTTTGGTGAAAGTGAAAAAATTTATCGAATCTAAACTTTTATAATTGATCTTTTATAGTATCCACAAGAATATATTAGTTGCAATAAAAAATTAGTTGAGTGTTCTTAGTTTGCTTATATTAGATAAATTAGATTTTTAAATGTAGTTGTTTATAGGATTTAGATCTTATATTTTTTAGTAATTCTGACTTAAGATCAAATAATTGATCATAAAATTCTTTTTGGTGATCTAAAGAAGAATCTTTATAAATTAATAAAAGTCCATGAGTACAATCAATAAGTGCATCTTTAAAATTTTTTTGGAGTTTTTTTAATAGTGCTCTATAATAAAATCCCTTAACCAAATTCGAATCATATTTAATTGCTTTGTCATAATCTAGCATTGCTAAATGATAGCAGCCTTTAATTTTAAATATATTTCCTCTAATGATGTAAGCATTTGAATTATATTCTTTATTTTTCTTTATCGAGTTATCTAAATCTTTTAAAGATGCATCGTATTGCATTAATTCAAACTTAGCAAAACCTCTCAATGCAAAAACTTCTGCATCATTGTAACCATAATCAATCGCTATATCATAGTCTCTAATTGCTTCCTTATACTTATTTAAATAAAATTTTGACTCTCCTCTAGATGTATAACAATAACTATTAGAGGGATCTAAATCAATCGCTTTATCATAATCCTCTATCGCTTCAAAATATTCACCTATAACAAAGTAAAAATCACCTCTTCTTTCATAGTATTCATAACAATCGGGATCAAAATAGATAGTCTTATCAATATCCTTTATCGCTTCATCATATTGATGTAAGGAAAATCTTGATATGCCTCTATTGTAAAAATAATTTGATTCATTAGGATTTAATTCAATTGCCTTATCAAAATCCTTTATCGCTTCATCATATTGATCTAGGAGAGATTTAGACATTCCTCTATTATTGAAATAATCTGGATCATTGGGATTTAATTCAATTGCCTTATCAAAATCCTTTATCGCTTCATCATATTGATCTAGGAGAGATTTAGACCTTCCTCTATTGTAGAAATAAACTGGATCATTGGGATTTATTTCAATTGCCTTATCATAATCCTTTATCGCTTCATCATATTGTTCTAGGAGCCATCTAGATCTACTCCTATTATAAAAATAATCCGGTTCATTGGGATTTAATTCAATTGCCTTATCAAAATCCTTTATCGCTTCATCGTATTGATGTAAGGAAAATTTAGAAATACCTCTATTATTTAGATAATCTGATTCATTAGGATTTAATTCAATTGCCTTATCAAAATCTTTTATCGCTTCATCATCTTTTGCAAAAAACTGATTAGATTCGCCTCTATTATTAAAATAATCTGGTTCATTAGGATTTAATTTAATTGCCTTATTGAAATCTTTTATCGCTTCATCATATTGATCTAAAAACTGTTTAGTTTCACCTCTAATATTAAAATAATCTGATTCATTAGGATTTAATTTAATTGCCTTATCAAAATTATTTAATCCTTCCTTGTATTTAGAATTAGAACTCTCAAATAAACCTAATAAATAAAAACTTAAATCATCTTTTGGATTAATAAGAATTGATTCATTTAAATCATCTATAGATCTATCAATATCCCCTAATTTAAAATTTATAATGCCTCTTAATTGGTATGCTTCAGCTATTTCTCTCTCAGGGAAGGTACAACCTAGAGATAATGCTTTATATAGTAATTGTAGGGCTTTTAAATAATTTTCTCCTTTGTAGGCTCCTTCTGCAGATTCAACTAAATTTTTAAATATTATCACTTTATTCATCTCTAAATTATTTAGATGTTTTAATATTTTAATTTTAAATTTATAGTTTGCAAATTATTTTTAATTATTTAAAGGAACTAATTTGAAGTAATGGATAGTGTATTAGTTGGGATTTTAAATAAAGATTGAAATTTGTAAAAAAAGGGAATTCTTACTTATGAAAAATTATTTGATGTAAAAAGAAAACTTCTTTTCTAAATAGAAACTGACTACTTGTTATGATTTTTGACAAATGATCTAAACTTAATGAGTAATATTTCTTTTGATAGAAAAAGACATATGAAAAAATACATTAAAGGGAAAGAACCAATTTGGTGGAATTATTTTGAATTTAAAGAACCAAAATTAAAAATCATAAATAGGCTTGAAAACTTTTTTAACTTGAAAGAATTAAATGAGAAATATTTTAAATATGCTTTAGCTACTTTTATTATTGTTGGCTTAATTATTTTGATTGAAGGTTATCTAAATTAAACATAAAGTTTATTAATTATGAAAATTATTAATTTTTTAAAACTTTTTATAGTTCTTTTTATCTTGGGTCTACTTGTAAGTTTTAAGGATAATTTATTCCAAAATTATTCATTACTTTTTATGCCTAAAGAATATAAAACCATTAAAAGATTGGTCGATAAAATAGCAGCAAAGAATTATTTAGGTGAAAAAGAAATACCTTTTTATATTGGAAGTGGCACATATATGGAAGTCAGAGCAAAGGAACTGGGTTTATGTAAAGAGGAAGATTGTTGGTACTTCAATAATTTAAGTCCATATAAAAAGTATAAATATGTCAAAGACATTAATTTGAATGAGCTTATAAATCAATCCTATTTATTTAATGGGATTGAAGCATACGCTTGGAAAGGTATAGTTTGGTTAAGTAAATCAACTTTTAGAACATATGGTGATAGAAAAGATTGGTTGAGTTGCACAATAGGTCATGAACTATCACATATCGTTTTCAATGATCATATTGAACAAGAAATTAAATTAACTGAAAAATTAGATGAAATAAAGATTCAAGATTTAAAAAATATTGAAGAGACAGAAAAATTACTAGACCTCCAAATAAACAGAGATTCAGAGAAGATTGCTGATAATAATGCAGCAAAAATGTTAATAAACACAGGATATCCCAAACGAACTTGCTTTGATGAATTAACATTTCTTACTCAATCATCTAAATTAGATATCGTCACAGAAAATGACTCTACTCATCCTGGTTTTATAGAGCGATCTAATTCTCTTATGAGATTCATTGATAATTATAATAAAGAAAAATATTTAAAATCATTCAATCCATATAAATGGAAATGGAGTTATGACAGGAAGAAAAAAATCTTAACATTTAAACCTAAAAATTAATTTATCAATTAAACGGAAATTAATATTTAATAAAAAGTAATAAAAAAAAATAATCTAAATATATTAAAAATTTGAAATAGATTATTTCTATACTATTTATAAATTCTATTCTTTTAAAAACAAAATTTTCAAATAAAAATTAATAGATATAATTTTAATTTTAAAATTTTCTATAAGAAATTTAAATCATTAAAATTTTTAGAAACCAAATAATTCAGACCATTTTCTGCGTACACAGTTATCAATTACCTCTTCTTCTGCCAGCCAATTACGAGGTGAAAATGCACACTGAAGTTTAAAAAGCTGATGTTGTCTATAAAATTCATCAGCAACTATATATACAATAACTAACGTTAGCAAACCTCCAACCCATTTTAATTTTGCTTTAAGATCATCATTCTCCTTGGAATCTGTTTTTATTAATCTATTTGAATAATTTGAATTTCTTTCGTATTCTCTTTCATTATTATTGCTATATTTGTTCTCTCTATCTCTAGAAAATTCCCTTTCATTTTGATTATTTTGTTTATATTCCCTATTTATATCATCTTCAAGATTTAATCTTGTATCATCTATCTCAGAATCTAATTCTTGAGAGTTATTATTATCAAAAATGCCTTTAATGATCTCAATTTTGTATTTTAAAAGTTCATCTTTAGCATTATTCAATATTATTAAATCCTTATTTTTCTCATCTAATGGATAATTCTCATGTTTTAGATAAACATATTTTTTACTCCACCAATAGTTTATATCTTTTTCATTTAGTTGATCTTTACTTGTAATACCCAATAGTTTTAGTAAATCTTTTATTTCTTTAACATTCATCAAAACACGTTATGTAATAATTTTATTATATTTTTTATTAATTAATTTATGTCAGATTCAGAGAAAATAATTAATAAACTTAAAATAATAGGCATTAAATCTAATGAACAACTTGAGAAAGATACTAATGTAGATTACTGGTGGAAATTAAAATATAGAAAAATACAACTATCAAAAAGAAATAATGTTGAGAAGGCTTTAATAAAAATAAATAATGCCAGAGATTTTCTTCATTTATATGATTTAAATTATTTAAAGAAAATTTTAAATCAATATTTTTCTATAAAAGAAGATCTCAGTACTAATAATCAGTACGAGCAAGAAAACTTTGATGAAAATTATGAAAATAGCGCTAATAGTAATTATGAGCAAGAAAACTTTGACGAAAATTATGAAAATAGCGCTAATAGTAATTATGAGCAAGAAAACTTTGACGAAAAAGGGAAAAATACTAATATAAGAATCAAGAATTTACTAAAACAATTGGGTATTACAAGTAAAGATCAACTAAATGAAAAAGATATAAACTATTGGTGGAGAAAAAAATATGTTTATCTAAAACATGAGAATTATCCATTAGATGAGAAAAATAAGGATTTAATAATGTTGAATAATATTAAAGATGAACTTTCAAAATATAGTTTAAATTTCATCAAAAGTTTTCTATAGATTAATCTAAAGTTTTTAAGGTTTAAAACTTATTTAGTATGAATTTTCAGTTAATGTAATTTAATATTTACTCTTAGTTTTTAAATTTGTTTCTATATAATTAATAAATTTTATAAAATAATAAAATATTGTGATTATATTAAATCATATAAAATAAAAGATAATCCTTTATGAAAAAAAAATTAATAAGATATATAAACTTATCTTTAATTATTGCCGCTATTTTATTCACTTCAAATAAATTAAAAAACTCTTCTACATTATTTATGCCTAATGAATATAAAGTCTTAAAAAGAATATTTTCCAAAATTGCTATAAATAATGAGATTACAAAACCAATTTTATTTTCGATAACGGTAGGAAAAAGTATTGAAAATAAAGTCGAAGGACTCGGAATTTGTAAAAAAGAATCTTGTAGATACTTCTCGAACAAAAATCCTTATAAAACTTACAAAGATTATAAAAATGTAGATATAAATGAGATAATAAAACAAACCTATCTTTTAAATAAGTCAGAAATATATTCATATGACCCAGGAAGTATAAAAATCAGTAGAGCATCATTTAATTATTTCAAAAATAAAGAAGATGAATTTGCATGTTATCTTGCCAAAGAGATTATTAAATCAACAAATACACAAAAAGATGAAATTCCCCTAGATTTGTTTAAAGCAGTAAATCTTATTAAAAATGCTGGATATAATCCAAATTCTTGTAATGAAATATTTAAATTAAAAAATTCAAACTCATTTGATAAAGAATACAATACAAAAAAAATAAATTCAAAAAAGTATAAGAGAAATAGAAGATTATCTATTAATAAAACTCAAAATAATAAACCATTTTATTGGGAATGGCAATATCAAAGAGAATATAATACTTTGAAATTTATTCCAAAATAAATATTTAATTCATAAATTAAAGTATTTATTTAACAATTTTTCTATATCAATTAAAATTTCATAAGCATCGTTATGTATAGAATCTATATCATTTAATATTTCATCTGCTCTATAGTAAGAAGTTTTTTCTTTATTGGTAAATTTTTTATCTATATTAAAATCTTTATCCTCAATATTTTTTATTAATAATTTAAACTTTTCCCTTATTGAATTAACAATATTTGAATTAAAAACTCTTTCGTCATCTTTTTCTTTATTTTTCATAGCCTCTTCCTTCATTTCTCTTATCTTTGATTTTTTCATTGTTAAAGAATTTTTTATTTTAATTTCCTTGAAAGAGTTTGTTGAAAGATCTCTTGCATTTGCTGTCAGAATTCCATCTAAATCTATTCTAAAAGTAACCTCCAACTGTGGATCACCAGCCTCTCCTTCCTCAATATTATCAAGTATAAAATTTCCTAGTTCAGTATTTTCAGAAGCGACTTTTCTCTCTCCTTGCAATACTTTAAAATTTACACATTCTTGATTATCCTCAGTTGTAGTAAAAGTCGACTTTTTCTCTGTAGGTAAACTAGTATTTCGTGGAATTATCATTGCAAATATATCTCCAATAACCTCAGTACCCAGGCTGAGGGGAGTTACATCAATAATTGATACTTGAGGCTGATAACCTGTTGCAAGTTCTGCACAAAGCACAGCTCCATTTGCAACGACTTCATCTGGATTAAGATCAATACTTGCATTTAAACCTGTATTTCTCTCAAATATTCGGCGAAATTCTGGCATCCTTGAAGCACCACCTGCTAAAACTAATTTATCGATTGTTTTATTTTTTACTTTTTCATCTTTTAAGAATTCTTTTGCTAAATCTTCAATTTTTGAGTAAATCTCTTTACATGCTTCATTAAAATCAAGACTAGATATTTCAATTTTAGGCTGAGCAATAGGTTTATTATTTATTGAGATCAAAGAAGGTAAAGTAATTTCTGTAGAATCTTCTCCAGTTAAGGCACATTTCGCTTTTTCTGCTTCCTCCCTTAAAGTTATTTTTGTGCTTGTATCCTCATAGAATTCTTCATATTTCGAATTTAGTTCATTCCTAATCAAATTTTGCATTATAAAAGTAAAATCATCTCCTCCTATTTTTGTACTACCACTTGTTGCAACAACAGAAGTTAAAGTGCTATCTTGAAAATTCACTAATGAGATATCAAAAGTACCTCCGCCAAGATCAGCCACAAGTATATTTTCATTAAAAATATTTTTTTGGACTCCAAATGCATAAGCAGCTGCTGTAGGTTCAGCAATTAACCTTAAAACTTCCATACCAGCGATTTCAGCTGCTGCTTTAGTTGCGCTTCTCTGATTATCATCAAAATACGCGGGTACAGTTATAACGCATTTTTTGACTATTTTGTTTGTGCTGTTTTCAGCAGCTTCTTTACATAAAGTCAAAACCTGCGCACTTATTTCCTCAATATCTATTGTCTTAGATTTCCTTGGACATCGTAATTTAACTTTTTCACAACTAAGATCTACCTGATAATCATATCTACTAATTTCATCATTAGTAATACTTTTGGATCTTCTACCAATAAATCTTTTTGTAGAATAAAAAGTATTTAAAGGATCTGCAATCATTTTTCTTTTTGCCTTGGAACCTAATACATAACTTCCATTTTTATCAATAGATACAATAGATGGAAATAATCTACTTCCCTCTGAATTAGTAATAGTTCGAGCTTTATTTTCTTCGAGTATTGAAACAACACTATATGTCGTTCCAAGATCAATTCCGATGACAATACTTTTTTTACTATTTTTAGTATCCTCTTCATTATTTTGCTTGCTAAATTTCTTTTCGGCTGCTTCAGCTAATTTATCAAGAAAGTCATAAGATGGAAGTTTTACCCAATCTTTATCAACACTGTAATTTAAAATAACATGTGTAATGATATCAGCCTTTGCCAAAGATATCTCACCAAATCTTTTGGGATTAAGAATGGTTTTAAATCCTTGGCTGCCTGAAAAATTTATTAATATTTCAGATAATGATGGATGCCATTCAACTTGCTCGCATTTCTTTTTTAATTCGTTTGTATAGTCTCCTGTTTCAAGAAGTAATTCGATAAATTGATCAATGCTAATAGACATACTTACATATAAATTATTCAATCTCTCTAGGTTAAGGAAATTATTATTTAAGTATGTAAAATTTACAAAAATGTATTAATTTCGTAAAAATTGTTTCTAAAAAGTATACTATTGGTACTTTGCTAACTCTTGAAATTCATGGAACAATCTGAAATTCTTAAGAGATTAGAGATTATAGGAATTACTAATATTGATCAATTAAAAGAAGGAGATATAGATTACTGGTGGAACAAAAAATTTCTTAGTAAAAGATTTCTGGATTATGATAAGGATCAGAAAAATAATGATTTGATATTAATTAATAATGCAAGAGATGAATTAAATAAAATTAATATAGATAAAATTAGAAATTCACTAGCTTTAAGCAAAACTACAATTGATCAATCTGAAGAAGTAACAACAATCTACCCACTTGAAACTAATACTAATTCCAATAATATTAATGATTCACTAAAATTAAAAGATTATGATATTAGAGATCTTAAGGAAAAGATTAAAAAAAACAAAGAAGTAAATGAAAAAATATCAACAAAAGAACTAAATTATAATAATGAAAAAAATAATATTTATTCTAAAACAAATTCATATAAAAGATCTTTTAAAAATAAGAATTTTTCAATTTTAAAAAAAAATAAACTCAGTATCTTAAAAATAGATAAGTTAATTTATTCCTTATTAATTTTATTAATCTTTATGATATCCATATTATTTTTAAATAATTTTTCTTTTTATAATTTATTGTTTAGGACTAAATGTATTACTTCCCCAAATAATTTTCTTAATACAAAAAAAATAAATCTATGTATTAAAAATAGTTGGAAAAAATTATAAATTCAATTTTTACTTAATAAACTAATGGTTTTTAATTAAATACTGAAAATCAAACTTGATATGATTAAACAAGCAGTGGCTATCCAACTCCAACTATTCATCTTGAGGGAAATTGCTAAAATTGGACCAAAATTAATCCCGCAAATTAGACCTAAGATTACAGCTATAATACATTCACTAGTACCTATAATAGCCACCTCATTATTAGGACCAATTTGATTCTCCCTGAGGAAATTAGCAATAGGAGGAGCAAAAATATTATTAGATAAATCCCAAATAGCGCTTGCTACTAAAAAAAAAATTAAATTATTCATAATTAATTTATTATTAAATTAAATCTAAGATTTATATATTACATAATAAATTATTATTGACTATATTTTATATATTATTAGATTATAACTTTTATTTATTAATTAAATTCAAATTCTCCTCAATATTCATTAATATTTCATTTTTATATTGTTCGGGAATATTTAATATTATAGGCTTCTTAAAATTGTTTTTAAATTTTATAACAATATGAGAATTTGGACAATATGTACATTTTTCAATATCTTCCAAATTAAAAAATCTTTTCCTCTGATAAAGATACTTATGCGTAATTTCTTTATTTGAGATTTTAATATAAGATGATTCAAACTTAATATTATAATATATAAGAAATATTAGAATAAATAAACCTAAGAAAAAACTAAAATAAATAGATAATACAAATAAAAAGATTATTGAGATATATCTCCAATAATTAATAGAGTTACTTTTATATTTAAAACTATAAATGAACGCATTATTAGTATTCAATTTATCATTATAAGTAAACTGATTTTGTAATGATTTTTTATGCTCATTCTTCTTCTCTAAATCACTATGATAAATATCTTCACCAGAATCTAAAAAATCTTTTATCTCACTTAAAGAGAAATATTCATTTAAGTAGTCTCGCGCATTATTTAATTCAATCAATAAATCAACTATTTTTGAATTTTCTTTTGGAGAGTTTTGTATTTTCCTTGTCATATTCATCCACCAATAATCTATATCTTTTTCATTTAATTGAGATAATTCGTAAATGCCTAAAATCTTTAAAGATGAATCAAGAAGCTTTTTATTTTGTGACAAAGGATTCTCTTAAATTTAAATACAATAGTAGGTTATTTTTTATTGATATAAAAATAGATTTTAGTTAAAATTTATAAAGATATAGAATTAGATAATGGTTAAAGAAAATAAAAAATATTTGAGCAATAAAATGCAAGAAAACATAAAAATTATTGATAACTTAGTGGAGAATGGATTTATGATAAATGATTCCGTTTATGAACCAACCCTTTCAGATCCAGATGGAGTTCCCATAAATCTATGGTCTTGGTTACCAATTTGGGGGGATAGCTCAATTGGAAAATATATTGATGAATATAAACATAAAAAATTTCCCAATTTTTCCTGGCTTGCATGTTTCTTCCCAATAGCGTGTATTTGGAAAATAAAAAACTGGGGGTTTTTCAAAATTGCATTAATATTGAATTACTCTTATGAAATAACTTTAGCCATAATTAAGTTTGAATTATTTGATAATCCTTTTGGAGGAGAATTTGGGAGAACAGGAGCTCGTATAGGTATTTTTTTTACTATTTTTTATTATGGTTGTCATGTCGTATTTGGACGTCTTTATCCTTATCTAGTGTGGTCATCTTTTAATAAAAAAATTAAACATAACAGTATTTCTAGTTGCTATATACTTGTTTTGATTTTATTTTTAATAACTTCTTTATTTGTCCCTTTATTTGAAAATGTATTCTAATAATTAAGAGCTTATAAATTTGAATGAATTTTTTAATATATTAATAGGCTTAGAATCTTGTAGGAACTAATAAATTAGTAAATAATTGGCACAAATATTGTGATGAATTAGATAAAGCTGCATTAGACCCAAAAACTAAACCATACGCAAAAAGGGAAG
>MDTA01218867.1_pt1 | contig 11842 bp, 7 predicted proteins | sample 811151 | NCBI WGS metagenome assembly MDTA01 (sample SAMN05326648, study PRJNA326480) | marine metagenome | isolation source: seawater | place: Indian Ocean: South | collected 2010 | reverse complement strand
TCTTCTATTCTTATACCTCCAATAGAAAAATATTTTTTTAGTTCTTTTGTGTTTATATTAGAATTGTTGTATAGATGTGCCTCAAAATAAATACCAGGTTCAATCGTAATAACCATATTTTCTTTAAAGTCATTAACTGGTATATCATGTACATCAATTCCAATAGTATGACCAAGTGAATGTTTCATAAGTAAAGCTGCTAATTTGATTTTTTCATCATAGTTGCGTTTTACTTTAGTAAATAAATTAATGTTTTCAAGTGAATTATATAATCTTAGTAAACATTTATTTTGTAAATTAAACCAATCCATGCCTGGTTTAATTGTTTTAATTGCAAATGTATTAATATCAAGTACAATATTGTAAATTATTTTTTGCTCTGGAGTGAATTTACCATTGACTGGAAATGTTCTTGTAATATCCGAACAGTAGTTATTATATTTACAAGCCATGTCAAGAAGAACAAGTTCATTTGATTTAAATTTATAATGGTATTGATTGGAATGTAAAATACTGTTACTGCTTCCCGATGTACATATAGGGTTATATGCTAAGCTAAATATATTATTATTACCCCAGAAACATTTTATATAATTTACTACTTTATAGCTTGTATTTAATTTTTTTTTCTTAAATTCAGAAAGCATAGTTCGAAATCCCCTTACTGTGTATTGAGTAGCTTTTACAATATTACTCAGTTCTTTTTTTGATTTAAATTTCCTGCTATTGCTGGCTAAATTAGTAAGTGTTTGTGTATCTGTTAAAAAATTTTTACTAATTTTAGTATGTTCAGTTTTAAAAGAAAGAGCAAGTTCAGAAAAATTATTTAGAGTTAGAATTTTTTTTGGAAAATGTTCTGCAAGAATTGGTAAATTTTCTGGAGTGTAAATAATTGTTTTTTTTCCATATAAGTTGTAAAGTGGTCTAAGTATACTATGGTCATCATCCCATCCATTGGTATTTTTATAGATAAAATGGTGTTTATTTTGAGTATACACAACTAATAAATTAGGTATATTAAGACCAGTGATGTAATAAAAGTTAGAATTAACAGAAGCTAACGATTTTTCAGAATCATAGTAGCACGAATAAAGCATTAGAGTTTTATTTGTCAAACCATATTTATTTATAAAATTATCTAGAGGAGTCATTTATACTTATATAATATAAAAAAAAATAGTACCGTATTATTAATCTTGCTATATATTAATGAGAATAGTACCAGAAACACTTGGTGGCTTCAGTGATAACTCAAAAATTCCACCTAATACTGCATTCATGACCGATAGTGAAAGAATTGATTATGAAATAAGTAATGGTGAAATAGTACCATCTACGAAAAAGAAAAGCTCATTTATGAATTATATAATTATAATTATGATTATTATGGGATTAATGGGTGCATGGGGTGTATTTTTTATGTATAAATTTATTAAAGCAGTTGAAGCATCATAATTTATATTTATATAGTATAAATAAATATGCCAAATAGAATTAATCATAAAGTTTATTTACTTATTGAAGGAAATATAAGAAATATAAATAATATTGATAAAATTATTAAGACAATTTTAGGTGATAAAGATAATAAAAAATTAAATTTACAATTATCTAGAATTAACGTTTTAAATATAAAAACCCCAACTGGCCGTCTAACTAATTTTCTTGAAGTAACTCTATTAGATAATATTGGTCCTGCAATTAATATATCACGTTTTTGGGGTATATTAAGTAAAATTAATAGAACTATACGTGAAAAAACTAATATTCAAACAAAATTACCTTCTTTATTATCTTATAATCCTATAGAAGAAGAATTTTATAATAAAAATGTAGAAGTAATTGATAAATTTATTTTAAGAAAATCATCACCTGAAAAAAATTTATCATCGAAAATAAAATCACCAACTAAAAAAAAAATATCACCGAAAAGAAAATTATCAGTCAAAAAAAAGAAATTACCTTGAAAACAATAACAGTTTAAAGTTAAATTTATAGATATTTTTTATGTTTCAAAAGCATATGAAGCTTCATATAGGGAGAGCCCTTTTGCGTAGCATATGACAAATTACTAACAACTTTTTCAAAATCACATTGACACGACATATCAACGCCATCTTGCCACATATCTAGATTACTTTTAAGTTCAGTGCCATATGTCTCTTGATGTAATTTATTAAAATCATTATATTTACTCACCAAATCTTGGTAAGTACCTATAAATACAAATGGTTCTATTTCAAATAGGCGTTGATGATATTTATCATTGCCTCTTATTTCATCTATATTACTGTAATCTGGAAGAAACATTTGTCTATATGAGGGGTCGATTATGAAATAATTATGCATTAAATAACTATGCGAACGTTTAGAAGATAAACAGCCTTTTGATGTTGTTGTTAGTGTATTATAAAAAGCATGTTCATTTATGTAATAACTAAGCAAATAACTTAATCCACCGCAATTCATGTTTCCATCAAATGTTTTAGATGATAATTTACTCACTTGTCGCCTATATTTATTATGTAATATATGCGAAGTTTTATAGCCATTCAATATAGGCGTTAAATCATTAAGAAAAGAATATGAATTGCGACAGACATTGGCAAGTTTATTCATACCTAAAATAATGATACTACTGAATTTAAAACAAAAATCAAATTTATTTAATATTACGTTATATTAGTAATGAGATTTATTTCAATTATAGAAGCGATTTACATAGTTTACATGTATATATTTTTTAAAACGACATATTCGATTCACAGTCCTTTAGAATATTATCTAAGCAAAAATGAGCTTTGGAAACACCCTATTAATACTGGTAAATATCAAAATAAAATCTGTAAAATAGGAAGCTATGCAAGTATAATTATAGCATTTTTATTCGTACTAAGGCAATTTACATGTAATACAAATAATAAGAAAAAATGTAAAACCATTGCACGCTGGATACTTGCCTATTGGGTAATTGTCAGCTTATTGACTAATTTAAATGCATTTATTTATATGATACCAATTATAATAGTGGAAATTTACTATCATAAAATATTTGACTTTACATAAATTTGATAAAATATTTCATAATATCATAATAAGATTACAATATATGATTGAAGTTAACCTATCTGAGATTGAAATTAATAAATATTACTTTATTTATAGTAATTTTTATAATAGTTTATGTAGCAAAGATTCATCATGGTATAATTACCGTAAAATAATAGCAAAAGTAAAAAATATTAATTCATATTATTATAATGACAAATTACTGTATAAAATTATATTTACAGATGTAATGCACGTTCCTTCGGCAGAACGCGGATCAGATCTTCATTTTATACTTGAAGAAGATTTAACTAAAAATAATGAAATAATTTATAATTGTACTCATCATCCATATAAGTGTTCAGATGATTATTATAACTATGTTTTAAATTCGTTTTTGTATAAAATAACTGGTGAAAGAAATTTTAATTTAACATATTTTTAAGATTATATGTTTATAGTAGTTTTGAATATAGTTTATTTTATTTACTTTATAGTAAATGAAGGAAATACTTCCTAAAAATCTAGTAGAAAATACTTATTATTATATTTATTGTAGATGGATAGATAATTGTCAACATATAAAGTCGAAATTATTATATAATAGGAAACTTATTGGCAGGATAAGCTCAATAAGCGAATATTATTTTGGTTCGGCTAAAAAATTTAAAGTAATTTTTACTGATGTTTATTCAATGCCTAAAAGAGAGAAAACGTACGATAGATATTTATATTTAGATGGAGAAACATCTATTAATAACAGTGAAATAATTTATCAATGTACTGAAAACCCAATTATAGCAGAAAAAATGTTATATAATTATGTACTAAATAAATATTTAAGTGATATAACAGGAGATAAATATTTTTATACGGAGATTTTGTAAAAAATTTGATGTAAATTTTTACATGTTTTTCAAATCATATAACAATGACAACTCAAACAACTACACACTCTATTAAGAATAAGACAAAATCTGTAAAGCGTTTTAGTGGTTACAAGAAAGTAAAAAAGACAATTGAATGGAAACAAGTATATAATTACAAAGATTCTAAAAGGTTTGTTGGGTGGTATAATCCATGCAACAATCAAGTAATGTGGAATTGTCCAAAACCAGATGACTATATTAAATATGAATGGGAATCAACGGCTGAACTTGCAACCCATGTTAAACCAGTTCAAATGGGTACTGCACCAAGTTGGAGGGCACCAGATGAGCGTATGTGTTAGTAATTTATATCTATTATCAAAGAAAATTTGGCTATATTTTTTTTGTAGCTTTCTTTATTAAGTTATATAGGTATTATTATGTTGAAAATATTAATATATTGATTATAATTTGATAGTTTATATGTCGAAAATTTATTTTTAAAAAAAAATAGCGAACAATATTATATGAAGATTTTATCAAAAATTACTTCAAAAATAGAGGAAATAGATAAAATTATTCAGCAGAAAACCAAAGACAGTAGTATTACAAATGATTTACCGTGGATTAAGGATGTAAAAAAATTTGAATATGCTGATTTAAAAACTAAATTTATGGCTAATACTAAAGAATTAGTCATTAGCGATATTGATATTAAAAACATATTTAGTACATTAGATAAAGTTGATAAAGAAGTTTCAAATGTAATGAAATATTTATTTCAATTTAAAAAAGATGGAAAAATCAATAGTAAGTCAACGCCCTTTGTATCTAAACTTAACAAAATAGAAGGTTTCGAAAATTTAACAAATTTTCAAACAAGTTTGCTACTACATTCAATAGATGCTATTTCTGTGTCGTTAGGAGATATTGTAAGAAGTAGATTATTATTTCTTAAAAAAAAAAAAGGAGTAACACTCTTTCGGTCTATATTTAAACCAATATCGAGTATATGGGATAAATTTTTAAATTATTCTACTGAAAAACAGATTAATAAATTAAAAAAAGAAATTGAACAAATAATATCACTTCGGTCAAAATGGAGAGATGAAATAAATGAAAAACGGAAACAAAAAATAGCTTTAAAATTGAAAAAACAAGAAGATAATGTTAAAAAAGCTGAAGAAGATTTTGATAAATTTCGAAGTAAAGCTGAACTATTTTTGAAAAATCAACGTGAATTGAAGAAAGAAGCAGAACATCAAATTAAACAGATGTCAGGTGTAATTGGTAATTATAAAATGCAAATTTTAGATGATAGCATAATAGATAGTATATTAGATGAAGCTGACCTTGTTAAAAACTATAAGATAACAAAAGATAGTTTAACTAAACTCATGAGTTTAGAAACTGATGTAACTGATTTAAGCAATCCTGTAATAAATGCTGAAAAAAATTTAAGAAAAAGTGCAATTGAATTAGAAAATAAAGCAAAAGAAATAAGAGATAGTTTACTTGCTGACTCATCTGGCTATTGTAGAGACGTGGATGTTATTTATAGTTTGTGTGAAAGTGTATCTACAGGAGATTCATTAATGGAAAATGCAAATAAATTGAATTCAGATAGAAAACGTATTAAGGAGGAATTAGGTATTGATGAAGAAGATGAAACTTCTGACACTATTAATAAATATATTGCATTAAGAGATTGGTTTGACAAACACGAACAAAGTATTGATGTACAGCATAAAACAACACCATATCAGGTTTTAAATAATGCTAAAGATTGTATTGAAGCTGCATTAAATGACTATAAAATATCTTTTAAAGGATTTAAAGAATGGGTTAAAGGTTCAAAACACGGATTTGACTTATTAAAAGAATCAATTTCAGATGAAACAGATGACAAAAAAATAGAAATTATCTATAAAAAATTGATGAAAGGGCTCGATAGAAATGATACTACTTTATTAGTCTGCATATTAAAAGTTATAAAAGGCAATACTATATTAGCCGAAAAATTGTCATATAAAAAAGCAAACAAACTAATTACTGATATTGTGAATACATGGAAATATTTAGTTTTTGGTCTATCTGAAGATTTAATTGTAGAACATATAAGTAAGGAAGCAGCAAAAGAAATAGAAGAAGCAAGTAGAGGAATTGAATTAGGTGCAACAAGTGAAGAGGATGATATTGATTCTGAAGATGATTTTTTTGATACGCATGAATCACCTAGAAAAATTAGGCATTCACCGCCATCGCCATCACCATCACCAGTACCATCACCAGTACCATCCTCAGTACCATCACCAGTACCATCACCAGTACCATCCCCAGTACCATCACCAGTACCATCACCAGTACCATCACCAGCACCATCACCAGTACCATCACCATTACCATCATCCGCACCAGCACCAGCACCATCACAATCACCAGTACCATCACAAGTACCATTACCAGTACCATCACCAACTCAAAATATTCCAGATAATTTATTTACAACCAAATCTTCTTTACCTAAAACAGGCAAGCGTAATGAACGAGATGAAGATATAGATGCATCATCATTTAAAAAACCAATGTTTTCAGTATCAACACAACCAGTGATTCCACCAGTAGCACCTGTGTCAGTGGTAGCGCCACAAGAATCAATAAGCACAGAGCCGTCGATTTCAGATGCCAAAAAAGCTCTTGAAAACGCAGGCATCACTACTAATGGACTTGAAAAACATGAACTTATGCAAAAATTCAATGAACTCCAAAAACCAGCACCATCGCCATCTGTAATTCAACCGATGACACCAGTATTATTAAATAAGACATTACCGAGACAAAAAAAAGGATCACTATTTTCACGGCCACGGAAAGGTAATTCTCGAACGAGTAGAGGTAGTGTCGGTCTTAGACCGAGCAGATGGTTAACACAAAAAGGTGGTTCTAAAAATAGAAATTATAGTAATCTTACACCAGAACAGATAAGTGAACTTATTGATTCAATGGGACCAGAATCTGATATTATTAAAGCATTTGCAGGAAAAAATAGAGAACTTTCAGATAATGAAGTTAAAATTAAATTTATTGTAAAAGTAAATGAATTAGTTAACACAATAAACAAACACGAAATGGCAAAATTATCCCTTGCTCAAGAAAAATGTGCGGATGCAAAAAAAAGAAAAATACAGTATCATTGGTATAATAACTCAGTAAGAAATTCTTCATCAGACCCAGATAAATTTAATGAACTTAAGGGATTACCAGAAGAAGTAATTGCTGATATTAAAACACATAAAGAAGAGATAGATGCAAAAAAATCAAAAAGTACCGAAAGTGTATTATTTACAGAAGAACAAATTCCAGAAGAGTGTTCATTTTACGACGATGAAGAATATACACTTAGTATAAGTAAGGTAACTGAAGAAATTCAAAATTTATCGGATGAATTATGCAAATATTTCCTTTCTGAAGAAAAATATCAAAATTTATCTATGATTAAAAGACAACTTAAAATAATTTCAGATATAATAGTGAAAATTATGGATAAACAATTTAATCTTGCTGTTTTTTCTGATGCGAAAGTTTTGTATGAAAAACAATTAGTTGATGCAGATAACACACTTAAGCAATTAAATGCATCAAAAGAAATAGAAGGTTGTCAAGATGCTCAACTTGGTGCGTGTATTAAAGAAGACGAAGTATTTATAGAAAAAGGATGGGTAAAGAATAATTTTAAACTTGAATCTGGAACTTCTAATGAATCTGAAAAAATGGATTTAACTGTAAAAGAATTCAAAGAAGAAATTTATCCTTCTCTTTTAACATATTTGGACCCTAATTTACAAAATATTTTGGAAAAATCACACATATTCCCATATCTTTCGACTAGAAATGAAGCAACAGAAATTGAATCTAAAGACAGGATTACACGGGACCAAGCAGCTAAACATTTCTTAAAAATACTTTTATTGAAATCTTTTAACTTCCAAGATATGTTGTTTATATGTTGGTTATTTTCTTCGATTGATACTAATAAAAAAACCCTATTTAGTAGTTATTATAGGGAACAACTTAACAAACATGGTTGGTTAGATGGACGTTCTGAAAATGATATTAAAAAAGAAATTGACGCAAGAATGAAACAAATTGACTTTGAACATAAATTCATGTATAATTACAATGTTAAAGAACATAATTTTGTTGAGTCTGAAATTACAAAAAAAGAATTTAATGAAAATATAGCAACTTTATTGAAAGAAAATAGTCCATACTACAAAGACTATAATAATCGGGATCTTTTAAACGCTAATAATATTTCAAATTTAGATATTATCAAAGATTATTTATCAGTAGTTTATAGGCAATATGTACTTAAACAAGATAGAACAATTTTAGAAAGAGATAAAATGGATGTTGATAATAGTTGTATGGAAGATGATGACGAGTCATGTATCACACGTATGATCGAAAAACCAATAAACATTAATGCCTTATTTGAAATAGTAAATAATTCTAAAAATTTTAGGCAAAATACAAATAATGACAAAAAAAGTTTGGAACTTGATAAATTTGGATTAAATATATTATTAGATGAATTTGAGAACGACCCCAAAACTCAGAATAATGAAAAAAATAAATTTAAAGATAAGTTAGATAAGATAGCGAATAGGCAAGTTAAAGTTAATGAAACAGAATTAAAATTTGATAAACTATTTCCGTGGGTTAAATATGAAAAGTTTTATAAATATGCATGGGCATTAGGCGATATTAAAAATACATATGGTTGGAAAGATTGGGAGGAAAAAGCAAGTATTAATTCTAAAATACAAAGTGTAACGTCTAGAATTAAAAGGTATAGCCACGAAAACAATAATAGAAAATTAAGAGAGTGTTTAGTTCTTGGTTCAATAGAAAGTATAGCTAACAAAGTTGTTGATGCATCAGCTTATTCATTAACGAAATTGTTTAATGATGTTTTACTAAAACAGGCATATAACAAGCTTAAAGATGGCAGGACACAGGGCATCCCTTCACCTATGCTTTCAAAAGAACTGAAAGAGGGTTTAATTAAATTACGTGAAAAAACTAATTCAGATTTTGTTAACATAGGTAGTAATGACACTATGACATGTTTTCAAAATCCAAAAGCAGAAACAATTTTTTTTGAGGTAGATGATTATGTTTTGATTAAACCAGATTGGGTAGTATTATTTGAAGATTATCGTCAAGGCATAACATATGCTAACGATGAATATAACAAATTAAGCTTTGCCGAGAAACAAGAGCTTAAAGATAACTATAATTTATGGAATTCAAGAAAGCAATATACAGATTCAACAGTACCAAAACTAAATTTTGGTGTTAAATATGGTAAAATTAGTGATATAGTATATGATTCTATAATCAAAAAATATCAATACAGAGTTGAACCACTAGACCAAAGTAAAAAATTCTTGGAAGAAATTAAAAATAAAACTAATCCTAAGAATTCTGCCTTTGATAGACAATACACAAAAATATTTGAGTCTATTTTTGAAAAAACTGTTGATAAAAAAGATTTATTTAGAATAGATAATGGTTTACAAAATAACTATACATCATATAAAGGTTTTTCTTTGGGAACTGGAATAATGAGTAAAAGATGGATGGTTCCACTTGTAATAATTCCAGAATATGAAAAATTATTGACAGAAGAAAGAGAATCAGCTCTCCGCAAATTCAAAGAAAAACATAAAATTGGTTCTCTTATAGAACTAAAATTCAGCGGAATCGAAAAATTAGAATTAATACAAATATTTAAAAATGGTAAGCGGGAGGAGGTTTTATATGATGAGTCTAAACCAATAAAGGGAAAAGTAATAAGTTATAGTGATGGAGAAACAGATATAAAAATTGAAATTGAAAGTACTAATAAACAATCAGCTGAGTATTTATATAATAATTTTTGTCCTCCATTTTATCAAATAACCAAGATTGACGATGATGTTTGTTGTAAATATAAGGGTTCACAGAAAATAAAAGCAGCAGCAAATATAACAAGTGTTCTTAAATTTTTTGATAAATGGTTGTTAAATGAAGAACAGCGTAAATTTCTTGAAAAAGAAATGGCTATAAGAATTCTCGAAGAAACTGATGATGCAGAGAATGAACGAAAAAAAGCAGAAATTATAGCAAATTTACAAACGCAATGGAAAGAAGATTACAAGCTCAAACAGAGAATAGCAGACGACATACGCAATCTTGGATTTCAGGCATCTCAAAATCAATGGATTGAGTTACACATAAGACAATTTATTATAGGTACCGAGCTATATCTTAAGGAAAATTTTTTTAGAGATGAAAAAACGTTAAAAGACCTTGATGAAGTTGGCTGGTTTAATAATGGGTCAGGTGGATTTATTAATAAACTTATGAATAGAACTGTAAGAGGAACACTTGAAAAATCCGTTATAGGAATATTTTATTTCCTAAAGCATCCTAAGATAGTTGTATTTATACTAAAACTTATTTTGGCTACAAAAAATAAAATCTGCAGAGAAATAACTCTTAAAATGGGTATTGGACAACTTCAAGCTCCTAAGACATTTCAAGAAAAAATAGTAGACAAAGCAAGTCTTTATGCCAAGTATATTCACTCTACTGTATTAATTTTGAGTACTAAAGATGTTATCCATCCTTATATTAGTAGAGCTGTTGTTATGTTTAAAGAATTTGCAGGAGAAAATATGATAGCATCAATGTCGTCTTGGTCAGGTTTTATTAAAATGTCAGTTGAAATAGCAGGAATTTGTTTTACTGAAGCATATGAAGCAATTGTTTATAAACAAATTGTAGAAGAAGGATATAGTAACTTAGTACAACTTCTTAATCCATTTGATTGTATTAAACCAATCATGATTCCAGATAGCACAAAAATATTAACTATGACCGGAGATTGTTTAAGTATTAAAGAAAAGGCTGAACGAAAATTGAAGGAAGACCAACTAACCTGGGTTGAAAGAAACGCGAGACGGAGTTTGAGAGCGATGCGTAAAAAAATGGGATATAAAGAAGATAATTGTGAGAAAAAATATAAGACGAATGTACCAATCACACAGGCTGTTACAGATGCTGTACAAGAACAAATTAAAAGAGAATTTAAGAGTGGTAAATGGAGCACACGGGGAAGTAATTTAACTGTTGCCAGAGAAAACATTGTGGATGGAGTATTTTTTGCAAATCCAGATCTTGATGTACGAAAAAAAGATGCGGTTCGTAATGAAGTTGAACGGCAACTATTACAACAGCAGTTCATGGGCGATGTAATGAAATATAATAATACAGGCATGGGAACCAGCTCAGCTCAGGGTTTTGCTCCGCAATTTGGTAACAAATTATTTGGTGAAAAAGAAGGTATAATGAAATTTGTAGATTGGGACCTAAGTGCTATAAAAAAAATGGAAAAGGCAAACCAAGAATGGCGTGATTATGGAACATTGGAAGCAAAATGGAAAAACTATGTTTTCCCTCCAGGTGTACCTGAAGATGCAACATATTGGGAAAAAATTAAAGGTTTTATAAATACAAGTGGTGACTATAATACGGATACTGTTATGGACAGAATAGAAGATAAGGTCAATTTTATTAAACATACCATTAAAAAACTAAAAGAAAATAATAATAAAGATGGCATTTTTAATGAAAGTGAGAAAAAACGTAATGAAGAATTAATAGAGCGTCTAGAGGACTATGCAGTAAGAGAGCATTTTTCATTAGCTCCTGAGGAAGAAATAGATGAACAAATTGCTATAGCGCGTGAGGCACGTAAAATCCAACGGGAACAGGAACAGGCAACTCAAAGGGGAGGTGCTTTAATTGACTACAAAATAAATACATTAAAACAATATATAAGTGGAAATATAACAGAATTAGATTCCATAATTTTA
>MDTA01171974.1_pt1 | contig 11843 bp, 13 predicted proteins | sample 811151 | NCBI WGS metagenome assembly MDTA01 (sample SAMN05326648, study PRJNA326480) | marine metagenome | isolation source: seawater | place: Indian Ocean: South | collected 2010 | reverse complement strand
CAGATGGCTCGGTGGAATGTTAACTAACTGGAATACTATTCAAAATTCAATAAAGAGGTTAAAAAAATTAGACGATCAATTATCTAAAGAAAATTTAGGTTTTACAAAAAAAGAAATACTTAAATTTACTAAAGAAAAAGAAAAACTTCAAAGATCTCTAGGTGGAATTTCAGAAATGAAAAAGACACCAGACTTGATTTTTATAATTGACACTAACATTGAGTCGCTCGCTGTTGCTGAGGCAAAAAAATTAAACATACCTATTATAGCAGTTTTGGATACAAATTCTGACCCTACTGGAATAGATTATCCTATACCAGGCAATGATGATGCAAGAAGATCTATAAACTTGTATTGTGATCTTTTAAAAAATACAATTAAAGATGCTGAAAAATTCATTAAAGACTCTAAAGAAAAACCTGAAGAAAAAAATTCTGAAGAAAAAAAAAAATAATCTAAGATAATTATTTAATGTCAAATAAAGAATTACTAGACAGCATAAAAAAACTAAGAGAAATGACAGGGGTAGGTTTTAAAGATTGTAAAGTTGCGCTAGATGAAACAAATGGAAATATTGAAAAATCAATAGAATTTTTGAGAAAAAAGGGTATTGCTAAAGCCTCAAAAAAAATGAGCAGAACCGCATCAGAAGGTTTAGCATTGGTCAAAGAAGAAGATGGAAAGATATCACTAATCGAAATTAATAGTGAAACTGATTTTGTAGCAAAGAATAAAGATTTTATAGATTTTTGCAAAGAACTATCGGAAATAAATTTTAAATCTAAAGGTGTTTTAAATAAAATTAATGAAACAAAAATGCGTAATGGAGCAACTGTTAAAGATAATTTAGTAAATTTAATTGCAAAAATTGGTGAAAAAATCACTATAAGAAGAGCAAACTTTTTTGACAATTCTAGTGGTGTAAATTTTTCGTATGTTCATTCAGCTATTGAAAAAGGTATAGGAAAAATAATTTCTATTGTAAAACTAGATGGGATTTCTAAAGAAAAAAATAGTGAAATAGGTGTTAAAATAGCAATGCATATAGCAGCTTCTAACCCTTTAGCGATAGATAAAGAAAGCATAGATCAAAAATTGGTAGATAAAGAATTAGAAATCATAAATGCAGAGGTAGTAAATTCAGGAAAGCCTCCAGAAATGGCAGAAAAGATTTCAAAAGGTAAAATTTTAAAATTTTTAAACGATAATTCACTTTTAAATCAAATATGGATTATGGATCCTAAAAAAAAAGTTTCTGATATATTGAAAGAAAATTCTGCAGATAAACCAATAAAAGTAATGCAGTTTATTAGATATAAAGTTGGAGAAGGAGTTTAATTAAGTGAGCTCAGAATTTAATGAAAAAAATTATTCATCTAAGATGGAAAAAAGTATTCAGTCTTTTAAAAAAGATATTGCTACATTAAGAACTGGGAGAGCAAATACTAACATGTTAGATACGATCAAAGTGGATGTATATGGTCAATTAATGCCTATCGACCAGCTTGCTACGATAAGTGTACCAGAGGCAAGATTGATTTCAATACAGGTATGGGATAAATCCAATACTAATTTAATTGAGGGAGCAATTCAAAAATCTGAATTAGGAATCAACCCACAAATTGACGGTCAAATAATAAGATTAAGAATACCTGATTTAACTGAAGAGAGAAGAAAAGATTTGATAAAGGTATTAAAGGGCATGAGTGAGAAAAGTAAAATTTCCATCAGAAATATTAGAAGAGAAGCTAACGAAGAGCTAAAAAAAAAATTAAAAAATAAAGATATTACTGAAGATATTAGTAAAAATTTTGAAAAAAGTATTCAGAAACTTACAGACGTAAATATTGAAAATATTGAGAATATCGTAATCGATAAAGAAAAAGAGATTAGCCAAATATGAACGTGCTCACTCATATTGCCTTTATCATGGATGGCAATGGCAGGTGGGGTAAAAAAAAAGGTAAAAGTAGAAACTTCGGCCACCTAAAGGGAGTTGAAACAGTAAAAGAAGTCGTAAAAAGTTCAATTAAACTTAAAATACCTATAGTAACATTTTACGTTTTTTCATCTGAAAATTGGAAAAGACCTAAAAGAGAAATTAAATTTTTATTTAGATTAATTAATAATTATTTTCTGAAAGAAATAAAAATTGTCATCAAACAAGGTATAAAAATAAATATTATAGGAAATATAAATAATTTACCATCAGATATAAAATCTACTTTAAACAAAACTATTAAATTAACAAAAAAAAATAAAAAAATTTTAGTTAATCTAGCAATAAATTATGGTTCAAAAAATGAAATTATACATGCAGTAAAAAAAAGTAAAAAAAAATTAAGTATAAAAAATATAGAGAAAAATCTTTATACAAAAAATATACCTCATCCTGATATTCTTATAAGAACTGGAGGTCATCAAAGATTAAGTAATTTTTTGTTATGGCAATTAGCTTATTCAGAGCTTTATTTTTTGAAAAAATTATGGCCTGATTTCAACAAAAATGATTTAATTAAAATAATTAAAGCATTTAAAAAAGAAGTAAGAAATTTTGGCTCATTATGATTTCCCAGAATTTAAAGAAAAGACTGGCAACATCAATTTTTTTGGTAGCACTAACAATCTTAATTAGTATAAATAATTTTATTCTAGTATATAGCCTAATAATCTTAGGAGTAATATCTATTATTGAATTTATGAATTTATCTAAAAAAAATTTTAGGAGTAATTTTTTTAAAATTTTTGTAAACTCATGTTTTATTTTTTATATTTTCAGTTTTTGTTTTCTATTCTTATTTTTTTCAAATTTCCCTCAACTTAAAATTTTTTTATTTATTATAATCCTAGTTTGCGTAGCTTCTGACATTGGTGGATTTATTTTTGGTAAGTTTTTTAAAGGACCAAAATTAACTAAAATAAGTCCAAATAAAACTGTTGCAGGCGCCATTGGTTCAATTTTTCTTGCATGTTTAATTATGTTGTTGTCAATTTATTTTTTTACAAAAAATTTAAATTATTCTTTTGTAGTAATTGCGCTAACAACATCTATATTTTGTCAAATTGGAGATTTATTTTTTTCTTTTTTGAAGAGGAAAGCTAAATTAAAAGACACAGGTAATTTTTTACCTGGTCATGGAGGTGTTCTTGATAGAATAGATGGGATACTTTTAGGTGTCCCGATTGGATTTATTTCACTTGTAATATTATTTTAATGAAACAAACTATTTCAATTATAGGTTCAACAGGGTCAATAGGAGATACCGTTTTTAAAATAATTGATAAAGAAAAAAAAAAATTCAAATTAAATTTACTTTCAGCCAATAAAAATTACTTAAAAATTTGCCACCAAATAAAAAAATATAAACCAAGTTATTTTGTTGTTAGTGATAAAAAAATTTTTAAAAAATTACAAAAAAAATATTCAAAAAAACAATTATTTTAAATAATTTTAATTTTAAAAAGATAAAAAAATCAGATCTAACCATATCCGCTATTCCAGGTATTTCTGGACTACAACCTACATTAAAAATGATAAAATTCAGTAAAAAAATTTTAATTGCAAACAAAGAGTCAATTATTTGCGGTTGGAATTTAATTAAAAAAAATTCCAATAAATTTAAAACTTCAATTACTCCTATTGACTCTGAACATTTTTCTTTATTTCAACTATTAAAAAATCATAATTTAGATGAAATTAAAAAAATCTACTTAACCGCATCAGGTGGTCCATTCTTAAACTTTAAACCCCATCAACTTAAAAACATAAGCCCAACACAAGCTTTAAAGCATCCAAAATGGAAAATGGGGAAAAAGATTTCAGTAGACTCAGCCACACTGATGAATAAAATGTTAGAATTAATTGAGGCTCAAAAGTTATTTAATATTCCAGATAATAAAATTGATATTCTAATCCATCCAGAGTCTTTAGTGCATGCAATTATAGAACTTAACAATGGATTAAGCGAGTTTATTTACCATGATACTACAATGGTAATTCCTCTAGCTAATAGTATTTTTGAGAGAAATTTAAATATTAATAAATTTCATAAATCAAATGAAAAAAAAACTATTAAAGATTTAAAATTTCAAAGAGTAGATAAAAAAATTTTTCCAATTTATAGGATTAAAAATAAATTAAACGAACACACGTCATCGCCAATAATTATAAATGCATCCAATGAGGTTTTAGTTGATCATTTTCTCAGTGAAAAGATACCTTTTCAGGCTATTTTTAAAATCATAATGAGCATTCTAAATGATAGAAATTATAGAAAATATGCTATAAGAAAACCTAAAAATATTAATCAAATCAATGAAATTGATACATGGGCAAAGAAGAGAACTATAGAAAAAATTATCGCTAATTATGGTTAAAAAATATTTAAATATTTTTGTATGTTTATTCGCTTTTACGATTTCTAATTTAAAAGCAGAAATAGTAAAAAAAATTGAAATTGATGGAAATAGCAGAATAAGTGATGAAACTATAAAAGTCTATGGTGATTTAAAAGGGACAAACTTAGATTATTCAAAGTCTGATCTAGATAACATTTTAAAGAGTCTTTACTCAACAAATTTTTTTGAAAATGTCAATGTAGACATTAGAAATAATGTTCTTTATATTTTACTGGAAGAATACCCGGTAGTTAGTCAACTTTTAATTATTGGTGAAAAAAGCAATAAATTTAAAGATGAAATAAAAAAAATAATTTCAATAAAAGAAAAAAATTCATTTATCGAAAATAATTTGAATGAAGATATTAATAGAATTAAAAATCTTTATTCATCTTTAGGATATAATTTTTCCGAAGTTACGGCAGAAGTTAGAAAAATAGACGAAAAAAATTATGATTTAGTGTATAAAATTAATAGAGGAAAACTTACCAAAATATCTAAAATTTCTTTTACTGGAGATAAGAAAATTAAAGACAAACGTTTACGAGACATTATAGCTAGTGAAGAAGATAAATTCTGGAAAGTAATTTCAAGGAATTCAAGATTTAGTGAAAATTTAATAAATTTAGATAAAAGATTATTAGTTAATTACTATAGATCAATTGGTTACTACGATATAGAAGTAAATTCTACTTCAGCTGAGCTTGAGGATAATACTAAAATAAGCATTAATTATAATATTGAGGCCGGTCAAAGATATGTCATAGATAAAATATCTACAAATGTTGATCCTGTGTTTGATAAAAAAATATTTTTTCCTTTAAATGAGACTTACAAAAAAATAGTCGGTAATTACTACTCACCTTTTAAAGTTAAAAAAATTTTAGACGATATTGATGAATTGATAGACGATAATAATTTACAATTTATCGAACACCGGGTTAAAGAGGACGTATCAGGGGATAAAATTTCTCTTATTTTTGATATTTACGAAGGTGATAAAATCACTGTCGAAAAAATAAATATTCTTGGCAACAATGTTACTAACGAGGAAGTAGTAAGGAGTGAACTCTCATTAGATGAAGGAGATCCTTTCACTGAAATAAAATTAGATAAATCTATAGCTAATATTAAATCGAGAAGGATATTTAGAACAGTCAATAAAGAAGTCAAAGATGGTTCATCGAACAATTTAAAAGTTATAGATATTAGAGTAGAAGAACAGCCAACCGGTGAGATAAGCGCTGGAGCAGGTTTTGGAACGGAGGGTAGCAGCTTTGCCTTTAATGTTCAAGAAAACAACTGGCTAGGACAAGGTATCAAAATAGGTGCTGAACTTGATGTCTCAGCGGAATCAATTAAAGGTAATTTAAGTTATACTAATCCAAATTACGATCTGTTAGGTAACTCAATGACGTATAATGTTTCAAGCACTAAAAATGATAAACCAGATCAAGGGTATGAAAATAGTATTGTAACGGCTGGTATAGGAACAGGATTTGAGCAATATAAAAATATATTTACAAATCTTTATTTATTTGCATCACATGATGATTTAAGAACTAACAGCTCGGCGTCAAGTTCATTAAAAAAACAAAAAGGTAAGTTTTCAGAGGTTTCTGGTGAATATACCCTTACTTATGATCAAAGAAATAGAAAATTTGCGCCTACAGACGGATCAATAGTAAGTTTTAGTCAAGCATTCCCATTCTATGCAGATAAACCTTACATAATAAACGCATTTTCTTCCAGTAATTATCGCTCTTTTGGTGAGAGTTTGGTTGGGTCTGGAAAAATTACTTTAGAGGCAATTAATGGTTTAAATGATGAGGACGTAAGAATAAGTAAAAGAAGATTTTTAAGTTCAAAAAAATTAAGAGGTTTTGAAAGAGGCAAAGTTGGTCCAAAAGATGGTACAGACCATGTTGGTGGAAATTATGCAGCGGCAATTAATTTTGATGCAAAGTTACCTAATTTATTACCAGACTCTTATAATGCTGATGTTGGTTTATTTCTTGATTTTGGTAATGTGTGGGGCGTGGATTATGATAGTTCAATTGATGAAAGTAATGAAATAAGATCTTCTACGGGCGTAAATATTAATTGGCTCTCTCCTTTAGGCCCAATGAGCTTTACATTTGCAACAAATTTAGCTAAAGCAAATACTGACAAAACAGAGTCATTTAATTTTAGCTTAGGAACGCAGTTTTAAAATGAAAACAATAAAACTAACACTTATATTAACCTTTCTTTTTATAAGTAATCTAAACGCAGACACTCCATATTTTATTGATTTCAAATATGTTTTAAATGAAAGCACCGCTGGAAAAAAAGCTCAAAAAGATTTGAAAGCTGAGTTGGAAAAAGGTTTGAAAGGTCTTAAAGATAAAGAAAAAAAAATTCAAGAAGAAGAGAAGAAAATTATTCAACAAAAAAAGTTAATTAATGAGGAAGAATATAGAAAAAAAGTTGACGGGTTAAGGACCCAAGTTTCTAAATTACAATCTGAAAGATCAAAATTATTAAGTTCCGTAGCTAAAAAAAGACAAAAAGCTAAGAGCGAACTTTTAAAAAATGTTAATCCTATAATCGAGACATACATGAAAGAAAAAAATATTAAGATGGTTATAGATAAAAGAAGTCTGTTAGTTGCTAACAAAGAATTGGATATAACAAAAGACATAACTAATTTACTTAATGGAAAATTAAAATCTATCAATTATTAATTTGAATTAATGACTATCATTAATTTTTTTGAAAAAAAACCGAGCAAAATTAAGATACTTTTTCCCAAGCATAACTTTAAAAAGAATGTAACTATTTCAAGTATTAATTCTTTAAGATATGCAAAAAAAAATGATTTAACTTTTTTTGACTCAATTAAATATAAATCCTTAGCTTTAAAAACAAAAGCTTCATTTTGTATAACCACAGAAAATCTTGTTAAATTTTTACCATCGAGTATAGAAAAAATTATCGTAAAAAATGTTTTATTCGATTTAGCAATAGTTTTAAAAAAAATATATCCATATGCAGATATTGATTATCCAGATTTATCAATTAAACCACCAAAAAAAAAAGACTATCCAAGTGTAAAATTTGGTAACAATGTTTTAATAGGAAAAGGAGTTAAAATTGGTAAAAATTCTATAGTAGGAACTAATACAATAATTGAAAAAAATGTTAAAATTGGAAAAAATTGTATTATTGGTTCAGGAGTGATTATAAAAAATTCAATCATGGGAGACTCTATTGTTATTCAGGATAATTGTAAAATTGGCCAAAAAGGATTCGGTTTTATACCAAATCAAATAAAAAATTTTAAATTTCCCCACATAGGTTATGTCATGATTGATAATAATGTTGAAATAGCATCAGGATGCACAATTGATAGAGGCTCAGTAGATGTTACAAAAATAGGTGAAAATACTTACTTAGATAATCAAGTGCATATTGCTCACAATGTTCATATTGGAAAGAATTGTATGATTGCGGGCCAAGTTGGTTTTGCAGGCAGTTCTTCTATTGGAAATAATGTTTCTATTGGCGGTCAAGCAGGTGTTTCAGGTCACTTAAAAATAGGAAATAATGTGAAAATCGGTGGTGGAAGTGGAGTAGTAAAAGATATTGAAGATAATCAAATTGTTATGGGATATCCTGCAGTTTCACTAAAAAATTTTTTAAAAAAGAATAAAGAATAATGAGCAAAACTGAATTAAATAAAAAAGAAATAGAAGCTCTTCTTCCACATAGAGAACCAATGTTGCTTATAGACAAGCTGAAAAATATTGTTCATTTAAAATCAGCTACAGCAATAATGTATGTAAAAAAAAATGAATTTTATGTTCAAGGTCATTTTCCTGAGCAACCAGTAATGCCCGGCGTATTAATTGTTGAAGCTTTTGGTCAAGCAGCTGCTGCACTAACTGCTCATGGTATCGATCCTAAAGAATATGCAAATAAACTTGTTTATTTAATGGGAGTAGACAAAGCCAGATTTCGAAACCCAGTAATTCCAGATTGCGAACTTCATTTAGAGATTGAAGCTATAAGATCACACGGCAGAGTCTGGAAATACAAAGGTACGGCAAAAGTCGAGGGAAAAAGAATGGCAGATGCGGAATGGTCTGCAACAATAGTAGACAGAAAAAAATGATACACAAATCAAGTGTTATAGATAAAAACGCAAAAATTTCTAAATCAGTAAAAATTGGTCCCTTCTGTTATGTTGGACCAAATGTGGAATTATATGATGATGTTGAATTAGTCTCAAATGTTCATATAGAGGGTTATACAAAAATTGGAAAAGGCACCAAGATTTTTCCTTTTGCTAGTGTTGGGACGCAACCTCAAGATCTCAAATTTAAAAATGAAAAGAACAGCTTATCTATCGGCGAAGAAAATATAATAAGAGAATACGTAACGATTAATCCAGGCACAGAAGGTGGAGGATCTAAAACAATAGTAGGCAATAATTGTTTGTTTATGATCTCTTCCCATATAGCACATGATTGTAAAATTGGAAACAATGTAATTATAGCAAACAATGTTCCTTTGGGAGGCCATGTAACAATTGAAGACTCGGTAATTATAGGAGGAAATTCTGCTGTTCAACAATTTACTAGAATTGGCAGATTAGCAATGATTGGTGGAATGACAGGTGTTTTAAAAGATGTAACTCCTTTTGGATTGTCAATAGGGAATAGAAATTATTTGCAAGGATTGAACTTGATTGGATTGCGTAGAAAAAAATACGATAATAAAAAAATAATAGGATTAGATAAAGCTTACAAAGAAATTTTTGCTTCAAAAAATCTTTATGAAAATTTAAGTAAAATTAATGGCGAATATAAAGACAATGAGCTAGTTTCAGAAGTCATAAAATTTATCGAAAAGGATAAAAAAAGACCTATTTGCTCACCAAAAAATTAAATTATGATTGGTCTTATTTTTGGGGAAACAGATTTTCCTAAATATATTTACAAAAAAATAAAAGGAAAAATTAACTACCTTATAATTGATTTAACTAAAAAAAGATCATTTAAAAAAGATAAGAATTCTTATTCAGTTTCTGTAGGACAATTTGGGAAAATAATTTCAATTCTTAAAAAAAATAATTGTAAAAAGGTACTTTTCGCAGGTAAAGTACAAAAACCTAATTTTACAAAAATTAAACTAGATTTAAAAGGTGTTTATTATATTTCAAGAATTATAAAAAAATCGAAACTTGGTGATGCTGCTCTTTTAAAAGAAATTATAAAAATTTTTAAAAAAGAAAAAATACAAACTGTGAGTTCAACTTGGTTGACACCAGAACTTAGCTTAAAAAGGGGAAATTATTCCAAATATAAACCTAACAAAAAAGATAAAATTGATATACGAAACGCATTAACTTCACTGAACGGTTCAAATCAACTTAATCATGTGCAAGGCGCTGTAAGTAGAAATAATAAGATCATTTTGGAAAAAAGAGAAGGTACTCAAAAAATGCTTAAAAGGATTAAGAGAATTAAAAATATTTCAAATGGAGTTTTAGTTAAATATCCTAAAAAAAAACAAGATCACAGAATCGATCTGCCAACTATTGGTCTAGATACAATAAATCAATGTAGAATTTCAGGATTAAAAGGTGTAGTTCTTAAGCACAAAAAAAATATTTTTTTAGATATAGATAAGTCAATTAAATTAGCTAACAAAAACAAAATGTTTATTCTAGTTAAATGAATAGAATTATTTTAATTATCATAATCTTTGTAACTTCTTATACAAAATTATTTTCCAATGAAATAAAATTAGAAAAAATAATTAATGATTTTCAGAGACCGTGGAGCTTTTCATTTATTGGCAATGATAGAATCCTACTTACTGAGAAGTCAGGTCAAATAATTCATGTTAATTTAAAAAATAAAAAATCCAAAGAAATTGAGCATAATTTAAACATTTTAGAAGATGGTCAAGGAGGCCTTCTAGAGATTCTATACTTTGATAATTATGTATATGTTTCATATTCTGAAAATAGAGGAAAAGGAAATTCAAGTACTTCAGTAGCAAAAGCTAAATATAATAATAAAAAATTAAAATTTAAAAACATCTTTAGAGCTGAACCGCCGATTAATTCAGGTTATCATTTTGGTTCGAGAATGATTGTAAAAGATAATTTTCTTTTTATTACCGCTGGAGAAAGAGGTCAAGGAATGATAGCCCAGGATCCAACCAAACATCCTGGAAGCATAATTCGAATTCATTTAGATGGAAGAATTCCAAAAGATAACCCAAAATTTAAAAATAAAAAAAATTGGTTACCAGAAATTTATCAAATAGGAGTAAGAAATCCGCAAGGCATGGATTTGTCTCCTTTTGACAATAATATCTATTTAACGAACCATGGTGCTAAAGGCGGCGATTGGTTTGGCGAAGCAAAATATGGAGAAAATTATGGTTGGAAAATTTTAGGCTGGGGAGGAACTAATTACTCTGGAATTAAAATTGGTCCAAAATGGAAGCCAGGATTCACTAAAGCTATTAAATATTGGGTTCCATCGATAGCAGTGAGTTCAATGGTAATCTATACTGGAAAAGAATTCGAAGAGTGGAATGGTGATGCATTAATAACATCTCTTAAAGATGAGTCTTTGAGGAAAATTAAATTTAAGAAAAATGCAGTTTTAAATGAAAAAATAATTTTTAAGGGTAATATTGGTAGAATTAGAGATATTGAGATTGAAAAGATGACAGGACAGATTTATCTTTTAACCGATCAAGGCTCATTATGGAAACTCTCTAAATGAAAAAGATTTTTATTTTAACAGGAGAAGCTTCTGGAGACAAACTAGCATCAAAAGTTATAAGTGAATTGAATGAACTGAACTCAAATATAGAATACTTGTCAGTCGGAGGTGAAAATTTAGAAAAGTTGGGTATAAGATCTATTTATAATCTTAAAGAAATAACATACTTAGGATTTACAAATGTGTTATTTAATATTTTTAAGATAAAGAAAAAAATCAATGATACAGTTAAGGCTATAGAAAATTTTAAACCTGATATATTATTAACCGTTGACAGTCCTGACTTTACTTTAAGAGTAGCTGAAAGAGTTAAAATAAAAAATCCTGAAATTAAAACTATACACTATGTGGCCCCTCAAGTATGGGTTTGGAGAGAAAATAGAGTAAAAAAAATTAAAAAATTTATTGACCACATTCTTTTGTTATTTAATTTTGAGAAAATCTATTTCGAAAAAGAAAATATGAGTCATGAGTTTGTTGGCCATCCTTTACTTGACTCAACAACTGAAAGTGCAATTGATATAAATCAAATTTTAGGAAAAAATAAAGCATTAATTTCTATTTTTGCAGGTAGCCGAAAATCTGAAATAGATGTTTTAACTCCGATACTTTTAAATTTTATTAAACTTATGAATGAAAAGTATAATGATTTTTCTT
>MDTA01099895.1_pt1 | contig 11843 bp, 9 predicted proteins | sample 811151 | NCBI WGS metagenome assembly MDTA01 (sample SAMN05326648, study PRJNA326480) | marine metagenome | isolation source: seawater | place: Indian Ocean: South | collected 2010 | reverse complement strand
TGCCGAAATGAGTATTATCGCTTTTTCCTGGGCCGGTGGGTTTCCGATTTTCTCTCCCAAAACCGTTCGGATAGGATCCGGATACTGAACAATAGTGCCGGAAACCCGTGCCTTGATCGCAAATCCGCCCTATTCGCTCCCGCCCGATCCCAACACGCGTACGCCTGCCACCGTGTTGCCGGAAGGGGCTTGCGATGCGCATTTTCATATCTTCGGGCCGCCGGATAAATTTCCGTTCGCGGAGACGCGGCGCTACACTCCGCCGGGCGGGCCGTACGAGAACTATCGTAAAATGGCTGATATCGTCGGGCTTTCGCGCGGTGTGGCGGTGCAACCGACCGTTCATGCGTTCGACAATTCGGCAATGCTTAATGCGGTTGCCCGGTCCGAAGGCACGATGCGGGCGGTGGTGCGGTTCAACAACAAGACGAGCGATGCAGAGCTCGAGCGTCTGCAGGCAGCCGGTGCGCGGGGCGCGCGTTTTTCCTTGATGTCCGACCGGCCGGGCAGCGTCGATATGATTGCCCATGCCATCCCGCGGATGAAAAAACTCGGTTGGTCGCTGGTCTTGCATGTCGAGGCCGATCACTTCGTCGATAACGAGGCGTTCATCCGCTCTATCCCTATCCCTACCGTGGTCGATCATTTGGCGCGGTCTAAACCATCCGCCGGACTGGATCAGCCCGCTTTCCGAATTCTGCTGGATCTGCTGAAGGACGACCGTTTCTGGGCCAAGATCGCCAGCATCAACAAGGTAAGTGAGCGGAAGGATGCAACCGTCGCGCCGGAGCTGCCGTTCACCGATGTTGTACCATTTGGTCAGGAGGTCATCGCGGCGGCACCCGATCGCGTCATCTGGGGCAGCGACTGGCCCCATGGCAACATCTTCGAGCCTGGCCGCACGCCCAATGACGGCGACCTGATTGACCTAATCGCCAAAATGGCCGGAGATGCCGCGACGTTGAAAAAGATTCTCGTCGATAATCCGACACGGCTATATTTCGATTGAAGCCTGAGCTGTTCCGATGTCGTCGAGGAAAAATTTCCCGCCGGAAGCCGTGTAATATTAGCCTCTGATCTTCCCTCTTTGCTTGACGGGCTGGACTGGCGCTAAGCTAAAGGTATGAGCATTGAAAACATTATCTATCTGAACGGGGATTTAGTTCCCGAACAGGAGGCCCAGGTCCCGGTAACCGAAAGAGGTTTCTTCGGCGGAGACGGCGTTTACGAAGTGACAAGAACCTTTGGCCACAGCCTGTTCCGCCTGGACGAACATCTGGACCGTTTGTTCCGGTCGCTTGCCTATGTGCGGATCGATCCAGGGTTAAATCGTGATGAGCTGACGGCGGCGACGTTGGAGACGCTAGACCGCAATCTTGGCCGCCTGGACAAAGACAGCGATTACGCGCTGTGGCATGTGATCACGCGGGGTGACAACGCCATGGGCCGTGCGTCCAAAAACCTGGTGGCCATGTTCTGTGCCGAAATTGAATTCGAACAATTCGCCGGTGGCTATGTGAACGGGTGGAACCTGGTCACCCCCGGCGTCCGCCGCACCCCGCCCCACAGCGTTGATCCCAAGGCTAAGGTTCTTAGCCGGATGAACCAAGTGCAGGCAGCGCTGGAGATCAAGCAGACCAACCCCTCCGCCATTCCGCTGATGCTTGATGGCGACGGTAATGTTGCGGAAACCAACACCGGCAATTTTTTCTTCGTATCCGACGGTCGCCTGCATACGTCATTTGCACGTACGGTGCTGGGTGGCGTCACTCGGGCAACCATTCTGGAAATCGCGCACGAACTTGGGATCGAGGCGGTCGAGGGTAATTTCACGCCGTATGACGTATATGCGGCCAACGAAGCTTTCGTCTGTAGCACCACGCCTGTCATTGTGCCGGTTGTGAGCCTAAACGGTGCCCCGGTTGGAGATGGCAATCTGCCCGGACCGGTAACGCTACGTCTGATGAAACGTTTTGTGGAACTTGCCGGCATGGATTTCGTTTCGCAGGCTATTTCGCAACTAGGAGACAATGCGTCACGGGATCTTGCCGCCAGCTGGGCGGCGGCCATGGCTGAATAAGCCTAGGATAGTCCTATGCCTTTACCGCGCACTATCCCGAATTCTGATCGAATTTTCCGCGGACCGCACCATCGATTGATCCAAAAACTGCCTAGCCTGCGCGGTCAGTGCCGGGATTGCGGGAAGCCGCATAGCAGGTAGGATACGGGCGTTGATGAAATACCCGCGCTCCGGCTCCCGGAGTTCTTTCACCGTATTCACTCAACTCTTTGAAACAGCAGAGACGCGGTCGAAGGATGCGCCGAATTATGCGGATCGGTTGACTTATTCCTAATTGACCGCTTGTCTTGACACCCACCATGACCGGTACCTCCTCCATTCCGCCATCCGATAAGCCGCAGCCAGGGTCCTGGGAGTTGAGCCTGCTCGGAGGCAGTGCTGCGTGTATGGCAATGCTGCTGGTTTTTGACCTGCTTCCAATGGTGGCCGGGCGCTGGCTGTTCGCGTTGTCTGTCGGTGCGACCGTTTTTCTGGAGCTCAGATTTCAGCGGCCACTGTTTCTGGTGTCACCGATTTTTCTATTGGGCGCCGTATCCGGGATCGCTTTTTCCATCGTTCCGGTGACAGGTCATTGGCTTTTGGAACGTCTTCTTCCGATCGACGAAACCGGCAACCTTTTCTGGGTTGCGTTCAGGCCAACCGCTGCGGCCTATATCGGCGATATTTCTGAGCGGGTCGTGCTGGTTTTTGCCTTTGTGTGTGTGGCGGTTTACGTCCTTTTGCGAGTAAAAGTTCAGCGATCCGAAACACGTCTATTTCCGGCGTTGGCGGATCGCCCGGTCCGGTGGCTGATTGGATGCTCCGTCCTCTATACCCTGGCGTTCCTACTCCTTGGGATGGGATTCATCTCCCCCATTCCGGGTGAAGGGGTTCTGAAAACCGCCTTTGGGCCGGTTCAGTCAATCGTCTTTATATATTTGCTTCATATCGCGTTGACCGGCGATCGCGTCCGTCTTGCCCTTCCCCTGACTGTGGGTGCCCTTGCTTTTGCTGCAATGTTCAGCGTTCATTACGGCAAGATTCCAATGTTCATCATGTTCGCCGGAGTGCTCTATGCTGTGTTCGTGCGCGCGAACCGACGCATGTTCTGGCAAGCGCTGGTCTTGACCCCCGTCTTACTGATTTTGGCGTTTCAACTGGTCCAGACGGTTCGAAAGCCGGATAACTCTATTATAAGTTCCGAACGTTCCTCTCTGGTAAGTGCTGCTGAGGTTGTGTCGGCTAAAGTTATCTGGCGTCAGATGGAGACAGGTTATTGCCTGCACAATGTTGTCAAGCAGCACGGAGACAATCGGTTCGCTCTGGCGGACCAGTTTTTCTGGATTGAAATACTGATTCCACGGCTGATCTGGCCCGACAAGCCGGATTTTTCGTTGGGAAGTGTTTATGCCCATCAGTATTGCAGCGTGCGGAAAGGCGGCTATCACAGCGCGTCAATCACCCTGTTAGGCCAACCGATAATAAAGGGCGGGTTTGTCGGGGCGTTGGTTCACGGGGCTATTGTGATTTGTCTTTTGACTCTTTTGGGTGTTCTTGCCCAGGCATCCGTGGCCGGCCGCGTGTTTATTATGGCGCTGTTGCCTTGGTGGTTCGATTTTGACCAGGATTTTGCCATTTATGTCGGGAACCTAGTGAAATTCTCGCTAACAATGCTACCGGTTTTTCTGTTTACCCTGCTCGGGCCGAAACAAAATACAAGTTAGACAAGTTCATTCGCCCGATTCTCGCCGCGTGCTAAGTTGCCGGTTGGCTGGATAAAGGAGTTTGCAAAAGTTGTATGGTGCCATTTCTCAGGGTCGGCAAGCGGGGCGACGGCTTCGGGTGGTTGTGAACGGTGTCCACGCCAAAAGTGGTGGCGGTGTGACTTATCTGCGCAATATCCTGCCCAAATTGTCCGAGCGGGACGATTTAGAACTGCACTTGTTTCTGCACGAAGATCAGTATCAGCTATTTTATCCTATGCCGGACCGCGTTCAGGTAACCCTGTTCAAATACCGAGAGGGTTTCCTGCCGTCCGTACTGTGGGAACAGATTTGTCTTCCTATCGCCACCTGGGGGATGGGCGCGGATGTCGTTTTTTCGCCTGCCAATTACGGACCTCTCTTTGCCCGAAATCACGTAATTCTTCTGCGAAACGCAACCTCGGTGATCCAGCTGACGAACCGGTTGCGCCCCATGGTCTATTGGCTTCTGCTTTCGGCGGCGACTTTGGCTTCTCTTGTAACTGCTAGGAAGGCGGTGGCGGTTTCCAAATATGCTGAAAGTATCCTGACATTCCGGCTGAAGTGGCTGTTTCAGCGAAAACTTCATGTCGTCTATCACGGCGCCAAGTGGCCGGAAGACCCACTGGAAGACCCGCCGGAAGACCTACCGAGAAACATGTCGACCAACCTGCTGGCGGTGTCAGATATCTATATCCAGAAGAATTATCATACGCTTCTGAAATCGATCAGCATCCTTCGGGAAAAATACCCGGACGTTCGACTGACAATTGTCGGTGCCGAGATCGACACCTGGTATGCACATGAATTGCGATCGATGATTCAAGACCTGGAAATTTCAGATAATGTCTTTTTCGTGGGACATGTTGATCCCGACCGGTTACAGAAACTCTATGCTGAATGCGGCATCTTCGTCTTCCCGTCGATTGTTGAAACCTTTGGTAACCCTCTGTTAGAGGCTATGGCGGCGGGTGCGGCTATTGCCTCATCGAATTCCGCGGCGATGCCAGAAGTCATCGGCGATGCTGGGTTGTTGTTCCAACCGCACGATGCTGCCGAGATGGCGGAAAAGATTGGTCTTCTGATTGAAGATCGGCAGTTGCGCATTGATCTTGGAAAAAAGGCGAAAGTTAGGTAGAGGTTGTTCGATTTGTCCAAAACCGCCGAACAAACCCTGTCTGTGCTGGATGCCGCCGCCGGAACTGTTCTGCCCGTCCGTCGCACGGTCGTATGAGCCGATCGGTACTTATCGTAACCCTGCCGCCTGATCGCGGCGGTGTTCCCGAAAAAGCCCGTATTCTATCGAATTTTCTCCGGGAAAGCGGTAACGACGTTACTGTTGCCCATTACGCCACACTTTCTGGAAACCGGGACCTCGTGGTTCCCAGTTGGACTCTTATCAGGGGAAATTCACCCGGTGTTTTCCAGACGTCATGCTTCACCGATTTTCCTTGCATTGCCGTGGGGTGTTATCTGCCGGAACTGGAATTTACCTATTATCTGCCGACAGGAAGATGGCGGGAACTCTTGGCTCGGTTTGATCGGCATATCGTTGTCTCGGGAACGGTCCTGACGGGGTATACCCTAGCAACGCTTGGCCTTCCGCATATGGTCTGGTGTGCCAGCACGATGATTGATGACAGGGTTGACCGCCGCCGGGCTATGTCCTTCCCGCGTGGCCTGTTTGACCGAATGATTCCAGGGCCGGTTCAACGCAAAATGGAACGTCGTGTGTTGTCCGGTCCGGGAATTTTTATGACCGTCAGTTCCTACGCCCGGAAAACCTTGATCGAAGCCGGGATGGACCCGGAGAGAAGCACGGTGGTCCCCGTGCCTGTCGATCACGAAGTTTTTCGTCCGCCGGCGTCGCCGCCGGAAACGGGGAGGATAGGTTTCGCCGGTAGGGCAGAAGATCCTCGCAAGAATCTCCCCCTGTTGTTGCGGGCACTTAAAATTTTGCGGGATCGGGGGGAAGGGATAGCGTTGTCAGTCACCGGCGATCCGAACGGCGGTCTGATGAAAATCGCTATCGATCTGGGGGTGGATAAATACGTTACATGGACCGGTTGGTTACCGGATGGTGAATTGCCGGATTTCTATCAATCGCTCGACGTGTTCGTTTTTCCTTCAGGCAAGGAAGGTCTTGGAATATCCGGCATTCAGGCGATGGCATCCGGCGTTCCCGTGGTTTCCACCCGATGCGGCGGACCGGAAGATTACGTAATTCCCGACAGAACAGGGGTTCTGGTTGATGCGGACGAAAACGAGATGGCGAATGCGATTTCCGCTATCGTTTCGTCGCGGAACCGCCGGCATCGAATGGGGGAAGAGGCCCGGTCGCTGATGTTGGACCGCTACGCCATTGCGCGCTTCCAGAAAGACGTATCCAAAATTTGGCGCCACACCTGGGGGGATGATCTCCACAATGCGCGCGACTGACCCCGGTTTCGATATCAGCCAACACAGGTCCGGACCAGTTCCATGAAAGAACATCCTTCGGTTATACTTGTGGGAGAGACGTTCCCGGCATCGCGTACGACGCAGCGGGCAAATGCCATGCAAGCAATGGGCTGCAGGGTGGACTCGGTTGCCACAACACCTCCGGAAACTGACTACGAGACGCGGCCCGACCTGATCGCCCGCTTGCGATATCGTTTGAGAATTCCCGGGGATCCAGCGGCGGCCAATGCCCGGCTGTTGGATAGAGTAACATCCGACACCGACGTTATCTGGCTCGAAGCGGCCAGGATGATTGAGGCGAAAACGCTTTGGCGGGCGAAAGAGATTAATCCGGATATTCAAATCCTCTGTTATTCCGAGGACGATCTGATGAACCCAAGGAACCGGTCGCGGCAGCAGGAGCAAATATTACCTATCGTCGACCTTTGGGTAACAACAAAATCCTTTAATGCGGACCGATTAGAACTGCCGTCCCTTGGTGTCCGGAAGATATTGTTTGTGAATAACAGTTATGATCCCGGGGTTCACCGCCCGGTCGAGCTTAAACCCGAAGACCGGACCGTCTATGGTTCGCCCATTAGCTTTGTCGGTTCTTTCGAAAAACCAAGATCGAATTCGCTCCTCGCACTTGCCGAAGCAGGGCTGAAAGTGAGGGTTTGGGGCAACGGATGGGAGTCTATGACAAAATCCCATGAAAACTTAAGGATTGAAGGGCGCCCGGCCTACAATGATGAATTTGCGAAAGTAGTTGCTGGAACTCCGATCAACCTTTGTTTTCTTCGGCACGCGAATCGCGACCTTCAAACCTGCCGGTCCATAGAACTGCCGAGTTGCGGCGGTTTTATGGTTCACGAACGAAACGAAGAAATCTCGCACCTTTTTCCGGAAAATGTTTCAGCGGTGTATTTTACGGGTGACCGGGAACTATGCCGGGTCTGTCATGAATGGTTGTCCAGGGGTCGCGATCGAAAGGCGGTTGCAGCGGCCGGTATGAAACGGGTCGGCGAGATGCAGATGACCCATGCGGATAACATACAGCGAATTTTCGATCGGCTGATTGGCATTGCGGCGGGAAGCGCGAAATGAAAATTGTCGTCAACGCGCTATCGGCCCGGCGGGGCGGCATAGTCACCTATACAAGAAACCTGATGCAGACGTTCCGGAACCGGAACGTCGACGCGGTTTTCGCATTGCCTGTCGACAGTGAAATCCCTGATGAAATTCCAACTATCCGGTTCCCGGTGACAGGGATGTCACCGTTGTCCCGTGCAGTTTGGGAACAAATCTTGTGGCGGCGGGTCGTAAAGCGTCAAAAACCCGATATCCTTTATTCGTCTGCGAATTTCGGTCTTATCGCGTCGCCTGTTCCGCAGGTGCTTCTCGTGCGCGAGGGCGGGTTGTTCGATCCGTTTTATTTGACGAATGTAGCTCCGTCGCTGGGGGTCGGGGCCTTGTTTGAAAGGGTGTTGAGGCGAAAGCTGATTCTCGCGTCGGCCCGATCATCGGACATGATCCTGACCCCGACAAACGCCATGAGCGAGCTGCTTGCCAATTGGACCAGGGAAATATCCGAAAAGCTGGATACGAATTTGTATGGCACATTGCTGGATCATTTTCATCGAGGGGCGGAACATCGTCCCTGGAAGAAGGATGGTGTCATTCGATTGCTGACAGTCTCGGCCTATTACGCCCACAAGCAGCCCGGGCTGGTGGCCGAGGCAGTAAGAATTCTCAACGAACAAGGCGTTCCCGCCCATCTGTCGTTGACGCTGGATCTCGATCAAATGGAGAAAACGCGTGGAAGCGCCAAGGATATTTTTCTGATACAAAAAGGTGTGGAGCGGGGTCAGGTCACGCTGCTCGGACAGGTGAAGTACGACGACCTGCCGGAACTCTATGCAAACCACGATGTATTCGTGTCAGCGTCGATTTCGGAGACGTTTGGCCATCCGATGATCGAGGCCATGGCAAGTAATACGCTGATCGTCGCTGCCGATACCCCTGTTCATCGCGAGGTGTGCATGGATGCCGCCGCCTATTTCGGCTCGCTTTCTGAGCAATCGCTGGTCGAGACATTGACGGACTTGGACCGGAATGAAGACCGCAGAGACGAAATGCGAAAGCTGGGTCAGACCTACAGCGTCGAACAATACGGGTGGGACCGTCATGTTGACCGCCTTCTGGGTCATTTCGAAGACTTGCTCGATTCAAAAAAATAGCGGTGCAGTAGATTTAAGACCGTGCGGATTGCAATCGTAAATCATACCCATCCGGTTACCGGTCATGTGTCCGCCCTCCGCATGGCACGGTTTGCCGACGAACTTGCCAAGTTGGGGAACACTGTCCTTCTGATCACACAGGCGCCGGCCCAGCCCGATGATAGGAGCCGCCAGGATATAGGCGCTTCTTTCGCCAAAATTGTTGCGGGCTCACCCCCTGTCTTGATCGAATGCCAACTAGAAAGCGCAGTATTGGCAGGGGCTGCAAGATCCGGACGTCTGCCGTTCGGCCTTCGGCAATTGGTCATCGGCGGGTGCTATGCCTTTACCGGCGGTATATTCCCCGACTGGCGCCGCGCCGCCTCCGCACTGGTTCCCCGAATTGCCGATACGTTTCAGCCGCAAGTGGTTTTTGCAACTTTCGGGAATACCGACACCTGGTCTATCGCTCAGTTGTTGGCAGGAAGGGCGGGCTGTCCCTGGGTCGCCGATTTCAAGGACAACTGGAGCGCGTTTATTCCCCGAGGGTTCCGAAAACTGACCGCCCGGCGTTTCAATGACATGGCTGCTATGACCGTTTTTTCTGAAATGCACCGGCTGGAGGCGGGCCGCTGGTTCGACCATGAAAAAACGGTGATCTACAGCGGCAACGATTTCGGCGGCGTCGGAGACGAGGATATGCTGCCCGCCCGTCGCCCCCGGGTTCTCATTAGCGGGAGCCTGTATAGTGATGAACATCTGCAATGCGTAATGTCGGGTTTCGTAAAGTGGCGGCAAAAGGTGGATTCGACCGGTCGCGGCTTGGACGCTGTCCTGTCTTACGCCGGAAACGAAGAAGACCGGTTTCGCCGCGTGGCAGCTGCGGTGCCCGGAATGGAGCGCCAGTTTGAAGTTCTTGGTTCACTCAAAACGCCGGCGCTTCATGTTTTCCAGAAATCCGCAATCGCCAATATCTATATCTGCCACCAGGACAGTCTGTTTCAGCAAAAAGTTCCCGAGCTTCTTTCCTCCGGTCGGCCTGTACTATCGGTTCCTACCGACAGCGCGGAAGCAAGAAATATTGCCTCTGTGCTTGAGGCAACCTTTTACGGCTGTGAAGACCCGGACGCAGTCCGTCGAGGACTTGAAAAAGCGCTACACCAGTCAGACACGCAGTTGAATCCGGAAAACCTGAAAACTCTTTCTTGGGCATCCCAGGCTCAGCGCTTGCACGCTCTATTGCATCGAACCGTGGCACGCAAATGAAGGTCGATATCACCCTGCATGGCCGATTCTAAGGTTTCTAACTAGCGCGTGGACTGCAAGGCTGGGGTCTCTTGGGGACACTGCAGATCACTAATCCGGCGTTCGCTGGGCGATGGTCCAGTTGGCCAATATCTATGCCGGCGTAGCTGATGCTGTAATCCACAGTGAAAGCGGCTATCTCTCTCTGGCAAACGATATCGAGGCGTTGGCATGATATCGAGCTGAAATGGTTGGAAGTGCGTAACGCCGTCAGCAGATGGGTGCCTCTGCGAGGCTGGAGGCGGAGAAGCTCGAAAACAACCGGGACGGTTAGATCGACCAGGTTGTAACGGAGCTGGAAAGTGTTATCAGGCGCCCGTCCTAAATCGTCGGCGAAAACCGTTTCATTACGGATATTTGACCTAGGAACCGGTCGCGCCACAATTCCGATATCAGCACCTTCCAAAGTGAAGATGCCAGCGTTTTTTCGCCGTTTCTGAACCGACCCAGCGCCTGGTCCCACCACCCCGGAAGCCAGTGCGGGCCAGATTTGAACGACGCGGACTGCAGTGTTTCTTCCAGCAACGGCATCAAATCTCCTTCGAGCCAGTCTATCACGGGCGGCAGAAAGCCCTGCTTGTTCCATCGTGTGCGGATGGGTTCAGGCAGGATTCCTTTTGTTGCCTCCCGCAGCAATTTTTTGGTTTGGGAGCCTCCCATCAACTGCTGTGCAGGAAGGCTCCAGACAAATTCCGTAAGGCGATGATCGCAAAACGGAAGGCGTACTTCGCGCGAATGCGCCATCGAATTCCGGTCGCCGTACCGCAGCAAGGTGGTCAGGAAACCGGAAAACGTGTCGCCGCGGAGGGCAGCGTGCAGGTTAGTTTGCATCGAATCATCGTTTTCCAGGTTGTTTGCCCATTCTCGCCGCATGCCGAAGGCCGGGTTGGTGCCCCGTTTAAGCGCATGCGCCGCCATCCGGGAAAGGGATCGAGGAAGCTTCCGTTTCCAGAATTGATCCGCTTCGGAGAGGGCAAGCGGATATCGATCGCGAATTAACCTTTCCTCATGATCGGTATTTACGCCAATCGCCTTGCGGCTCAAAAGGTAATTGGCGAAATACTGCTCGTACCCGCCAAGAATTTCGTCCGCCCCCTGACCGTCCAGCAGGACGGTAACGTTTGCGTCTTTCGCCAGGCGGAACACGCACCATTGCGCATACTGGCTGGCGCTATCCACCGGTAGTTCATTGAGCCAGAGAAAATCGTCGAGCTCATGGATAAATCGCGCCGCGGTCGGTGACACCTCGAATGTGTTAGTTCCGGCTGCTTGCGAAACGATATTGGCCCATTGACCTTCGTCCGACGCCGCCCCCGGGAACCGGCCTGTAAAGCTGTCATACCGGACATCTGGACCCACAAGCTGCCGTGCAATGCAGGTGATCGCCGAAGAATCCATCCCGCCCGAAAGACACGATCCTAACGTCACATCACTTCGCAGGCGAATTTTGACCGAATCTTCCAGAAGCCCGCGGAATTCGGCCGCGACGTCGTCATCGCTTTCGCTCCGCGAGCCTACATTATCCGTTGGGGTCCAGTAGCTGGAAATTTTGTGGTTCAGGGATTCTGTGTCCAGGATTAGTTTTTCACCCGGCAGCAATTGGAACACATCCCTGAAAACAGTTTCCCGGGACTGATCCAGCGCATTGGCCGGGGTGGTGAAGAACTGCATAAGTTTTTGATCGTCGATGTCGGTACCGACGCCGTCCAGGGTTAAAAGCGCCTTGTATTCCGATGCAAACGCAAAAAACCCTGTGCGGGCTGCAAACAGGAAAGGCTTCTCACCGAACCGATCGCAGGCGCAAAACAGGGTTTTTTCGACGGTGTCCAAAAGCGCGAAGGCAAACATTCCATTGAAGTGGTCCAAACAGGATTCGCCCCAAACGGCATAGCCATGCAGGATTACCTCGGTATCGCTTTCGGTGGCAAAAACCCTGCCGTGTTGCTCGAGTTCCCGCCGAAGCTCGAGGTAGTTGTAAATTTCACCGTTATAGGTAAGCACCTGCCGACCATCGGCACTTGTCATCGGCTGGGCGGCCTGCTCGCGAAGATCGATAATGGCCAGACGTCGGTGTCCCAG
>MDTA01077440.1_pt1 | contig 11844 bp, 13 predicted proteins | sample 811151 | NCBI WGS metagenome assembly MDTA01 (sample SAMN05326648, study PRJNA326480) | marine metagenome | isolation source: seawater | place: Indian Ocean: South | collected 2010 | reverse complement strand
CTCCCATCACTTGTGCCTCTCTCATGTAAAGATAGTGCCAGAAGGCAATACCTGTAACTAATCCGGCCACTGTCATGGATGTTCTCCATTTTTTGTTTACATCACCTCTTTCCACAAAAAAGAATACGGTGGATGCGAGCATTATTGCAGTTGCCAGAAAAAATGACATACCTACAAAATCGTTAGGTTGCAGTGCAGTACTAAGTATCATTGTTTACTCCTTTGTTGTTATAAAAACGATCATAACGCTCACCAAAATTAAAAAATGTTTAAATTAGATACAAACATAATTTGCATTATCATTTTTAAACGCACACAATTTTTGATTTTGATAAGTTGTCTTAATTGTCTTTATTTTTTATACCCCAAGGCATGCCAAAATAATGAAAAATGTAATAGGAACCGAATTAAAAATTTGTTCTCATGATCCCATGACAGGATTTTTTAGGGATGGGTTCTGTAGAACTGATGATAATGATGTCGGTAGGCATGTGGTCGCATGCGTGATGACAGAAGATTTCCTTAACTTCACCAGGTCCATGGGAAATGATCTCATAACGCCAAACCCAGAGTTTGGTTTTCCTGGACTCAAAGAGGGGGATAAGTGGTGTGTCTGTGCGCTCAGATGGAAAGAGGCTCATGCTATCGGATTAGCCCCTCCTGTTATTCTTGAAGCAACTCATGTTAAAACTCTTGAATTTATAGATTTAAGTATTTTAGTAAAAATGTCTTTGAGTAATCAGGATTTAGATTGAGTTAACCCTCAAAATTCAAAGCAATTCGTTACAACATAAGACCATAATGATTCAAAAACTATTTTCAAAAAGCGAAGCTCTTTCTCAGATGCATTCCTTTGTTGAATCAAAAGCAGATCGTTATCAGGAAATGCGTAACTACGATTTTGGTAAACTAGAGAATAACTTTGTCAGCGGCTTATCCCCAGCAATTAGCAGAAGAATCATCACTGAGGAGGTTTTCCTCAAAACTATTTTGAGTTCATTTTCTTTTAACAAAGTAGAAAAACTAATTCAAGAAATTTGTTGGAGAACTTACTGGAAGGGTTATCTTGAAAACAGAAGTCAGATTTGGACAAACTACCTTACTGACTTAGTTGATTTAAGGTATCTTAAGGCATCTCAAGAATATGAAAATGCATCTAAAGGTGAAACAGAGATCGTATGCTTTAACAGATGGTTAAATGAATTGGTGGAAAATGGTTATTTACATAATCATACAAGGATGTGGTTCTCTAGCATTTGGATACACACTTTGAAACTACCTTGGCAATTGGGAGCAGAGCTTTTTATGAAGTTTCTTCTGGATGCAGATCCTGCATCAAACACTCTATCCTGGCGATGGGTTGCTGGAAATCATACACTGGGGAAGACTTATTTGGCAAATCCTAGCAACATAAAGAAATATACTGGAGGTAGACTATTCCCTGAAAATCAACTTGCTCTAAAAGCCGTAGAATCAAATCAGGATGGTACTATTGAAATTTCAAATATAAAAATTGAAAAAAAAAGAAATCCAAAGTTTGTTGACTGTCTATTAGTTCATGAAAATGACCTTTCATTTGAAAATATTCCTGAATCTAAAATATTATTGATTCAGGAAAAAAGTTTGTTGGCTTATGATCGTTCAAAATTTGTTAGACAGTTTATTGACGATGCATTAATTGATTGTAAAAATAGAATTACGAAACAATTCGATAAAGAAATTCAACTCCTTAATTTTGATAGGATATATGCTTTAAAAGATCTGGTTACAGAAAGAGAAATAAAAATAATTCACACACCATATCCAGCAGTGGGGGTATTGAGAGAAAAAATTCTACAAATAGAGAAACTTGTTCCGGTGAAAATTAAATTTTTGTTTTCAAAATGGGACCAAGCATTCTGGCCTTACGCAGACAGAGGTTTTTTTAAATTAAAAAAGAGAATACCCGAAATTGTTAATTCGTTTTTAACTTAATGTAAAAAGTTTAGAATCATATTCATGTGAGCTGACTTCTAGACTGAAGGTTCCAGCTTCTTCAATGTTCATATCTTTTAATGTTAAAATATTTTAAGTCTAATCAAAAATCGAGTCTTTTATCCCTTTATTTATTTGGTAGTTATCATACTTAACAGTAATTAAACCCTTAACCATGTCGCCATTTATTTTATTTTCATTACCAAAAAGAAGTCCTATATCCTTTTTTAGCCATTTAGAAAATCTGGAATCTTTTATAAAATATTCTACCTTTGATTCTAAAGGTAAGAGAAATTTATCGTTCACAAGCGTATATTCATTCTGAATTTCCATTATTTTCAGTGTATCAATTTTTGTAATCACATTAGTAACTACCCAATTTGATGTATCAATAATCACATCTACAGTAGGCTTAAATGATAGTTTAGCATAATCATTTGGCATCTCAATTGCTAAGCTGTCTACAATCACATTACCAACCATCATGATTTTATTTTCACCCAGTCTTGCTGAGCCTTTGTTAATTCTAATATCAGTTAGATTATTAAAATTTTCTATGGGTGAAGTGAACATACCTGTTCTAGGGAGAATGCCAAATCCTCTACTTTTTATTTTAACTTTGTTTGGTTGTTTAAAAAAGACTTTATATTTTTTTTTTGGCATTCTAAAAGCAGGCACGGAAACTGATATGGTCATTTCCACTTTATAATCATTTACCGATCGATACATTTTTTCTGTATTGTCAATCATCCGCCTAATGTTTTCGTTTTCTGAAAATAGATTGTTGGTGAAAAACAAAATGAAAACGTTTGTTATACAAATAATTTTTCTCAAGCTACAATTTCCTTTTTATTAAAATGATAAAATGAAAAGCTCAAAAATAAAACAGACCATGATAGACAAACCAGTGCTGCACTAAGTATTGTATGCCATGGTACTGGATCATAAAATGAGGTTAGGAATAAGTCAATGTATCCGGTAAAAAGAAAAGGATTGATTAATTCGAATAATTTTAGAGGTATGAATGAAATTGCCGTTCCAATAAACACTGTACTTATTGTAATGATGATGGGTGTGACACTATTTTTTGAAAAAGTCGACAACATAAAACATAAATTGCTAATTGTAACCATTACAAAAGATGAAGTAAAAAATGCAAGGACGAAGCGCCATAAAATATCATCTTGTCCCAAGAATAATAGCCCCATATGGAAAACTGCTAGGTCCCCAATTCCAAGAAGAATACAACTTATGAGTAAGGTATAAAATATAAAAAAAAACATCATTAGGATTGTGTAAAATATTACGACAATTAATTTACTAACTAGGACATGTTTCCTTGATACAGGTCTCGATAGATACATCCTGAAGGTACCTTTTGAGTACTCACCTGATACAATTTCAGATGCAACAATTGTAGCTAAAAAAGGCATTTGCCCAATTAGAATTGCAATAATCAGATAGCTTGCAAGGTAACCATTAGTCAGAGTTCCGACCACAATGAAGGAATCGTTCAATTGTCCATATATTTTGTTTTCTAAGTAGCCCGCACCATTTCCTATTGCCAACACGATTAATGGTACGAGAAAAAAAATGAGTACAAAACTGATGTAAGTTCGCTTTTTGTGGAGTGCTTTTATGCTTTCGTTTATAAGTAGAGATTTAATCATAAAAGTATTGTATCAGACTTGATTCTCTGTGAAATGATTTAATGCCGTTATGATGTCCAACTACAGTACTAAATTCTTCAGATTTCGCTGATATTTGGTGCTTTACTATAAAAATACTATTTTGTTGGGAAAGAATTTCCATTTTTTCAAAATTATTGATGAAATCAATTGCTCTTTTTGCGTCAAAAACTTCTAATCTGAAAAATTCCTCATCTTCCTGGGCTGCATTCATTTCTCTTGTCACAATAAGTTTCCCTTTTTTTAAAATAGCGACATGTGTGCATAGCCTGTCAACTTCTACGAGAGAGTGCGTGGATATACAGATGGTTTTTCCTAGATGATTAAGTCTCATTATTAGATCCGCCATACTGTTTACACCTAAGGGGTCAAGTCCATTAGTAGGCTCATCAAGAATTAAAATCTCTGGGTCATGGAGTAGTGCTTGCGCAATACCCAACCTTTGTTTCATTCCATATGAGTATTTTGATACCTTATCGTTCGCACGATGGCCAAGGTCTACGAGATCTAAAACTTTTTCAATTTGATGGAAGGGAGTACCTGTTAGTCTAGAAAATAGTTCCAAATTATTTCTTGCACTAAGGTACTCATAAAAGCAGGGATCTTCTACAATGAATCCAAAACTATTGAGATAGTTATTGTTTCCTCTAATCGTATCACCGTTGTAGAGGATTGACCCTTCCCAGTCTCTGATTAGTCTGGCTAAAATTTTGATTAAAGTAGACTTCCCACTTCCGTTTGGTCCTAGAAGCGCAAAAATTGAACCTTCAGGTATTTGAAAAGAAATTTTATCAAGGGCTTTAATACTTTTGTAAGACTTTGATAATCCATCTATAAGTATGCGATCTTTATTAGAATTCATTAGTGAAGATCCATTATCTCCATGATACCTGTGCCTTCGTATGTTATTCCATCTTTTAGCTTCATTGTAAACTCACTATCGAATCTAGTGTAGTATGGATCAATGTTTGATAAATTAAATGCGACTCTGAACGGGTAAGGTAGGCCCATGCGCTTGAAAATATCAATGTTGTCAATAATTTCTTTTCCAGTAATATCAATCGAGTAGTTATCATCACTTTTGATTGCAAAATTAGAGAATTGGGGTTCATTTTTCTTTCTGTAATTATCTTTGATCAATTTACTTTTCATCGTGTATAGATCTTTATTTCCAAATTTGTTGACAATTAATTCATCGTTTTTACAAATATAAAGTATAGGTACATCAAACCCACCTCGGTTTGGAACCATATTTAATTCTGCTACAATGATGGTATAAGGACCGGCCACTCCTCGAAACCACGTCCATCCCTTAAAAAGTTTCTGTAATGGGGTATTGCCCCAATTATGATCATGGTATCCGGATCCGCTTACTTTAGATATTTTATTATTGTAGGTTGTGTATCCGTCAATAGCTCCATTTGGCACCGCAGCCAGCCATGCAAAATAGTTTTCACCTGCAGCTATTATTCCATCTTGAGGTCTATATGGTTTGGTTGTGGATATTAATGTGAAATCAATTCCAAACCCATCAAAATCATCTGGATCTATCTTTATTTTATACTTATTCAAGTTTCCCGAAATGAGATTATTGCCCATTTCAACATGACAACTATCAGATGAAAACTTAACATTTTTTCCTTTGAAATATTTTAGCTTTGAAAATTCCTCTCCATCTGGGTTCGTGTAGTTGACTCCAATAAAATACTGATCTCTTATGAAATGAACTTTGTAAAAATAAGTAACAATGATTGTACCATCACTAAGTTTTGTGTCTAAATACCACCATTCAAACTGATTTTTTGAACCATCTGTTCTCTGAGCATCTTCCCAAATTTGCACTTCTTTAGTGAGTTCGTTGGGTTGGTTGGAGTCTTCAAAAATTTCCTGATTATAAAAGCCAAGGTACATACTTGTGCAAGAAATGATTGGTAGTGTGAAAAGAATTAAAAGTATTTTTTTCATTTTTCTAAACTGTAAAATAAATAAAAGTTGTTAACATTAGGAAAAGTAGTTTTAATAGAAATTGATTACAGAGCACATTTTTTTCGCTGTTATAAAAAATTATTTAATAAATTGTTTGTATAAAATAACAAGTTCACCCAATTACATCAAAATTTAATATCGGGCAAATAAATATCAACCGACCTTAAAATTAAAAAAATGGTAAAATTAGAAAATCTAATATCAATACATGATTAGTAATCCGGATAAAACCTTTTCACAGGAAATGATAACCTTTTTGGAGGAACCTGACTGTTGTTCAATAGAAAATAACAAAAACCATTTTACAGGATCAGCCTGGATTGTGAGTCGCTTCAAAGACTTTGCATTGATGAATTATCACAAGAAAATAGATAAATGGATTCAATTTAACGGTAATGCAGACGGCGAGGAGGATTTGTTAAAAGTCGCAAATAAAGAGGCATCTGAGGAGGCTAGGATTTCCAGCTTAAAGGTACTTTCGAGAGCTATTTTCGATGTAGATATTCACCCAGTTCCTTTTGCGAGTTCGAAGCCATCTCGTTATCACTATGATGTAATATTTATTCTTGAGGCCGACCGTAAAGAAAAAATCAAAATTAGCCCAGAATCCAAAGAAATAAGATGGGTGCGGTTGGGGGAGATGTATAATTTAAATTCTGAAATATCAATCCAGAGGATAATAGATAAGACAATCAAGCTATTTTTCGAGGACAAACTTTTAAAGGACTAAGAATAATGAAAAATTTATGTTTATTATTTTATTTTATTGGAATCTTAAATGCTCAAATGGAGACTGGTAGTGATTTATTCACTGCGCTCAATTCGGTTAATGAGAGAGAGAAAAATCATGCCAAGTATTTTATCGCTGGTTTTATATCTGGGCATCGTTTTGCTCTTGAGGGTTTAAATCCATATAATATGTTTCAAGAGAGGATACCAAATGATAGCCAATACAACATATTTTTAGAAAAAAAAGTTTTAGAACTTGAATTGTACCCCAAAAACCAGATAGTAGCATGGGACATACTATTTAAAGTAATTAACGATTATTTGATTGAACACCCAAGCGAAAGACACCATGATGCTAAAATTTTAATTAGAAAGTCACTTTGGGAGGCATTTAGATACAATAAAAATTAATCACTACTATGCCAGTTAACTAGACAGAGAACATTTCAGAAATTTCAAAAAAATTTTTCACTGTGTAGGTAGGATTTTGGTTGAGGATTAATTGATTATCGCCAATTCTATCGAGTATTGCTATTGAATCCATTTTTACATTGTTTGCTACTGCTATGTCTTGAAATCCATCGCCAATCATTATAACTTGATCAGGATTCAACTTAAGGAATTTTAGGATAGTGTTTATTCCTTTTGGGTTTGGCTTAGGTGGATTTTCATTATCTAGTCCTACTATTTTTTCAAAATATTTATTTATTTTTAATTTATTAATTAGTTTTAGGGCTGGCTTAATTGGTTTGTTTGTAAGTACCGCTTTTCGAATCTTTCCGTTGTTCTTAAGAAAATTTAGGACACCTGGGTAAAGTTTAGTTTGATTATGAGAGTCCGAATTATAATTAGACAAAAATAAATTATAAATTTTTTCATCAGCTGAAATATTTGGAGGGAGGCAAGTATTTAATAACGTTTTTGCCCCGCTGCCGATTGCTTTTTTAATGAAGTTATTATTTTTTGGGGGAAAACCAAGGTCACATAAAGTTTCATTAACTGCCTCCGCGATATCCTCTAAACTATCAACTAAAGTACCATCTAAATCAAAAATTATTCCTTTTTTATTAATGATCAAATCGCAGCTTTTTAAATAAATTATATTGCATAAATTAACCAAATAATTTACAAAATAACGACAAGGAGAAATGGTGAAAATAATCCCGATAATGTTATTTTTTATAGGTATCTGCCTAGGAAAAACCCAATTTACAGACCGCCAAATAGCAATAATGGTTCCAAAATATTTCGCTAGAGATCACCATTCTCCAAAAATTACGCGCACTCGTGTTTATGCAGAAAATGGTAAAAAAGTATTCCACCTTGAAATCAAGGTTAACAGAAACAGGTTTGAAGGCGAGATAGATTATACTCTTGGCGCAATGGCAAGTCTATGTCAATATGCAAATAGACCATTTGATAAATTTGTTGTTATAATTCATCCAGAAGGAAGAAATGTAAAGGCGGAAATTCTTGAAGCTAAGGCACGATGCACCATTGATTATTTTGTAAATAAAAAGGTGAAGTATGATCGCTGGGTTAAAAAATGCACAGAAATAAAAAAGCTTTGAGCCTAAAAAAAATATTACATCACTCTGAAGTGCAGAAATTTTTAAAAGTAATGAAAGTTTTCATAAAAAGTATCATTATTTTCTTTATCAGCTACCATAACCTGAATGCCAAGTCGAGTTGGAATAAAAAATATGTTCAAAATAAAAACGGTTTAATTTATGTTCCTACATCAAAGTTACCCTACACTGGAGAAGTTTTTTCACTTGATGACAATGGTAATATTACAGAGTCTATTTTTTATGAAAATGGAAAAATCAAGAGCGAAAAACAAGTCTACTTAAAGTGGTACGAAAATGGTCAAAAAATGGAAGAGAGAAACTTTTTACCTAACTTAAAAAGTGGATATTTTTTCTCATGGTATGACTCAGGACAAAAAAAAGGAATCGAAAATTGGGTTGATGGGAAAAAGGATGGCAAATGGATAAAATGGTTTCCGAATGGACAAAAACAATTTGAGGGAAGTTACGAAAATGGCGAAAAGAGTGGGGAGTGGAATTTCTGGTATGAAAATGGTCAAAAAGAAAGAACAGGATTTTACAGAAATAATAAACTTTCAAAGGGTAAGTACATTGAATGGTACAAGAATGGTATTATCCAGATAAAAGGTTTCTATAAAAGTTGGGAAAAAGATAGTGTATGGACTAAATGGGACATGGAAGGAAATAAGATGAGCAAAACTGAATATGAAGAGAACCAAAAAAACGGAAGATATACGGAATTTTATAAAGATGGTAACAAAAGATTTGAGGGTAGTTACCTCAAGGGTAGTAAGCACGGTATATGGAAAGAGTGGTCGGAGTCTGGATATCTTGTACTGCAAAGTCATTACTTTAAAGATAAACTAAATGGTGAATGGACTACGTTTAGAAGTAATGGAACAAAACTATGGGCCGGTAACTATATTAATGGTTTAGAAGATGGTTTATGGGTTGCATGGTATGAGAATGGTCAGAAAAAAAGTGAAGGAGTTAAGAAAGAAGGTAAATTCTTCACAGGACTATATACTGAATGGAGTGATCAAGGGGTTAAAGTTTTAGAGGGCGCATATGAACAATGGGGTAAACACGGTATCTGGAGAGGTTATGATGATTTCGGCAATAAGGTTTTTGAAGAATATTACCAAAATGGAGATATCATTCGGTCTATTACCTTTTGAAAAATAACCTTCTTTTTACGTTTATTATAATTAAATTTTGATTTCGAGGAATTTCGCAATGATATCAAAAATAAAAAACTGGACATACATCCTACTCATATCTATCAGCTGGTCCCAACATAAAGTAAATGTAAATCATTTGTTAGAATATGGTGGGCTTAAATACATGCCTTTTTCAGAAAAACCTTATAGCGGGAAGGTATTTGAGTTGTACAACAATGGGGAAAAGCATTGGGAAAAAGTATATAAAAAGGGTCTTGAAAATGGGTATTATAAATCTTGGTATCCATCAGGAAAGCAACAAATGAAAGTTATGTTGCGAAAAGGAAATTGGGATGGGAAATATGTATACTGGTTTGAAAATGGTAAAGCAAAGGAGGAAATAAGGTATAAAAATGGTATAAAAGATGGGAAATACACCTTTTGGAGCAACAAAGGCCAAAAGATTGAACAAGGTTTATATAGTAATGGTAAAAAGAATGGATTAAATATTTCTTTCTATGACAACGGTAAAAAACAGCAAGAAATTTCGTACCTGAATGGAGAATTACATGGCCCAAGAAAGTCTTGGTATGAAAATGGAAGAATTAAGGAAGAAGCAAATTATAATCAAGGAAAATTGAATGGTGAATACAAAAGCTGGTCTATGAATGGAAAGCTCTTGAAACAAAGAAATTATTTAAATGACACACTGCATGGACATAGCACGACTTGGTGGAACAATTTTGAAAATAATAAACCTGAGAAAAAGAATCTAGCGAAATTGAATGGTCCTTTCGGATCACCAAATCAGAATCACTTTAAAAAAGAAGAAACATCCTATATCATGGGTGAATTAGATGGTGTCTATAAAAATTGGCAATCAGATGGTATTTTATTAAAAGAGATTACCTATTCAAAAGGTAAGATCAGTGGATCCTCAATCACTTGGTGGCCAAATGGAAATAAAAAAGATGAGAGAGTTTATTCAAATGGAGAACCCAATGGTTCAGTAAGCATATGGTTTGAAAATGGACAGAAAAAAGAACAATATTACATTTCCAATGAAAAAAAGTATGGTGTCCACAGCACATGGTTTGAAAATGGGCAGAAAAAATATGAGCACACCTATTTATCGGGTAAGTTAAATGGATCTAGCTCAATTTGGTACCAGGGTGGACAGAAAAAAGAATCTGGTTTCTACTCAGAGGGTAAACCAAATGGCTATTTTACATACTGGAATGAGAATGGTCAAAGGAGGGAGGAAGGTAGTTTTAAGAATGGAAAAAGAGAAGGGCTCTATACTTATTGGTACGATAATGGGCAAAAGCGGCAAGAAATAATTTATGCAAATGGGAAACGTGAAGGAAAAACTATAGTATGGTGGCCAAATGGACAAAAGAAGAAGTCTGGTAAAAATAAAGGAGGAAAGCCTATTGGGAAATGGAGTTACTGGTCAGATGATGGTACGCCTCAAAATGAAAATTTTGCTCTAAAAACAAACAAAAAAGATCCATTAAAAAAAGTAAAAAAGATAAAACCAAAACAAAAATTTAATGATGGTCCTTATGTAACATTTCACCCTAATGGTATGATTAAAGAAAAAGGAAATTACAAAGATGGCGAAAAGGATGGTTCCTGGAGGTCGTATAATTCTAGGGGTCAGGTTCTTCAATTAGAGATCTACTCTTCAGGGAAAATATCAGAGCTCAAAAAGCCGGGGGCTATGAGAAAATATGCTACCTTTCATGAAAATGGTCGAGTTAAATCAGAGGGAATTTTAAATAATGGTGAAAGAGATGGAGAGTGGAAAATATATAATGAAAGAGGAGATCTTGAAAAAACTGCATACTTTGATTTTGGCGAGTTGATTATTGAAAGGGGTGCAGATATAACTGCAGACTTTATTGATTATCATGCAAATGGTCGAATAAAAGAAGAAGGTAAAACTTTCCATGGACAGCGTGACGGAAAATGGAAGTTTTACAATGAGGCAGGACAACTAACAAAAACAATCCACTACCTCATGGGGGAGGTAGTTACCGTCGAGAACCCAACTGATATACAGGAATTTGTTTCTTATCACGATAATGGTAGAATAAAAGAAAGAGGCATGACTAATAAAGATGAAAGAGATGGAGAGTGGATGATGTACAATAACAAGGGTAACTTATCAAAAATAATAATGTACCAGAATGGAAAAGTAATTATCGAAAAAGATGCTACAAAGCTTGAGGAATTTGTGTCCTATCATGAAAATGGGCGTATCAAGGAACAGGGACAAACCTACATGGGAAAAAAAGATGGGAAATGGAAGTTTTATAATGATAAAGGTAAATTAACTAGAACTATTTTTTATCTTGTTGGAGACATCATTAAGCAAGACAGTTCTATGTAAATAGAAAACTTTAATCTTTCAAGTTGCTTAGACGGGATCTTTTTTTCATTTTTCCGCGTAAAATTTTTAAAATTTTACCAGCTGCTCCCACATAAGGTTCTTGAACTTTATTCATTTTAACAACTCTGTATATAATACTAAATATTATTACGCCAAATATGATGGGCACCAGAAATGGGATAAATTTTAGCATATTTAAGTTTTTATTTTATCGTTCTAACTAAGTGTTGCTTTTTAATTTTTTCGAAGAATTGAATTTGCATGATATTGATGTAGGTTTGTTAAATAGTTTTTAAATTATAATATTGCACACTTAAAAATTACAAAACACACGGAAATTAAATTGAAATATCTAAACTGTT
>MDTA01222460.1_pt1 | contig 11845 bp, 9 predicted proteins | sample 811151 | NCBI WGS metagenome assembly MDTA01 (sample SAMN05326648, study PRJNA326480) | marine metagenome | isolation source: seawater | place: Indian Ocean: South | collected 2010 | reverse complement strand
CACTCATCACCAATTAGTTTTGATGAAAATAAGTTTAGTCTTCCAAGATTTTCGATAAATGATGAATATGGAGAAATGAAAAGATTTAAACAAGTAGTAAATTCAAAACCTTTAACTTTTAAATTTTTTGAGATTTTTGAGAAAAATGATAAAAACTCACTTGAAATAAAATTTAAGACAAATTTTGATGCAACAAAAATTAATTGTTTCATCAACGACGGTATTTTACTGAAGGAAACTAATGAAGAATACACTAAAATAAAACTAAAAAAATTAAATAAAGATAAAAGATACAGAATTAATTGTACAATTTTTAAGAATAAAGAACTTTTTTGGTTTGGAAAAATGATAATTAGAGATAATGGAAAATATTTTTACTAACAGTACTAATTTGCAAAGCCACTGTTGTCAAATTTCATAAAATTGTTTGATTCAATTATCTTTTTTACATCGTCTACATAATCTTGTTTTCTCTCAGAATAACTAGTTAAGTAATCTGCCAATCTTAAACCTGACAAAATTTCTCCGCTCATTCTCAATTTTTTTCTCTGCTCTCTAAAGTCCTCATAAGCTAAATGAGTATTTATATTTTTAAAATATGACTTTGTTGATTCTGACAAATTTTCAAATTTTCTAATGAAAAATTTTTTTCCTCTATCTCTTTCAGCTGGAACAATTCCTTTATTTTTTTCAAAAGTATATTGTCCGTAAATTGCATTTCCCTCTCTAAGATATCTTGAAGTGCCCCACCCGCTCTCAATTGCAGCTTGTGAAAGAGCCATTGAAATTGGAATAACATCTACTTTAATAAGTAGATTCCCTAAATTTGAGTCAGAAGTTTCGTATTCTTCACTTAACTCAAAAAGCCATGCAGGCCAAAAATCTCTTGAGAAACTTTCTCCTTGAGACTCGCTCCACCAATCAAGAATTTTTTTTCTGTCTTCAAGTATTTTTAAATTTTCTGAATAAATTATTGGCAAAAGAGTTTTAATAAAGAGTTTTTTTCTTTCATTAACTGGTTGTATTTCCATAAAATCATCAGGTAAGGATGAAAATATTATTAGATTAGCAGATTCATCTTTCAAAAATCTGTCAACTGAAAAATTGTATTTTTTAAAAATTTCAAGCATCTCATTAGCTTTACTAATATAATCAACACTCATTCCTGAAGGTTCATTTTTATCTAAATTCATGGTTTTGACTCTATAATTTATTTGCGTTGAACTAGAGCTTTTGCTCTTGTTAAAACTTTTGTAAAAACCCACAGCTATATTGATTAAAGCTAATGATACTAAAAAGATTACAAGATTACGGTTAAAGGTTGATACAGTTTGCATCTTTACTGGTTAATAGCCTCAACGGAACTAATTTCAGGTATGTAATACTTTAGCATATTTTCAATACCTGATTTAAGAGTAATAGTGGAGCTAGGGCAACCAGAGCAAGCACCTCTAAGCTCTAAAAAAACTTTTCCATTATCAAATTTCACAAAGCTTATATCTCCACCATCTTGAGCAACTGCTGGCTTAACTCTTTCATCAATTAGTTTTTTAATTTGTTGGACAATTTTAAGATCTTCATCGTTATAATTTTCTTCTTTATCTTGAGATTTTTTATTAGGTGTATTGATTGACTCATCCAATGAAAAAAATTCAAGAATTTTGGATAGAATTTTGGGTTTAATTGAATCCCAATCTACATTTTTTTTTTTAGTAATAGTTACAAAGTCTTTCCCAATAAAAACTGACTTTACATTTTCATCTTCAAATAGGATGCTGGCGAAGTTATTTGAACTAGCTTCTTTTTTTGTCTTAAATTCCAAAGTACCTTGATCTAACAATATTTTTCCAGGCAGAAACTTGAGAGTGTCAGGATTAGGTGTATCTTCAGTTTGAATAAACATATGTAAAATTTAATTAATTCATGATAATTTGTCAATTTCTTCTTCTGATAGGTTTGGTGGAATAATTGTCAGAGGAACAGAAATTTTTGCTCTTTGCTTCCCAGTAAATGCACTAATCAATGGATCCGATCCTGATTCCTTAGTGGAAGCGGCTAAAACAAAATTTGTTATAAATTTATTTGCTTCTAAAAAATTAATTATACATTCTACTCTATCACCTTTCATAATATATTTTTTTGGGTTCTTTTGAGTAAATTTCATAACAAAATTTTCATATTCTTTGATTTTTGATTCTGCTTCTTTTCTAGATTCAACCTCTGCAATATCTTCAACCGCTTTCCAATGACTAAATTCAAGAGTTTCAAATGTGTACAATAATGCCACTCTTCCATTATTTATCGAACTTCTTTGAGAAGCATATCTGAGAGCATTTGACACCTCATCAGAATCGTCGAGAACAACTAGAAAAACTAACTCTTTATCCATTTTTATCTTTTCCTAAAAACTACGCTTGCAATAACTCCCAAAGCAACTGCTATAATAGCAGAAAAAACACCATAGATAAAAGAGAATTTATGTGCAAAAGCAAAGATAAAAGATCCAATTCCTGGTTTTTTTACCTCCAGTTTAACCTTCCTTGTTTCAAATCTATCTCCACCATCCATTAGACTCATAGAAATAAAGTAGTCTCCTGCAGGAGAATTAATTGTAAGCTTTACAGGAATTTTAAAAAGTGAAGGAACATCTTTATTAATTATATTAAAAGAATCATTTTTGATTTTGAAAAGTTCCATAGACATTTTTTTTTCTATTAGATCCTTTTTTAAATTATCGTCATCTTTACCAATTAATTTGATATTATCAAATAGGTCTTTCTTAATTTCAAAATCAATCTGATTAGTTTTATTATTTGTATAATAATGATTTAAACTAGGATAACTAAACTCACCTGTCTTTCCCCAAGTCCACATACCTAGAATTTTTTTTTTCTTTTGAAGAATTACTTTTTGTCTTGGTCCAGTAATTTTTAAAACAAGCGTTTGCTTTGAATCTGAAAAACCATAAATTGTAAAATCATTCACTTTATTTTCATTTCCGAGGGTTATTTGTGAATTTGAAACATCAAAAATAAGTTTGCTTGCTTCTGCAATATTTGTAATGAAAGTCAGAAAGGTAAAAATTTTTAAAAAGTTTAAAATTTTAAAAAGCATCTTGAATAATAATTATTGAATTGATTGAGGGTTCATTAAAAAGTTGAATTACCATTTTTATACAAACCAAAATAACTATTAGAGCTAGTAAAACTCTCAACTGTTCCCCTTTAAATTTTGACGTAAATTTTGACCCATATTGGGCTCCAATTACACCACCTATTAATAGAAAAATTGCTAGTATCAAATCTACTGACAAGTTATATGTAGCTTGAAGTATTGACGAGTTCAATGTTACAAAGACAATCTGAAATAATGATGTTCCAATTGCCGAAACAGTTCCCATCCTAAATAAATAAATCATCGCTGGCACCATAATAAACCCACCACCTACACCCATCAAAGAAGCTAAAAAACCAGTTATGATTCCAACAGAAATTGGAAGTATAATTGAAATATAAATCCCTGAATGTCTAAATTTTAGTTTAAGGGGAAGATAATCTAAAAAACTTCTTTTTTTTTTTTTTCTAATAACTTTTTCTTCGTGTTTGACTAAAGAAATTGTGCTTTCGATCAACATTAATATTCCTATTATAGATAGAAAAATTACATAAAGAATATTGATTATTAAATCAATATTTCCAGACTCCTTAAGAAAATTAAATAGTATAACACCAATTGTTGACCCAAAAATTCCTCCTATTAATAAGAATATTCCTATCTCGTAATCTATATTTTTTTTTCTGCTATGAGCGATTGCCCCTGAGACAGATGAACCAAGAATTTGAACAGATTCTGTTCCAACTGCAGTGGATGGAGGGATTCCCATAAATATTAGAAGAGGAGTCATTAAAAATCCACCGCCAACTCCAAATAAACCAGACATAAATCCAACAACAAAACCAAAAAATAAGATCAATAATAAGTTAATTTCAATTTCTGCTATTGGAAGGTAAAAAGTCATTAGGTATAAAATTTAATAATTTTTTTTATTTCTTTAATATTTTTTTCAGAAATTTCTTTTGCCTCTTTGGCACCATCAGATAAAATTGAGGTCAAGTAACCTTGGTCTGATAATAATTTTTTCATTTCCGCTGAGATCTTTGAAATTTTAGAAATTAATAAATCACTTAAGTCTTGTTTAAAACTTTTAAAATCATTTCCTGAGTACTCTTCAGTAATATTTTCAGATGATTTTTCACTTATTGAAGAAAAAATATTTATTAGATTTTCAACCTCCGGTCTATCTTTTAAACCTTTAATGTTTTCTGGAAAAGGTAAAGAATCTGTTCTTGCTCTTTGAATCTTTTTTATAATTTGATCCTCTGAATCAGTTAAATTTATTCTAGACTGGTCCGATGGATCAGATTTACTCATTTTTTTCTTTCCATCTTTAAGGCTCATTACTCTTGTGGCAGAACCAGTGATGATTGGTTCAGGGATTGGGAAAAAATCTGTATCATATGATCTATTAAAACTCTGAGCTATATCCCTGCATAACTCTAAATGTTGTTTTTGATCTTCGCCTACAGGTACAAAGTTTGATTTGTAAAGTAGAATATCTGCCGCCATCAAGACTGGGTAAGAGTAAAGTCCTAAAGGAGCCTTTTCTTTATTTTTTCCTGCCTTATCTTTAAATTGTGTCATTCTATTTAACCAACCAATAGGTGTATGACAACCTAAAATCCAAGCCAACTCACTGTGTCCTTTTACATTTGATTGTACAAATATTGTACTTTTTTTTGGCTCTATTCCAGAAGCAATATATGCAGCAGCTACCTCTTTTGAATACTCATCTAATTTTTTTCTATTCTCGGAAACGGTTATTGCATGAAGATCGACTATACAAAAAATACATTTTTTTGAATTTTGAAAGTCAACCCAATTCTTTATAGCACCTAAGTAATTACCTAAATGCAAATTACCAGTTGGTTGTACACCAGAAAAAACTAAATCATTTCCCACTTTTTTGGTTCCATTTTCTATCATAAAGTTGTTCGACGCCAAGTAAATAACTTGAAAAAAAATAAGTTATTATTCCTATAAGAATAGATAACAAGAGTAGTATATTATCACCTAAAACTTCAACGCCTACAAAACTTAATATATTTTTTTTCATAATCAAATATAAGATTGTACTCATTAAAGTTGAGGATATAAAAACTTTAATTAATAGTTTTAAAATTGATTTGTTAAATGAGTATTTCTCTTTAAAAACTAAAAAATAAGATAAAATTATAACATTGATCCATGCAGATATAGATGTAGCAATAGCTAATCCAACATGCAAAAATTTTCCTATAAGTATTAAATTTAGAATTAGATTCACAATCATACAGAAAATAGATATTTGAATAGGAGTTTTTGTATTCTCATTTGCAAAGAAAGGAACGACGAGTATTTTTATTAAAATAAAAGCTGGCAGTCCAAAACTAAGTGCAACAAGAGCTTTTGCAGTAAGATAAGCATCACTAATATCAAATTCACCTCTAAAAAATAAAAATTTTATAATTTCCTCAGACAAAAATAATATTCCAAAAAAAGCAGGAATAGAAAAAAAAATACCAAATTTTATAGCTTTAGAAATACTTTGATTTGCCTGTTTTTTTTTATTTTCTTTAACTTCCTTTGAAAGTATTGGAAGCAGAGCAGTGCTAATAGCAATGCCCAAAACACCTAGTGGCAACTGATTAACTCTATCAGCATAATATAAAAAAGAAATTGAACCATCAGCTAGGGTAGACGCAAGAATCATATCAATTAACAGATTTAATTGATAAGCCCCATTACCAATAATTGCCGGAGTAAGAAGTATGAAAAATTTTTTTATTTCCGATGATGGTTTTGTAATTATTTCAATTCTGGGTAATCTGAGATTTAGCTTAGAATCATTTTTTATTAAATGAATTATAATCCAAATAATCTGTATTAAGCCTGCTAAAGATATTGAGAAACTAAGATATTTAGCTAAATGTATTTGGTTTTCATTAGAAAAGAAAATTATTAATGTAAGAATCATTATTAAATTTAATATTATTGGTGTAACAGCCATTGCAGCGAACTTGCCTAGCGTATTTAAATAACCACCAACTAAAGACGTTAGGCATACAAAGACAACAAATGGAAATGTTAGTCTTGCAAGATCAACAGTAAGTAAAAATTTTTCTGGATTTTGATTAAACCCTGGAGCTATCAAACTTATTATAAGTGGCATAAACAATTCGCAAATAATCAAAAGTATAAAAAGAAAGGAAAGTAACAATGAAAAAATAGTTGAAAAAAATTCATCAGATTTTTTTTTACCAAATTGTGATTGAATACCAGATACTACCGGTATAAAGGCTGAGTTAAGTGAACCTTCCGCAAAAAGTCTGCGAAAAAGATTTGGCAGTTTGAATGAAACAAAAAAAGCATCAGATATCAAACCAGCACCAAGAAAACGAGCAATTAATAAATCTCTTACATAACCTAAAATTCTACTAACAAGTGTTAATGAGCCTATAATTGATACAATCTTTAAAAACATTTTTTTATTTTATGACAAAAATTGAGTGATTTCTTTTTTTAATTTTTCAATGAATAGAGCATCTTTTATTTTAAATCCAAAGTTATTTCTTAAATGAAAACTATCCTCAACAAAATCTCCATTTGTTGATATTTTTGCCATAGAAATAATTAATTTATTTTTTATTAAAATTTTGGATATTCCGTATAACAAACCTTCTCTATCATTTGTAGCGACCTCCATCACTGTATAAGTTGAAGATGAATTATTATCAATTCTTATATCTATTTTTTTCTTTAAAGACGTATCTTTTTTTATTTTTTTTTCAGATAATTCTGGAACTATATTTTCTTTTAAATCTAATATTTTTTGTTTCAAATTTTTAATTTTATTTTCAACCTCATTTTTTTTTAATCTATTTCTTGAGGAAAACGAGAACTTAAATGTGTCAATCACCGTGCTATCATCTAATGTGAAAATTCTTGCCTCAAATACTGAAATATTTTCTGAAACAAAAATTGAGATTAAGTCTAAAAATAAGGATGGTCTATCATTAGTAATAAGTGTTAATTCAAAAAAATTTTTGTTGATTTTTTTATTAATAAAGAAATCAAACCTTCTCTTAATCTTTCTATTAAGAAAAAAGTTTTCTATTTGGAATTTTATTTCTTCGGGTAACTGTAGAAGCCAGTAATTAGGATAAGTAATTTTTGAAAATCTCTCTAAATGAGCTTCTTTTATAACCTTTGAATTTGATAATATTTTTTTTTTAATATTTTCAATCTTTCTATTCAGACTATTTTCAACTTTTGGACTTTTAATTTCTAATAATATTTTTTGATATAATGACTCCAATAGATTCGCCTTCCATTCATTCCATATACCGTGGTCGACAGCTGAGATATCTGAAACAGTAAGCAGAAAAAGTGCGTTTAATCTGTCTTTAGTCTGTATCATATTAGAAATCTTTTTTATTATTGAAAAATCCTCAATGTCTTTTTTAAAAGCAAATTCACTTAGTATTAGATGGTTTTCTATTAACCAACCTGTTTCATAAGAAACAAAATCGCTTTCATCTAACTTTAACACAATTTTTTTTGCAATTTTAGCTCCTCTCACATTATGATTTCCACCTAGTCCTTTTCCAATATCATGCAAGAGTGTTGCAAAAAAAAGTGGCTTTTTACTAAAATCTTTTAGAAATACCTTATTTGAAAATCTGTAAAGGCTGTGATTTTTTTTATTTTCTCTTAGCTCTTTTAAAGTTGAAAGCGCTTTTAGAGTATGCTGACCAACTGTAAGTGCATGATATCTATCAAACTGAGTAAGATTTTGAATTCTAGAAAATTCTGGAATTATTTTTCCCACAACTCCAATTTCACACAAATTTATAAATTTTTCATTAGAGTTTGCAAATAATATTTTTTTAAATTCATTGATATTTTTTTTAGTACAAAAATCTTTAGAACTAATTTTTTTAAAATAATTTATTAGACATCTTTGAAATTTCAAGTTATCGAATTTATCAAAAATATTTGTTCTTACTTGAAATTTTATTTTTTTGTAATCGTCTATATTAATTTTCTCTTTTCCATTAATCATTTGCGAAAAATTTTGAGATAGATTTTTGGTAATAATTTTAATCACTCCAATTTGTTTGAAATACTTATTCATCATTATTTCAACTTTTGTATTGATTGAATTTTTTTGCTCTTTAGAGAATTTTTCTGCTATTATTTTTTGATAATCAAACGTTAGTTTATCGTTAGATCTTCCGCTTTCATAGTGGAGGTGACTCCTCAATGTTAATAAGAATTCTAATCCAGATTTAATTTTCCTTTTTTCATTATTTGTAAGTAATTTACTTGCAGAGTTTAGGTTATTATAATTAGAAATTGCTAATATTTTTAAACACCAATTTATTAAATTTAAATCTCTTAGCGAACCCTCGCTACCCTTAAGATTCGGCTCATTTCTGAAATAATCAAAGCCTATAGCTTTTATTCTTTCTTCACGTTCTTTAATTTTTTGATCTATGAATTCTTTTTTTTTTTCTTTTATTTTTTTGAAAAAATTTATGAGAAGTTTGTTAAATAAATTTTTTGACCCACATATTAGTCTGGCGTCCAACATTGTTGTTTTAATAATTTGATCTTTTTCAGAAAAGATTATTGATTCTTTAAGTGATCTTACAGCATATCCTACTTTTAAACCTAGATCCCAAAGTGGATAAAGAAATTCTTTAACAATTTTTTCAATTGCTTCTAAATTTTTAAAATCATAAATAAATAGCAAGTCAATATCTGAATAGGGCGCCAACTGTTTTCTTCCATACCCCCCAACAGCAATAACTGAAAATTCTTCAAACCTATTTTTGTTTTTCTTATTTTGTATAAAGAAAATTTTTTTTATTATTTTATCTATTAAATTTGAATTCTGCTTATTGTTTTTAATCCCAGAGTAATTTAAAAAAAAACTATCTTTAATAAATTTTCTCTCTTTTGTATAAATATTTTTTAATTCATTTATATCTGAAATATTTTCATTTTTTAATTTCATCATTCAAAAAAATAGTTTTTCTTTAAGGTGTATAATATATCTAAAGATTCTTTTGGAGAAAGATCATCTAGTTCCAATTTTTTTATAAATTCTGAAATTTCATGATGTTTATTATCTTCTTTAGCTTCAAATTTAAGATCATCACTCAACACTTTTGTTTCTGAAACTTTGTTGTTTTTTTTTAAAACTTCTTTTGCTCTTGTTGTTATTGTTTTATTTATGCCTGCAAGATTTGCAACATGAATTCCGAAAGAACCCTGAGAAATTCCATCAATTACTTTATAGTTAAAAATTATTTCGTCTTTCCATTCTTTGATTTTAAGGGTTTTATTACTTATTTGTTTGTGTTTTTTGTTCATCTCACATAGATCTTTATAATGTGTAGCGAAAAGTGTAATACATTTAATTTTACTGGCTATATATTCTAAAACTGAAAATGCAATTGCAAAACCATCCTCAGAGGAGGTTCCTCTGCCCAATTCATCTAATATAACCAGTGAAGATTCAGTGGCCTCATTTATAATTCTTGACGTTTCAACCATTTCTGTCATGAATGTCGAAAGACCAAGAGAAAGATCATCTGAAGCACCAATCCTTGTAAAAATTTTATCAAAAATTCCAAGAGTTGACTTATCAGCTGGAACATAACACCCAATTTGATTTAATAAAATTATTACTGCTGTTTGCCTAAGAAATGTACTTTTACCTGCCATATTGGGACCAGTCATTATCCAAATGTTTTGATCTGCAGTCATTAAACAATCATTGGGAGTGAAATCATCACCATCTTTTTTAAGACTCTCTTCTACAACTGGGTGTCTTCCATTAACAATATCAATTTTTGTTTCTTTAGAAATTTTTGGTCTCGTATACCCTCTATTTTCAGAAAGATTAGCAAAATTACAAATTACATCTAAAAAAGCTATTTTTTTTGAAACTGAATTTAAATTTTCAATCTCATTAATAATTTTTTTGCATAACTTTTTATACATCTCAATCTCTAAAGCATTAGATTCGCTTTCTGAATTTTCAATTTCTAGTGATATATTTCTTAATTCTTTTGTTTGGTATCGTGAGACATTTATTGTGTTTTGAACTAAAATAAATTTTTCATTGTTATTTAATTTATCTGTATTTTTCTTTGTAACTTCAATAAAGTATCCATGAATATTATTGAATTTTATTTTTAGATTATTTACTTCCGTTTCTAGAGCGTAAGTTTCCTGTAATTTTAATATTTCAATTTTTTTTATTTTTTTTATATTTCTGAGTTCATCTAATCGTTTATCAACACCATCTTTTATTACACCACCATCGTTTAAATTTACTGGTGGTATATCATTTATTTTTTTGGATATAGTCTCTTTTATGTCTTTAATGCATTTCTTTGTAGCTGATGAAGGTATTAATTTTTCAATTATTTCATGTTTAAGTGAAGCTAGTTCTACAAAAATTTTTTCACTAAAAACAATAAATTGTTTTATCAAAATTAAATCTCTTGGATTATCAGTTCCAGCACTAATTCTTGAAAGAGCTCTTTCTATGTCAGGTAGATTAGATAAAAAAGAATCTATTTTTTTTAGGCAATCATAATTGAATAAAAAAATTTCTATTAAATTATGCCTAAATTCTATTTGTTTTTTATCAAGTAATGGGGACTTAAAAAACTCTCTTAAAAGACGAGCTCCGATAGCAGTTTGAGTATGATCAATGATATCAATTAAACTACCTTTTTTTGATCCATCATTCTTTGTAAAAATTTCGAGACTTTTCATTGAAAACATATCAATCTGCATAGAGTTTTTTTTTTTAACTAGCTCTATATTACTAATATTGGGAATGTTTTTTTTTTGAGTTAGTTCTATATAATTTATTAAGCCTCCAATAGCTGCTATATCACTGTTTCGAGAATCAATTACAAAATTGTTTTTTTGACCAAAGTATTTTTTTATTTTTTCTGTATTATTTTTTAGATCAAAAAATACTTCTGGAACTACGGAAATTTTTTTATCAAAATTTTTTAGTAATTTACTGAACAAATTTGACTGTTTTAGTTCTTCTGTAAGAATTATTTCACCTGGCTCGATCCTATGAATTGATTCTGAAAGATCTTGCTTAAAATTTTGTCCATCGATTTTTTCAACTTTTATTCCCCCAGTTGTCATATCAACCCAAGATAGTGATAAATCGCCTTTAATAAAAAAAATACTTAGAAGATTATTGTTATTTTTTGAATCTAACAATGATTCCTCGATTATTGTTCCCGGAGTAATGATTCTGACAACGTCTCTTTTGAAAATTTTTTGATTTTTCATCTCCTCAGTTGAACTATCTAATTGTTCAGCAATCGCAACCTTAAATCCTTGTTTAATCAATCTTGAAAGATATGATTGAGCTGCATGAAAAGGTACTCCACACATTGGAATATCAGCATCATTAATTCTACCTCTTTTAGTTAGAGCTATTCCAAGAACCTGTGAAGCAATCTTTGCATCATCAAAAAATAATTCATAAAAATCTCCCATCCTGTAAAAGAGAAGATATTCTTTATGCCTTTCTTTTACTTCGAGATATTGGGCCATCATCGGAGTAGGTTTTGATTTTTTTGCTTCCGTATTTTTTAAACCTACTATATCAGGTTGTTTTAATTTCATTTTACTTTAGATTAATAATATATTATTTAAGCATTTTCATGTTTGTTCATAAAGATATAATAATTGTTTTTCT
>MDTA01020212.1_pt1 | contig 11848 bp, 9 predicted proteins | sample 811151 | NCBI WGS metagenome assembly MDTA01 (sample SAMN05326648, study PRJNA326480) | marine metagenome | isolation source: seawater | place: Indian Ocean: South | collected 2010 | reverse complement strand
TATCAAAAAAGATTATCTGTAAGATCAAAATTGGATGAAGGAAACAGATTGTTTATTGCGGGTTTAAGAGAAATGAATCCTGATATAGATTATTATCCAAATGCAAATTCTACTATGAGGGTAACTTATGGAAATGTAGGTGATTATTCTCCCGGAAATGGAGCTCATTATGATTATTATACTACTATAGAAGGTATAATGGAAAAGGAAGACCCTTCTGATGATGAGTTTATTGTTCCAGAAAAACTAAAAGAGTTGTATTATCTTGGAGATTATGGTCAATATGCTGATAAGGACGGGAATTTAAGGATTAATTTCATCTCCAATAATGATATTACTGGTGGTAATTCAGGTTCTCCTGTTATTAATGCTTGGGGAGAGCTTGTTGGAACTGCATTTGATGGTAATTGGGAAGCAATGAGTGGAGATATTGTTTTTGAAAATGAAATTCAAAGAACTATTTCCGTAGATATTAGATACATTCTATTTATTATTGACAAGTATGCCGGAGCTACACATTTAATCGATGAAATGACTATTGCACCAAATCGTCCTGAAAAGATGACTTCTGAAGAGTTAGTTGCCATGGAATTAGAAAACGCTTTTTCAGATCCTAACACTATAGTAAAACCCTTAGAAATGAAGGAGTATATGGGAACTGAAATTCCAGTATTTGATATGCATTCATTCGGATCTGCATTTGACATGGCTGTAGAACAGTATGGTGCAAGTAATAAACAACTTTTTTGGTGGAAAGGAAATGTATATACTACAGAAGTAAAGTAGGAAAAATAAATAATATTATAGATTTTTTTATTTCTTAACAACAGTATGAAGGAATAACTCAATCAAAAAAAGTAATTAAAAGAAAAAAATTAACATTTATATGAAAGACAAAATTGCAGAAATATATTTTTATTTTGATTCCAAAAATATTTTTAACCTTCTAATTGAAAATCAAATACCTGAAATCTATGAATGTTTTGACAAAGGAGATGAGTTCGAATGTTGGATTAAAGTTGAAAATAGTCAAAGTCTAAAAACATTTTTTAAACATTTAATAGGTGTAACTGGGCTTAATTTCTTGGAAACTGAAGAATTAACAAGTGAAATATGGGATGGAACTGGTTTTGATTGCCTTAGTGAAGTTTATGGAGAAGAAAAATCAAATACTATCATAGATGATTCTTATAATTATTTAGAATCTCTTTTTGAATAGTTTAAATACTAATAAGCTCTTTTATTACTCCCCTCTATGAAATTTATAAAGGCAGTATTTACAACTTTTGTACCCCCAGGCGTTGGATAGTTTCCAGTAAAATACCAATCTCCTTGATGATTTGGACAAGAGGCGTGTAAATCCTCAATAGATTGATAAATTATTTCAACTTCTGCTTTAGTTCCTTTTGGAGTTAGGAGTTCAGATATTTTTTTTGAAATCTCATCAGCTGTGAAAGGTTTGTAAATTTCTTTAACATAATTTATCATATCTTCTTTTACTAAATTACATTGATCCTTACATTTGGTATAAGTTTCTTGTAATATATTTTCTTTGCCTGTTTCTTTGAGTAGTTCAACCGCTGCATTAAAGGCTATAAAATCTCCCATTTTTGCCATGTCGATTCCATAACAATCTGGATATCTAATTTGTGGAGCGGAAGATACAATTACAATTTTTTTAGGTTCTAGTCTATCTAGGATTCTGATAATAGATTGCTTAAGTGTAGTGCCTCTAACAATACTATCGTCAATCATTACTAGGTTGTCACTTGATTGCACTGTTCCATAATTTATATCATAAACATGAGCTACTAAATCATCTCTACTTTCATCTGAAGTAATAAAAGTTCTGAGTTTTGCGTCTTTAATAGCTATTTTTTCTGCTCTAGGAGAAATTTTAAGAATTTCCTCTATTTCTCGATGGTCAGGCTTGTCTCCAAGTGCTTTAATTTTTCTAGTTTTTACCTCATTCAGATACTTGTGACATCCTTTTAATAGCCCAAAATAAGAGACTTCTGCAGTATTTGGGATATATGAAAAGACAGTGTTTTTTACATCATTTTCTATGGATTTCAATACTTTTGGAAAAACTCTTTTTCCTAATTCTAGCCTTTCGTTATAAATGTCTTTATCATTCCCTCTTGAAAAATAGATTCTTTCAAAAGAACATGCTTTTCTTTCTAATGGTTTTCTTACTTGTTTTTCTTCAACACTTCCATCTTTTTTAATGATAAGTGCGTGACCTCTTTTTATTTCATATATATCTTCTGATTTACAATTAAAAGCTGTTTGTATTACAGGTCTTTCTGAAGCGACTACTATTACTTCCTCATCTCTGTAGTAATATGCTGGCCGTATTGCATTTGGATCTCTTAAGGCAAAAGCGTCCCCATGTCCTAATAAACCACACATGACATATCCGCCATCCCAATGTTTAGCGGATTGAATTAAAATGTCTTGAATATCTAATTGATCTTCAATAACTTTAGTAATTTCTTTTTTTGTGAAACTCTCCTTATTTTTGTAGTAAATATCATCATTTGCTTCATCTAAGAAGTGACCAATCTTTTCGAGAATAGTTACTGTGTCTGCTTTTTGTTTAGGATGCTGTCCAATATTTACTAATTGCTGAAATAATTCATCTACATTAGTCATGTTGAAATTTCCAGCTAATACTAGGTTTCTTGTTTTCCAATTACTTTGTCTCAAAAATGGATGGCATTGCTCAATTGTATTGCCTCCAAAAGTACCATATCGTAGATGTCCTAAAAATAATTCTCCTGTAAAAGGAAGATTGTCTTTCATCCACTTTGTGTCTTTTAGCTTATCAGGCTCTTTATTTTCTAACTCAATAAATCGTTTGTTTGCTTGTTTAAAAACATCCTGAATAGGATTTGCTGTAACGGATCGTTTTCTGCTTATATATCTTTTACCAGGATCTACATCTAATTTTATATTTGCTAGTCCAACACCGTCTTGTCCTCTGTTGTGCTGCTTTTCCATCAATAAATACATTTTATTTAAACCATATAAAGAAGTTCCATATTTCATTTGATAGAATTCTAATGGTTTCAGTAGTCGTAACATCGCTACGCCACATTCGTGTTTTATTGAATCGCTCATTCTTTAATTTTTAGTTTTTTAAAATTAGGGTTTTTTTATTCTAATATCTTAATTAATCCATTAATTCCTGGGTTAGTATAACTTTTTCCATCAATAATTATAGTAGGAATTACTCTCTTGCCGTTATTTATGTTTTCTACTAAATCAGTAGCTTCTTTATTATCAGTGATAATAATATATTCATAAGAAACTCCTTTTGAGTCTAGAAAGTTTTTTGCGTGTATGCAGTCTGGACACCAGTCCGCTCCATAGATTTTAATATTCATAATTTTTTGCATTAAAGGTAAATGTTTTATTATCTTGAATTATTTTACATTGTTTACAGTGTGATATGTAGGTAAATTCATATTTTTTGTATAAATCAAACTCGTTTGAGTTTGTCGAAAATATTCTGGAACATTCTAACTCTCCTTCCTCTGAAAATCTCTTAATTCTAAAATCGTCTCCTTCTTTGCTGATTTCAAACCAGGAGCTGGATCCGATACCTCTAAGTAATTGTGCGTTTTCCGAAATATTTTTAGGTTTACTCATTATTTTCTTTCTATACTTTTAAAATACCCAGAAAAGATGTTTCGATTTATTTTTATACAACCATTTGTGTCTGTAAAGTAATAATTTCTATTACATATACTCACATTTCTTTTTGGAGATGGAGTGATACAGAAGGGAAATCTTAATCTTAATTTTTTTAGAAAATTAGGATTAGATTTTTGTATAGTTGATGATACAAATCTTGAGCAATTTGTTCCGTTTATTATGAACGGACCATATTCTACAGCTCCTTTATTTTGTATTTTCTTTGCAAAATTGAATGCGGTTCTAAAACAAACTCCTCCTAAAACTGAAGCGTATAAAACTCCCTCCCCATGATTTGCTTTTTTATAAGCTGCTTCTTTTAGAATTGTATCTATATTTAGGATTTCATTATTTTTTATCTCAGCTAGTAATGGAATTCCTACATCTGGATCAGTTTCAGCATCTCTCACTCTTCCGTATCCCTTTGGAGTGTGGTATCTTCCAAAATCCATATAGTGTAATTTTTTAGTTTCTGAATTTACAAGAATTAGTGCTGAGTGACCAACTCGGTATTTTCCATTCTTGGAAAAAAATCTATCGTACCAGGAATCTGAGGCTGTTACCATTCCTTCTGGCCAAGCTAGAGTAATAATAAAATCCTTATTAATCATTCGGTAAATATACTATAAATTATTTTCAGTAAATCCCTCTAATACTTTAAAGAAATTTAAAATATCTTCTTTGGTATTTTCTCTGTTTATACTTACTAGACGAACAAATTCTCTTTTTTTATGTTTACCATATCCAACCATTAACTTATTGTTATTATATAATTCAGTGCACAATAATTTTGGATCAATATTTTTGTAATTAAAACATATTGAAAGACTTTCTTCAAAACTATGAAGTGTGTAGTTTGAATTGTTTCTGATATAATCTCTTGCGAAACTTGCTAGTTTATAATTATGATCTACCATTTCTGAAATCCCATCTGTACCATATGATTTCCAGAGAGTCCAGAATTTTAAGGCATTATTTCTTCTGCCGCATTCAAAAGAAATTTGCCCTAGATTATAATCATTGTCTTCAGTTTGATACAAATAATCGGCCTTGTAGTTAAATGAATTGTATAAATCTTTTTTGTGTTTTACTATGAAAACAGATGTAGATAAAGGAGTTCCTAATGTTTTGTGTGGATTAAAACAAAATGAATCTGAATGCTGAATTCCTTTTATTAAATGTTTATATTTTTTTGAAAATATTACGGATCCAGCAAAAGCTCCATCTACATGAAGCCAAATATTGTGATTTTTGCATATCTCAGAAATTTTATTAATAGGATCAGTTGCTCCCATTACAGTAGTTCCTAGAGTAGCATTCACAAAGAATGGTATCAATTTATTTTTAATGTCAGATTGAATAGCGTCACTCAATTTTTCTGATATCATTTCTCCTTTTTCATTTGTATCTATATATCTAACATTATCTCTTCCAATTCCACAGAAAGATGCGTTTTTCCCAATTGAATAATGAGAATTTTCCGAAGTGTAAAAAACTAATCTGTCAGTATTTCCGTCTTGTATAGTTTTAGGTCTCTTCTTGTCTCTTGCTATAACTAATGCCATAAAATTACTCATGCTGCCCCCTGTAGGCATTGTTCCTCCAAAAGTATTAGGATAAGAAATAAGATGAGCTACCTTCCTTAAGATTTCTCTTTCTAACTCTACCATTGGCCCGGCAATTTTGTAAGTAGCCATACTGTTGTTCAATAAAACAGCTAATAAATCTCCAAGAACAGCTTTACTATTTACCCCCCCAAAAAGTTGGTTGAAAAATAACTTTCCAGATGTTTTTGGGGTGTGTAATACTAATTCTTTTAGAATTTCTTTTAGATGATTGTCTGAAATTCCTGAATTTTTCAGCTCAATGCCAAATTTTTTTAATAAATCCGTTGGTTTTACTTTTTTAGAAATTCCTTTCTTATTACAATCTGATATTATATCTTTTGCTAGATGATTGAAAGTATTTAAATCGTCAAATAATTTTTCTGACATTATATTTTAAATATTATTTCTGCAAAATTAGAAAATAAGATGAATAAACTTCCTTTTTATTTTTTTCTTTATAAAAGTTTAAATGTACAAGATTTTAAAACTTGATTCTTGATTTTTTTATTTTTTATTATCTTTGCACTTATGAGAAATAGTATTTTATTATTTGTAATAATATTTTCCAATTTTCTTAGTGCTCAAATAGTTATAAATGAGTACTCAGCAGCAAATTTTGATAGTTATCAGGATAACTATGGAGAGTATGAAGATTGGATAGAGATCTATAATTCTAGCGCTACAACTATCGATTTAAACGGTTATTTTCTAACAGATAAATTAGCAAATCCTACAAAATGGCAAATACCTTCCTCTTTTACAGTTCCTGCTAATGGAGTTGCTGTCGTATTTTGCTCAGGAAGAGATGAAGTTGCCGGTGGAGTAGCACATACTAATTTTAAGATAACTCAAACAAAGGGTAATGAAGTGATTATGATTTCAGATCCATCTCAAGTATTATTAGATTCTGTAACTGTCCGTCCAAATATCAAAACACATTCTAGAGGAAGAGAAACAAACGGAAGTGCTAATTGGTCTGTTTTTTTAGTTCCAACTCCTAACGCTTCAAATTCTGGAGCTTTTTTAGAATATGCTCCAACCCCCGTATTTTCAATTCCACCAGGATATTATACCGGTTCTGCACAGGTAGCTATTACTTGTTCAGATCCTACGGCAACCATTTATTATACTCTTGATGGAACGAGGCCTGATAATACATCTCCAATTTATACAGTTCCGATTACATTTACTCAAACTACTGTTTTAAAAGCGGTCACCTACAGTTCAAATTCAAATGTGCCTCCATCATTCATAGAATATAATACTTATTTCGTTGATGATAATCATACCATACCTATTTTGTCAATATCGGGAGACCAAGTGCTTGATCTTTTAGATGGTGGTTGGGGATCAACTTCAATGGAGCCTGAGGGAACAATTGAATGGTTTGATAAGGATGGTATTATACTAGATAAAGGAATGGGTGAGTTTAATAAACATGGAAATGACTCATGGGCATACGCGCAGAGAGGTTTTGACTATATAATGAGAGATCAATTTGGATATAATCATGCATTACAAGACAAATTGTTTATGACTAAGGATAGAGACAAATTCCAAAGGGTAATTGTTAAAGCCGCCGCAAATGATAACTACCCATTTTCATATGGAAGTAATGGAGCTCACATCCGTGACGCCTATATCTGTCATTTATCTCAACTCGCTGATTTAAGATTAGATGAAAGATCAACAACATCATGCATTGTTTATTTAGATGGTGTATATTGGGGTGTTTATGAAATGAGGGAGAAAACAGATGATCATGATTTTACAGATTATTATTATGATCAAGATAAAAACAATATCCAATATTTAAAAACATGGGGAGGTACTTGGACAGAGTATGGTGCTCCTAACGCCCAACCTGATTGGGATAATTTTGTAAATTTTGTTGATAATAATCCAATGGCAGTTCCTGCTAATTATAACATTGCAAAGGATCAGTATAATACTGGAAGTTTAATAGATTACTTCTTACTTAATGCTTATGTGGTTTGTGCAGATTGGTTGAATTGGAATACTGGATGGTGGAGAGGTTTAGATCCTAATGGAGATAAGAAAAAGTGGAGATATACTCTTTGGGATATGGATAATACATTTGGACATGGAACAAATTATACTGGAATTCCTACTACAGGTGTCAACGCAGATCCTTGTGACCCTAGTAGTTTAAATGATCCGGGTGGTCAGGGTCATGTTCCTATTTGGAACGAAATGCTTACCAATGAAGACTTTTTTAATGATTATATTAATAGGTGGCAAGATTTAGCAACTACGGATTTGTCTTGTGCAAATATGATAGCTGTATTAGATAGTATGATCGCTGTGATTGATCCTGAAATGCCAAGACAAATCGCCACATGGGGAGGCACATATACAGAGTGGCAGTCTAATGTTCAGGATGTTCGTGATTTTATCTTAGCTAGATGTAGTACTATGAATAATGGTTTCATTCCTTGTTATCCAGATTTGTCTGGACCATTTGATGTAACAGTGGAAATTGTTGGGATAGGTGAGGTTGAAATGAGTGATAATCTTATAATAAATGAAACTAATACACCACAAGTGTATAGTAGATTTGGTGGAGTAGAACTCCCGTTTGAGGTAAAGAGTGGAACATTCCAATATTGGGAAGTATTGCCTGCAGGAACATATATTTATGATCCAATTTTAGATACACTTGCATTTGAATTGCAAGGAGATGTAACTGTTAGAGCAGTTTTTATACCACCAACTCCTACAAGAGATATTGTTTATATGGTTGATCCGGTAGGAACTTCAACATCTATTGATGTAAATGGTGTTAATATCAATGTATTTCCAACATCAATTAATTATACTATTGGAGATACTGTTACAGTAGTTCCTCAATTAGATCCGCTTTGGGGATTTAGTTATTGGCAAACAGATTCTGTAATTATGATGCCATTAGCAACTAATGCAATAGATTCTTTTTATGTAAATTATCATGATACTGTTGTTCTTCATATTTATGAACTGCCAACTATAGAAGCTTTTATAAGCGGAAATGATAGTATTTGCGAAAATAGTGAGGAGAAAGCGGAGGTAAGTATTTCATTTAGCGGTGTAGCTCCATACACTTTTGTATATAGTTTAAATGGAGAAAATAAAGGGCCATTTACAACTACATTAAATCCTTATGTAATAGAAACTAAAATAGAGGGTATTTATGAGCTAGTTAGTTTTTCTGATGCTGATGAAATAGGAGGTGTTAGTGGTCAAGCATTGGTCACTGTATTTCAACCTCCTGTTGCAGATTTTCATTTAACATCTTCAGATACACTTAGTATTTTAAATCCAACTTCAGAGTTTATAGATGATTCTTATGGAAATATTGTTTCTTGGCAGTGGAATTTTGGAGATAATTCTGCATATGAATATGATCAACTTGTGGAACACACTTTTGAACCAATATCTTCTATATATACCGTTTCCTTAGTGATTTCTGATGAAAATAATTGTAAGGACACAACATATAAAAATATCTTTGTAAAAGATGAATTTTGGATATATATTCCAAATTCATTTACTCCAGATGACGATCAAATTAATGATAAGTTTTGTATTTCATACAATGGAATAAGATCAGAATCCTTCAATTTTACCATTTATGATAGATTCTCTAATTTAGTGTATTCTACCAATAATATTATAGATTTAGATTGTAATAATGGTTGGGATGGAACTTATCAAGATACAGGAAATCCATTATTAATGAGTACTTACATTTACGAAATTAATTACAAAGATTTTGAAGGTTGGAAACATCAAGATTTTGGAACAATATTTTTAGTTAGATAGAATTATTCAACCCAATCTGCAATAAAAATATTTGTTTCTCTTGTACCCCCATTGTTTCTGTTTGAAGAAAATACAATTTTTTTCCCATTATTAGAAAATACAGGGAAAGAATCAAATGTTTTATCAAATGATATTTGCTCTAGGTTTTCACCATTTGTGTCAATCATATAAAGATTGAACGGGAATCCAATCTTAGTTGCGTGGTTAGAACAAAATATAATTTTTTGATCAGTTGGATGAAAAAAAGGGGACCAGTTGGCATTTCCTAGATTTGTAATTTGTTTAAGGTTTGATCCATCAACATTACATGTATAAATCTCCATTTTTGTTGGTTGTACAAGTCCTTGAGCTAAAAGATCTTTATATTCTTTTATTTCTTTTTCAGTTTTTGGTCTCGAAGACCTAAAAACTAACTTTTTTCCATCGTTTGAAAAGAATGCTCCTCCATCATAACCTAGTTGATTAGTAATTTGTGTAACATTTGATCCATCAATATTACAAGTATATAATTCTAAGTCACCACTTCTTATTGATGTAAATACAATCTTATCTCCTATTGGTGAAACCGTAGCTTCTGCATCATATCCTTTTTCATTAGTAATCTGTTTTACAATATTTCCTTTAAGATCAGAAATAAAAATATCATATGAATCATATATTGGCCATACATATTTTCCATTGATTCTTCTTGCTGGAGAATGTGGGCATTTAGCATCTTTTAGATGTGTTGAAGCGTATAATACAGTTGTGTCTCCAGGTAGAAAATATGAACAAGTTGTTCTACCTTTACCTAAACTAATCCTATTTGGAATAGAATCTTTTAAAGTATAATCATTAGAATCAATTATATAAATTTGATCACAGCTTTCACCCCATTTTTCATTAGTTGATTGAAATATTAATTTTGAATCATCAAAACTCCAATATGCTTCAGCGTTTTCTCCGCTAAAAGTAATTTGTTTGATATTTTTAAAATATTTTTCTTGAGGATATTTTAATTTAGAGTCTTGTGCTTCTATTTGGTTTATACTGAAAAAGAGTATAATTATCAATAAATGTTTAAATAAATATAAATGTTTCATATTTTTGAAAAGTTTATGCAAAGATAAGTTAACAAATTATATTTTATTAGAATATGAAAAAAATCCTGATTTATTTACTGTTTATTTTCCAGACAACGATTATCTGTGGTCAAGAAACTAATAAAATTAACCAAATTCAAGATGATTTAAAATTTTTAGCCTCTGATAAATTAGAGGGAAGATTTACAGGAACCGAAGGAGAGAAGATAGCCGCTGAATATATAATTTCAAATTTTGAGGAGTTTAATTTACAGCCTTTAGGTGATAGTAACAGTTTTATTCAAAAATTTAATGCTTTACTAAGGTTAAATCCACATTCAGATATTGATAACAAACAAATTATTGGAAGAAACGTTATTGGATTTTATAATAATAACGCTAGAAACACAATAATTATTGGAGCTCATTATGATCATTTGGGATATGGAGAAGTTGGATCTTTGTCACCCTTAGAGAACCAAATTCATAATGGAGCTGATGATAATGCTAGTGGTGTTGCATTGATGATTAATTTAATTCCTGAATTAATTAAATATACAAATTATAATTATTTGTTTATTGCTTTCTCTGGAGAAGAGTTAGGATTATACGGCTCAACTTATTTTGCGAAAAATCCAACAATTAACCTAGGAAAAGTTAGGTTTATGTTTAACTTTGATATGGTTGGGAGGTTAAATAGCTCAAGAACATTATTAGTTAATGGTGTTGGCACAAGTTCTCAGTGGGAAAGTTTATTAGCAAAAAGTAATATTTACGATTTTGATTTAAAAACAACACCTTCTGGATTTGGCTCCTCTGATCATACTCCATTTTATAATAGAGAAATACCAGTTCTACACTTTTTTACTGGGCAACATGAAGACTATCATAAGCCTTCTGATGATATTGAAAAGATTAATTTTGAAGGCATATATGATATTTCAAAGTATATTGTTAATATTATCAAAAATTCATTTGATATTTTAGATTTTGATTATGTAGAAACTAAATCTGAATCAAAAGAAACACCTAGATTTTCAGTAACATTGGGAATAATGCCTGATTATCTTTCAGAAGAAAGTGGATTGAGGATTGATGGCGTAAGTAAAGATAAATTAGCTGATAGAGTTGGAATTTTAAATGGAGATGTTATTGTCAAGTTAGGAGAATTCGATGTAACAGATATAATGACATATATGAAGGCTTTGTCAAATTTTAAATCAGGAGACAAAACAATTGTTGTTATCTATAGGGACGAAGTAAAAAAAGAATTTGAAGTAATTTTTGATTAGTTTAATATTTAAGAATAAATTACTTTTTTCCCAAAAAATTTCTATAAAACAAAAAAAGAAACGAAAGTTTCTACTTTCAGTATTCTTGAAGAACAGCAAATTCAAAAACTCAAAGTAGATTTAGAATCACTATTCTTCTTAAAATCTCTACTGATTTCTAAAAGGATTGTATAAAACTCAAGGTGTTATTATAACTTAATTTATATTTGATATTGTGTTTTCTAAAATATCAAAAGCTATTTCTGCCATTTTGTTTCCTTTATTATCTAAGGTTGGATTTACCTCGGTTATTTCAAAACAACATATTTTTTCACTCATGAAAAAATATTTTAACAAATTTTTAATTTCTGAAATTGAAAATCCATTT
>MDTA01221608.1_pt1 | contig 11849 bp, 10 predicted proteins | sample 811151 | NCBI WGS metagenome assembly MDTA01 (sample SAMN05326648, study PRJNA326480) | marine metagenome | isolation source: seawater | place: Indian Ocean: South | collected 2010 | reverse complement strand
GCCTGATTGGTGATCCTTTCCACAAATTGCTTTTCGGTAAATGAATTCTCTTTAAAAAAATTCTCTTTATCCTTTTCGCTATTAATATTGTATGATCTAAAGAATTTATCTTTTTGTATATTAAAATCAGCTTCACTAAGTTCTACCTTAGATATCTCTTTATTAGATATAGTAGACTTGATAAATGGTTTGAGTAAGTTATTTTTATGAAGTGACTTTATAAGATCTATTTTTGATAGAGACAATATATCCATATATTTTGAGCATTATGTTGATTTTTTATTTTATCTTGATTTATGAACTACTTGAATTTTCTAATTCAGTTTTAAGAACACTAATATATGAAATTTCTGCAGTTTTAAGAGCTGCAATTTGAGCCTGCAAACGATTTAATTCACCTCTTACAAATTGAATGCTTGCTAATTGGCCTTTGGCTTTTTCATTTAATTTGTCAGAATCATATTCTTTACCGTCGATATTAATAGTTGGCATTTGGAACAAGATGATTTAAAGGTATCCTCATCCTAGCATTTTGAGAGCAGCAATTCTGAAAATATATTACATTTAACCCTCTAGATGAAATACTTGATATTTAATTTCGTTGTTAGTTAATCACTCAATCCAAATTGTGCTGAAAAAATTGATTTATTTTCAGGTGACTCCGAAAAACTTGATAGAACCCCACCTCTGGTGAGAGATCCACTATTTAGTTCATCAAGCCAATAATTGAATCCAATCTGATCGGAGGAACGAGTAAATATATTATTATATAAGCTTTCGACAAATTCTTCATTTGCAATCTCATTTCCGTACGTTTCTAAAAATTCTTTAGAAATAATAAATGAGTTGCATGCTATTTTGTATGTATCTTTTCCAGTTTTTATTGAGTTTATCCAATATTCTAGACCCTCTTTGTCTGGAAAACGATTAAATGCACTTTTATATAATCTAAATACTTTACCTGTGATTGCATCTTTGTGATTTACTAACTCAAATGTGTCTATAATATCTTTTTCAACATTTATTGATTTATCAATGAATGTTATTTCTTCTACTTTTGAAATGTCATGTATTCTTAATTCTGTAATAAGACTATAATTTTCTTCTTGGTTAGTTTTATATTCAACATTGTAACTGTAATCTTCAATAGTTAAATACTTTCCATCATCCTCAAATCCCCACATAAACTGAAGAGCTTGTATGTCTAAAGGTGAAAACCAGTTATTCCAACCTTCTGGGCTTTTATTGTATGACATGATTGTATTCTCAGTATTCCAGGCTTTATTAAAAGGATCCTCTTGTGGATGAGATAAACCAAGAGCATGTCCGATTTCATGTACAATTATATATTCTTCAAGTGGGGTTAAATTAGAATCTATTTTTATTTCTTCTTTCCATAATATATCCCACCAAGAGCCAAAATTGTTTGTTTGTGCTATTGCTGTGCCTACTACATTTGCTTTGAAATTTGAAGAATAATTTACAGAGTAAATATCAATAAGTGAACCTTGATCATTATCTTTTCTATAAAAATCTAAATCAATTATTTCATCGAGTTTTTCAAATGTTTCAACAATAAATGTTATCTCTTCAGTAGAATGACCATTGCTGAATATACTTGCTTTATTTTTGACTAAATTATCATTAATAATTACATAGTCATTAACTTTATCCCAGCCAATATTTGTTGAAATATAATAACTTACCAGTTCATTTTTTGATATGTTAAATGCTCGCATAGAGTGATTCCAGAACTCAGTGCTTATTAAATCTTTAAATACTAAATTCATTTATTGGGATATTTATGTTTACTTATTTACTCTCAATAATTCATTTGCCGCAATTTTTTTATCTTCTGCTACCATTTCAGCCACTAACTCTTCAATAGTTGTAGTTGGTGCCCATCCTAATTTATCTGATGCCTTTTGGGGATTTCCTAGAAGTGTTTCAACCTCTGCAGGTCTATAAAATTCTGAACTTACTTTAATAACTATTTCATTATTATCTGATCTTATTCCAACTTCCTCGCAGCCTTTGCCTTCCCAGATGATTTCACCCCATCCTAATTCTTTTGTTGCCAGATTAATAAATTCTCTTACTGAACATTGTCTTCCTGTTGCAATAACAAAATCATCAGGTTCATCTTGTTGCAACATTCTCCATTGCATTTCAACATAATCTTTAGCATGGCCCCAATCTCTCTTTGCATCTAAATTTCCTAGATAAAGGCATTTTTGTAATTTTGCGTCTATTCTTGTTAGCGATTTAGTGATTTTTCTAGTTACAAAATTTTCTCCTCTTTTGGGAGACTCATGGTTAAATAAAATCCCATTACATGCAAAAATTCCATATGATTCTCTATAATTAATGGTTATCCAATATGCATATAGCTTTGCAACTCCGTATGGACTTCTTGGATGAAAATTAGTTAGTTCATTTTGAGGACTTTCTGTGATCATTCCATATAATTCGCTGGTACTTGCTTGATAAACCTTAGTTGTATCTTCCAATTCATTTATCCTGACTGCTTCAAGTATTCTTAAAGCGCCTAAAGCATCAGTTTGTGCTGTATATTCAGGCTCATCAAAACTAACGGCCACATGACTTTGAGCCCCTAGATTATATATTTCATCGGGTCTTATCTGTTTTATAATTTTATTTATGCTTAAAGAATCAGTTAAATCCCCATAGTGAAGTTTTATTTTTTGAATATTATTTTTTAAGGAATCAAGCCTTTGTGTATTAGGTGTGCTCGATCGTCTAATAATCCCATGAACCTCATATCCTTTCTCGAGCAGTAACTCTGCAAGGTAACTGCCATCTTGTCCGGTAATACCAGTGATTAGAGCTTTCTGGCCAGGCTTCACTTAAAATCACTGAACTCTATAAGGTAAACACTATACTTTACCAACTACCTATTTCTAAGTCATTTCTTTTGATTTTTGTGAGATAAATTATAGATATTATTGAATAAATATTATTAATTCTCTCTGTATCTGGAATTTGATTTAAATAGGCTTCGAATTTGTTTATTATAATATAAAATATAGTTGATTCTTAGTTAAACGGATATGCTTGGAAAATTATTTGGTGATCCAAGTGCTAGAAAGCTCAAATCCTTTTATAATATTATTCCCGATATTAATATTCTGGAGGATGAGTTTAAGCTATTAACTGATGATGAACTTAGAAGAAAAACATCTGAATTTAGGTTGCGATTTGACAATATAAAAAAAAGAAATTCAGAACTTCAGTTGTTGGATGATCTTTTACCTGAAGCGTTTGCGGTAGTGAGAGAGGCTTCTAGAAGAGTTTTAGGCATGAGGCATTTTGACGTTCAGTTGATTGGGGGAATGGTGTTGCATGAAGGTCAAATTGCTGAAATGAAAACGGGTGAAGGAAAGACATTAGTCGCCACTTTACCAAGCTATTTAAATGCTTTAACAGGGAAAGGAGTACATGTAGTAACTGTCAATGATTACCTAGCGAGAAGAGATGCTGAATGGATGGGACAAATTCACCGCTTCCTTGGTTTAAGTGTGGGATTGGTTCAACAATCTATGTCTCCCAATGAGAGAAAGAAGAATTATAAATGTGATATCACTTACGCAACTAACTCAGAGTTGGGATTTGATTATTTGCGAGATAATATGGCAGCTGATAAATCTGAGATTGTTCAAAGAGATTTCCAATTTTGTGTAATTGATGAAGTCGATTCCATCTTGATCGATGAAGCAAGAACACCTTTAATTATTTCTGGCCAAGTTGAAAGACCTCAAGAAAAATACCAAAAAGTTGCAGAAGTTGTTGCAAAGTTAAAACGATCATTGGATGTTAGTAAAGATGGTATTGATCCTGATGGAGATTATGAAGTTGATGAGAAACAAAGAAGTTGTATCCTCACTGATGAGGGTTTTGCTAAAACCGAAGAGCTTTTAAATGTTAAAGATCTTTTTGATCCTAAAGATCCTTGGGCTCATTACGTTACCAATGCATTAAAGGCAAAAGAGCTGTTTATTAAAGACGTAAACTATATTGTTCGTGATGATGAAGCTGTAATTGTCGATGAATTTACTGGCAGAGTTATGCCTGGCAGACGTTGGAGTGATGGCCAACATCAAGCAATTGAAGCTAAAGAAAATATTCCTATTCAGCCCGAGACACAAACCTTAGCTTCTATTACATATCAGAATTTCTTTCTTCTTTATCCTAGGCTTTCAGGGATGACAGGAACTGCAAAAACAGAGGAAGTTGAATTTGAGAAAACTTACAAGTTGCAGACCACAGTCATTCCTACTAATCGGAAAGTTGCAAGGGAGGATTGGGTTGATCAGGTCTTTAAAACTGAGTCTGGAAAATGGAGAGCCGTAGCAAAAGAAACAGCTGAAATACACAAGCAAGGTAGACCTGTCCTTGTTGGTACAACAAGTGTTGAAAAGAGTGAGTTATTGAGTGCACTCCTTGCAGAGCAAGAAATACCACACAATTTATTAAATGCAAAACCTGAAAATGTTGAGAGAGAAGCAGAAATAGTGGCTCAGGCAGGACGGGCAGGCGCCGTAACAATAGCGACTAATATGGCTGGCAGAGGAACCGACATAATTCTTGGTGGTAATAGTGATTATATGGCTAGGTTGAAAATTAAAGAAATCCTAAGTATGCGTCTGGTTAAACCAGAAGAGGGTCATAAACCACCAATACCAACCCAACGGAACTTAACGTCAGCAGGATTTAAGGATGATGAGAAGTCCATCTCAAAAAGTTCAAAAAATAATCAATCAATATCGTTGAAGAATATTTTTCCAGTGCAATTGAATGACGAAACTGATAAAAAGTTAGCCTTACTTGCTTCAAAGTTAGTAAAGGAGTGGGGTGATCGAGCTTTGAGTTCAATTGAATTGGATGATTACATTGCCACTGCAGCTGAAAAAACACCAACTAGTGATAAAAATATTGAAGAGTTAAGAATTGCCATTCAACTCATAAAAGAAGAATATGAAGACGTACTTTGTCGAGAAGAAACTAATGTTCGTGAAGTTGGTGGATTACATGTAATTGGTACTGAACGGCATGAATCAAGAAGGGTAGACAATCAGTTAAGAGGTAGGGCTGGTCGCCAGGGTGATTTAGGAAGCACACGTTTCTTTTTATCTTTAGAAGATAATTTACTTCGTATTTTTGGTGGAGATAGAGTCGCAGGTCTTATGAATGCATTCAGGGTAGAGGAAGACATGCCTATTGAGTCTGGAATGCTGACTAGGTCTCTAGAGGGAGCACAAAAAAAAGTAGAAACCTATTACTACGATATTAGAAAACAAATTTTTGAATATGATGAGGTAATGAATAATCAACGAAAAGCAGTTTATTCAGAGAGGAGAAGAGTTTTAGAAGGGAGAGAATTAAAACAGCAAGTTATTGGTTATGGTCAAAGAACAATGGAGGAAATAGTAGAAGCTTATGTAAATGAAGACTTACCTCCAGAGGAGTGGGATTTAGGAAATTTAGTATCCAAAGTAAAGGAATTTGTTTATTTATTGGAAGATTTAACGCCTGAAGATTTGAATCAATTAAATAAAGATGAGTTGAAAGATTTTCTCAAAGAGCAATTGAGAAATGCTTACGATTTGAAAGAAGCTCAATTAGAACAAACACATCCTGGGATAATGAGAGAGGCTGAGAGATTTTTTATTCTTCAGCAACTAGATACACTTTGGAGAGAGCACTTACAGTCTATGGATTCTTTAAGAGAATCTGTAGGCTTAAGAGGTTATGGCCAGAAGGATCCTTTGATTGAATATAAAAACGAAGGCTATGATATGTTTTTGGATATGATGATAAATATGAGAAGAAATGTAATTTACTCTATGTTTATGTTTAAACCAGCTCAAAAGAAAGTAGAAACATAATTTACATACTAATAATCGATAATGAGAAATGTTGATTCTGCCGACTTACAGAAATTATATCTAGCTTATTTTGGTAGGCCTGCAGATCCATCAGGTATAAATTATTGGTTATCACGTTTGAATAATATATTAACTCTGGAAGATATATCTAATGAGTTGTCTAGACAAGAAGAATATATTAAGTCAATTCCTTCAGATAAATCTTTTGAGTTTAAGATTAACAAAGTTTATTTAAATCTTTTTAACAGAAAAACTGATTTTAATGGTTTAAATTACTGGCTTAAGAAGATTGAAAATCAAGAAAATAATATTTCTGATTTTGTATATAAATTATTATTTTCTAATGATGAAAATTCTTCAATAAGATTAGAACAAGAGGTTGTAGATAATGAGATTCTTGAAAATAAAATTTTGGCTGCAGAAATATTTACTAATCAGATAAGCAAAAGTATTTCTCTAATTAATTTGTATCAACCTGATTCAATTTCTCCTTGGATTCCAGGAAATATATTAATTAGAGCATCTAATTTTCTATCTAGTATTTCTTATAAGAGAGTATCTCTTGATGATGTAAACGAAGTTATTAGATCTTTCTCTGATTCTCCGCTAAAAATACTTTCTAATCCAGCTATTGAAATTGAGGGCACCTCATTATTAATTCCTATTTATGCAGCCGAGAATAGATCGCTTTCCAAAAGATTTGCAAAAAGGGTTATTAATATTACTGGTGGAAAATTAGATAAATCTAAATCTGGAACAAACGTTATTGCTCTGAATAAGATTAATTTAACTATTATGAAAGGCGAAAGGGTAGGCTTGATTGGTCATAATGGCTCAGGTAAAAGTAGTTTTTTAAGGTTGATTTCTGGTATTTATTTACCTACAAAAGGGAAAATTAAAATATCAGTAGATGTTTATCCGATGCTACAAAAAACTTTTTTAACAAGTTCTGAACTTTCTGGAATTGATGCTTGTAAAGCTCACTATCTTCTAAATCATCATAGCTTGTATGGATTTGAATCTTTTTTGAAAGAAATAATAGATTTTTCTGGTTTAGGTTCTTACATATCCTTACCAATAAAAACCTATAGTGAAGGAATGTCAGCGAGATTGATTTTTTCAATTTTGACTTCCAGTCCACATGAATGTTTGGCTATAGATGAAGGCTTTGGTACAGGGGATGCTGATTTTTGTGATCGAGCTGAAGAAAGAATGAAACAATTCATGGAATCGGCTGCAACTCTATTTCTTGCGAGTCATTCGGAAGAACTTTTAAAACAGTTTTGTGATAGAGGAATTGTATTTAGTCACGGATCAATAGCCTTCGATGGCCCTTTGGATGCTGCCTTGAATTACTATCATACTCATGATTACTCTAGTAAAAATGTTATCGAATAGTTTTAAATTTGCATTTAAAACTAGAAGAGCATGGTGGTACACAGCCACCTCTAGATCGAGAGCTAGGTTTGCAAGAACAACCCTAGGTAGTTTTTGGCTTGGATTTTCTAACTTACTTTCTATAGGAACTCTGGGAATTGTTTATGGAACAGTTTTTTCTGTTAAAGATTTTTCCTCTTATTTTATATACTTAGGCTTTGGATTAGTAATTTGGAATACAATAAGTGCATCAATTGCTAATTCACCACAACTTTTTGCTTATAATTCTTCAAACATAAAAAATATGAATCTTAAGCCTATTTTTTATACTTTAGAAGAATGGTCTTTTCAATTACAAACTTTTGTTCAGTCTTTTATATTGGTGGTATTAGTATTTGTTTTTTTAAAATTCTCTCTTTTAACTAATATTATTTTTTATTCATGGATTCCATTTATTAATCTTTTTATTTTCATATATTGGTTTCCTGTAATTGTATGTCTAATAAGTGTTCGGTTTAATGATGTTGCTCAGCTTGTTCCTATCGTTCTTCAGTTGTGTTTTTTAACCTCTCCAATACTTTATAGAAAAGAAAGCCTGGGCTCACTTTCCTGGATAACAAATGTAAATTTTATATATCAAATTCTTGATTCACTAAGAATGAGTATTATTGAGGGATATTTGAACTTTCAAGTCTCAATATATATATTAATTTTTAATATTATCGGATTAATATTTACTGTTTGTTTCCTTGATAAAGAAAGTAAAAGATTGCCTTTTATGCTGTGAAGTTTGCTTTAAATTATAATTAATGTATTTAGTTGATTTGATCATCGCCAATAAAATCAATAATTTCTTTATCCCTAAGGCTTTGCGATTCACCTATGACCTGTTCTGCTTTTTTATTAGTCTGGACATTTACTATTAGATTTTGCAAACTCAATATATCGTTTTCTAATTGATCAATTCTTTCCATGAGATTCCTAAGTACATTGGCTTCGGTATCTGGTAAAGCAGAGTGAGCCAGGGGGTTAATCTTTACTCCACTTTGATGAACTATTCGTCCGGGAATTCCAACCACCGTACTATTCGCATCAACATTTTTCACTACAACCGATCCAGCTCCAATTCTTGTGTTGGTTCCTACGCAAATTCCTCCCAATACTTTTGCACCTGCACCCACTACGACATTGCTCTCAAGAGTTGGATGTCTTTTACCGCTTTCTTTTCCGGTGCCACCCAAGGTTACACCTTGATAAAGCAAACACCTATCCCCTATTTCACTGGTCTCTCCAATGACCACACCCATTCCATGATCTATAAATACACCTCTGCCAATTACTGCACCTGGATGAATTTCAATACCTGTAAAAAATCTAGTTAGGTGACTAAGCACTCTTGGAACAAGTGGGAGTTTATATTTCCAAAGTTTGTGACTGATTCTATGAACGGCTAACGCTTGAAAGCCTGGATAGCAAAATATTATTTCCCATACCCCTTTGGCGGCAGGATCTCTTTCTTTGATTATTTTGAAATCTGATTTGAGCGATCTAAACATTGATTTAAAATGCAATGTTTATTCTAGGAGACCAATCTCTTTACTCAACTCTTCAATTGTTGAGTCACTTAGGTATTTCTGAGCACAATGAATTTGCGGCATTCTCATTAATTGAGATCTATTTTGCCTCAATGTATGTTCAATCACAGGCAAACTGGGACTGTCGCAAATCACGTGACTTGCAGCTCTTAATAAAGCGATTAGACGGCTTCCAACATCTGGATTTGCTGTCATCAAAAGTATTTCATTGCCGCGCATACTGTGCAAAATCACTTCTGCTGCTCTAAGTATCCCTGGGCTTATGCTTACAATTCCTACACAACTTCCTGAGCGAAGCTTTTTTAAAATCGTTAGCTCTTTTTGGAAATCGCTCAAGTCAACGGCCACAGCTCTTACTTGATGCCGCTTTGCTAATTCTTCTAAAGGTTGTAAAAAATATCTGCTAGTCACTACTGTTCCTTTGCTTGAACTCTCTAGGACACATTCAAGCTCTTCCATTGGCACAACCTCTACTGGAACATCTAAATGGGGTGCTAATTCTTCTGCGATTAGTAATGATGCACCTATATCTTCTCTGGGTGTACTAACAAGTAAACGTGCTCCACACCTGAGCCTCCAATCAATTTCGCGAGTAAACAATTCTCTAGTTTGCTGTAAGGTACAGCCTGCGTTTAAAAGTTCGTCAATGCTTTTCCTTACTGCATGATCCACATCTTGAATACCTTTTTTTCGGATTGAATTAGAGGTACTTCTTAAGTCTTTTTGTTTTTGCTGATCTCGAACATAAATACCCGATCCTGCAATAGCTTCCACAACCCCATCGGTCTCTAGCTGTCTATAAACTTTACTTATCGTGTTTCTGTGTAAACCTGTTTGCATTGCAAGTTGCCTAGTGCTTGGCAATCTATGTCCAGGAGGGTAATGTCTTGCCGCAATAGCAAAACATATTTGGTTGTATAACTGACTAGATGCAGGTATTTCACTTTCCTGTTGAATGTGGAATCTCACGCGCTAAGTATGCCAGGTGTGAATGTGGCTACATTAATAAATAGAATGGCAAGTGACAATTAATTGTTTGTCCATTGACAACTTTGTTTAAGTTAATTAATTGTTCTCAAAGCTTTTTGGGGCTCAGTTGTTTCAGATTCTTTCTTTATTAAAGGAGTTTTACGAGGAGTTAAAAACATAATCATATTTCTCCCTTCCCTTTTTGCCGATTGTTGTACTTCTGCTTTTTCCTCCAAATCCTTGGCCATTCTTTTAAGGAGAGTTTCTGCTAAAGCAGTATGTTGAATTTCACGACCCCTGAATATAACTGTACATTTGACCTTGTCTCCAGCCTTTAAAAATCTTGTCGCCTGACTAATGCGGACCTGATAATCATGTTGGTCTATTTTGTACCTCATTTTCACCTCTTTAACTTCTGTTTGATGAGATTTTTTCTTGGCTTCTTTAGCTTTTTTTTCTTGCTCAAACTTAAATTTCCCGTAATTCATTATTCGACATACTGGAGGATTAGCTTTTTCACTTACTAAAACAAGATCCAACTCTCTCTCTTTGGCTACTTCTAGTGCTTCCTCTCGGCTAATGACACCAAGTTGAGTGCCATCTGAATCAACAACTCTCAAGTCAGCATAGCTGATTCTTTCATTAATGTTTGGGAGCTCTCTTTCTGGAGCTCGACGATCAAAACGGGGACGTGGTGGCATTCAGTGATTAATTTCTGTGGAGAGTAGTTTTTATGATAATTCTAAGCATAATTGTGGGAATCAACTTAGAAACTCATCGATATAAGATAAAGCTTGAGGTAATGGATTCTCATCATTTAGCCATTTAGAATTATGTTTATTTCTAAACCAGGTTTTTTGTCTTTTGGCTAATTGGCAAGTTCGCTTAATTGTTATTTTTAAAGCCTCCTCATAATTAATCTTTCCATTAATAATAGACCTTGCTTCACCATATCCAATAGTTTGAAGCAACTGTAAATCATTTCCGTATTTATTTATTAAATCCTCTGTCTCATCTATTAAACCTTTTTTATACATTTCTTCAGTTCTAACTTCGATTCTGTTGATTAATTTCTCAGGATTTAATCCTAGTTCCAAAACTCTCCAAGGAGCAGGCTTGATGTTTTTTTGCTTTGAAAACATTTTTCCTGTTGCATAAAAAACTTCAAGAGCACGAGTTATTCTTACCGAGTCCTCCGGATGAATTTTCTGTGCCGCAATAGGGTCACAACACTTTAATAATTTGTGACGTTCGTTTTTCTCTATTTTTTCAAGTTGATTTCTTAAAAATTGTTGAGGAGGCACCGCTGGGGGATGTAGCCCTCCAATTAATGCTTGAAGATATAATCCACTTCCACCTACAAGTAAAGTTGACCCTTTATTTTTAATTTCTCTCTCAATAGATGTGATTGCTATTGATTGGAAATCATGAAGATTGATCGGTTCAGATGGCAAGCAAAGATCAATAAGAAAATGTTTTACCTGTTTTTGTTGAGCTGCTGTTGGCTTTGCAGTGCCAATATCCATATCAATATAAATTTGTCGAGAATCTACATTGTGAATATTTGCGTTAATTCTTTGTGCAATTTCAATTGCAAGCGCAGTTTTTCCGCTTGCAGTTGGTCCAAGTATGGCTATGACAAAAGGCTTATCGTTGGGTTGCATAATTGTCTCGCAGGGGGTTTATTAGCAGTAATTGCATGAAATTAGATTTTTTAATTTGGTTTTGAAATTTTTCCTAAGACTTTCCCTAATACCAATGTTAAATTGAAAATTCGGGAAAGGTTTCGGCTAATGCTCGTATCAAAGACAACCTTGCCTGTTTGCTTTCATCCGAATGAGTAAAGATTCAAAAGTCCAAGCGGCTTATGGCGCTGAGCAGATCCAAGTACTGGAAGGCTTAGAACCTGTAAGAAAACGCCCTGGAATGTATATAGGCTCTACTGGGTCTAAAGGGCTTCATCATCTTGTGTATGAAGTTGTTGATAATGCTGTAGATGAGG
>MDTA01179576.1_pt1 | contig 11849 bp, 12 predicted proteins | sample 811151 | NCBI WGS metagenome assembly MDTA01 (sample SAMN05326648, study PRJNA326480) | marine metagenome | isolation source: seawater | place: Indian Ocean: South | collected 2010 | reverse complement strand
GCAATTTTAGCTACACTATAGCTAGGTTCAATTCCAAAAGAGTTAATTTTTCTTTTTTTAAAATATTTAAGTAAGTATCCATCGTTACTTGCGATTTCCATGACTTTTGAGTTTTTGTTTAGGTTAAAATTTTCAATACAATAATTTGATAGTTCTTTTGCATGATCTAACCAACTTTTAGAATATGAACTGTGATACAAGTAATCTTTGTTGAAAATTTTTTTGTTATTTATTTTTTTACTATTTTGGACAAGAAAACATTTTTTGCAAAAATTTAAACCTAATTGATATTTTCTAACTTTTGCCAGTTCATTAAATTTTACGAAGTTGTTAGAAATTGGTACTTTTCCAAATTCTAAAATTTTTATTATTTTCTTTGAGTTACAAGCTATACATTTATTCATGTGTATTTGTCTTTTTTTGAGATATTGGTTATTTTCAAAGGCCAATTTATTTTTTTTTTTAATATATCATTAAATGGACTTATGTTTTTTTCAAATGTTTTATTATATTTAGCTGTATGAAAATAAATTAGAGTAGTATTTTTCTTTAACACTTGAAATCCATGTGCATAATTTTTAGGCACCACTAAGAAATTATTTTTTTTTTCATCTAAAATAAATTTGTAAGCTTTACAAAAATTTCTTGATTTTTTATCAATATTTATTGATATGTCTAATATTCTACCTTTCAAACAATATATAATTTTTTTTTCTTTATACCTACCAATTTGATAATGAAAACCCCTTACTGTTCCAACAGATTTATTAAATGAATAATTTACCTCTATAATCTTATCTTTTTTTAATATTTTTTTATTATTAACGTTAGATAAAAGTTTTGAAAAAAAACCTCTTTTATCCTTAAAAGTAACAAATTTATATAGTTTTGGTATTTCTCTCATAATCTCGCAATTCAGAGGCTACTTTATCTTTAATCTTTTTTTTATTTTTAAAAATATCTAAATAAAACTCTACTGTTTTTATTATAGACTGTGTTGAAGAAAAACGATTTTTAAGTTTATATTCTTTATAAATTTTATTGCTATTTAATTCTAAATATTTTTTTTCCAAATTTTTTTTATATAAAAATTTATACTTGAAACTGAATTTTTTTCTAAATTCTTTAACAATTTTTCTTACTGTTTCAGATTTGGATTTTGATGAAATATTAAATATTTTAATAAAGTTTTTTTGATTTTTTGTTTTTTTTATTAAAAAGTATAAAATATATATCACATCAAGCACGTGTTGCCATGGTCTAGTAGAATTTGCATTTCTTATAGTCAAAGTTTTTTTAAATTTTATGCACTTAATTATGTCTGGAATAATTCTATTTTCTCCATTATCACCACCACCAATTATATTGCCACATCTAATAACAATAATTTTTTTTTTTTTTAAGAAGCTTTTAAAAAAACTATTTATGACAATTTCGGATGCCGATTTACTTCCACTATATGGATCATCACCACCTAAAGAGTCATTTTCAATAAACTTTTTTTTTAAGTCATTATTTTTGTAAACTTTATCTGTAGTAAAAAAAAATCCGGTTTTAATAAAATTATATTTTTTAATTAAATTAAGAATATTTAAAGTTCCAATTATATTAGTTTTGTAAGACAGATTAGGTTTTCTAAGTGATCTAAGAACTAATGATTCTGCCGCAAGATGAAATATTATATTAGGTTTAATTTTGATGATGTGTTTTTCTAACTTATTATAATCTAAAATATTTAAAAGTTTTGAATTTTTATCCTTGTAAATTTTTAAATGATAAAACAAATCATTTTTATTTTTTGATTTTAATCCAATTCCAAAAACATCTAAATTTTTTCTTTTCAATAAAAAGTATAACCAACTTCCTACAAAACCAGTATGCCCAGTAATTAAGATTTTTTGTTTATCTACTTTCATTTATTTTAACTTCCATGGCGCTTTATTATTATTCCATAATTGATTAAGTTTGTTTTTGTCTCTAAGCGTATCCATTGGTAGCCAAAAATTGTGGTGTTTGTATGCACCCATATTTTTATCTTTGACAATTTTTGTTAAAATATTTTGCTCAAGTGAATCTGATGTTTTTTTCAAATATTTAAATATTTGACTATTAAATACAAAAAAACCACCGTTTATCCATGTATCTTTATTATCAACTTTTTCCTGAAATTTTTTTACTTTGTTATTTTTAATCTGCAACACTCCAAATCTAGCAGGTGGTTTTACAGCAGTGACAGTCGCCGTAAGGTTTCTTCTTTTATGAAAATTAAGCAATTTTTTTAAATTTATATCTGCTAACCCGTCACCATAAGTTAAAAAAAATAATTCATTGTTTTTGAAAATTTTTTTTATTTTTAAAAGTCTGCCACCAGTATTACTATTATTTCCTGTGTAAAATATATTTATCATCCATTTTTTTTGTTTTGAATAAAATATATTTTGATTTTTTTTCGTTTTTACTAATTTAAAATCCAATAAATTTTTAAAATATTTAATTATTTCGTTGGACTTGTAACCTGCACATATAACAAAATTGTTATAACCATAATAATCAAAGATATTCATAATATGAATTAAAATTGGATAAGCTCCTATTTTAACAAGCGGTTTTGGAACTTTTTTTGTTTCTTCTGCAAGTCGTGTCCCAAGACCTCCAGCAAGTAATATCACTTTCATTAAGTGTTTTTATAATTAATATGTTAAAAAAATCAATTTTAAGTTTTAATTTAAATGAGAGATTTAACCATATTAATACCCACAAGATTAAGGAAAGAGAATCTCCCAAAAATTGAGTTTATCATAAGCCAATTTGAAAATACAAAAATCCTTTTAATAAGTAATAAAAATTTTAATAGAGAATTTAAAAACATAAAAATCTTGATTTCAAAAAAAAAAAATTATCGGATAAAATTATGTATGGCTTGAAAAAAGTAAAAACGAAAAACGTATTATTACTTCCAGATGATGAATTTCCTATAGCGAATTCAATAAAAGATATTTATTTTAATTTTAAAAAAAGCAATAGAGTTTCATCTGGTATTGGTGTTAAATTCCACTTTGATTACAAAAATCCCAAGGTATTTTATCCTATAAATCATCATTCTTTTCATTATTACAATTTAAAAAACAAGGAGGCTAAAAAAATTGAAAATTCGATAAAATTTTATGCAGAATGTTTTTGGAGTTTTCATAGGACACATTTATTAAAAAAATTTTTTAATTTTTATAAAAAAAACAGAACTTACAATTCATCTTTTTTTTTAGAATATAACATAATCCTTTTTATGAAAATTTTTGGAGATGTAAAATATTACAAGTTACCTTGGTCATTCAGATATAAAGACTCTAGAAATTGGCCCTTACTTCAAAATTTTTGTTCACTTAATAACTTTAAAATAAAATTTAAAAAAGAATTTAATTTTCTATCAAAAAATTATTGTAAATATAATAATATTGAATTTAATTCTGAAAAAACACTCCATAGATTTCATGTAGCCTTTGCAAATAGATACAGGACTTACAGACCTCAGGATTATCTAAAAAATTTAAATTTTTTTGAAAAAATTACTTTTATTTTGAAAAGAACGTTTTACAAAATAGTTTTTATGAAACAAAATATGAGACCACAATTAGTAGATTTATATTTTATAAAATATTATAAAAAAAAAGAATTTAAGAATCTTTTTAAAGAAAAGTATTTAAAAAAATATTCAGAGATAATTAATTTTGTTGAGAATAATAAGCTCTTACCAATTTTCCGATAAAGCCGTTATTAGAAATATATTTATTTAAAAAATCAGATTTACTACTTTTCCAATTTATGTGAATTCCGTTTTGAGTACAAGTTTTACATAAATCATATTTAATTCGTCTACTTTTTATTTCATCAAAAGTTAAATCCAAAAAGTTTTTTGAAACTATATATTTGTCAGAATAAACACCACAGCAAATTGGCACAGAACCATCAACTCTTATTGCAGTTTTATATTCAAGTCTAGTACACATCTTGTTTTTGTGTGGACTCTTTATCCATTTCAGATACTCTTTTTTAGGATCACTCAATAAATTATTTATTAATTCTTTATCATCACTTGTTATTTCTGGTACTTCTAAATCAATTTTTGCTCCACATTCATTTTTTACTAAAGATAAGATTTTTTCAATCGGCATAAAATGTGCAATATCAGGTTCAAAAATAAAATCTAATTTTTCACTAAAATTTTTCATTTTTTCAAAATCATCAGCTAAATTATGCTTATACAGATGATAGCCAACAATTACTTTTGTAGAGTTATTATATTTTTTTTTGAGTAACGAAATCTTTTTCATGTTATCAATAACTTTTTCAATTTTACCTCTTCTATGTGTAACACTATAAGTTTTTTCATTAAATCCAGATAAAGAAATTTTAAATTCATGAGGTTTAGCCTCCATAATTTTGTCAAAATCTGCCGCTACATTCAAATTACTTGATACACGAGATTTAAGATTTTTTTGATTTATATAATTTATGAAAAATGGAAGCTCAGGATGTAGAGTTGGTTCACCCCAATCGAAAACGGAGATAGTTGGAAAATTTACTGGACTTTCATTTGCTATTTTATCTATTATTTTCACAAATAGATCTTTTGAGATCATTTTTTTTGCGACTTCCCTAGTATTCATGTTACCAACAGGACATGATGGGCACCTTAAGTTGCACGAACCAACAATTTCAATACTATACTGATATTTATATTTATTATTCATGAAGTTATTTAATACAGCCTTTTATAGCATTTTCAACGAAGGTCTAGGAAGAATTTTTCTTTTTTTTATTTTTTTGTCTTTTTTAGAGACTGCTCTTGAATTATTGAGTTTGGGTCTTTTTTTGGTGTTCATCAAAAGTTTTGCTCTTCCTGATGATACTGAAATATTTCAAAATTTTTCGACTTTGTTTACAAATTATACATTAGATTATCTCTTATTAATATTTGTAATTTTCTTTATATTTAAAATTTTTACCTCATATTTGATAACTTTATATATCAACTATAAATCTCAAAATATTTACAAAGATCTAAGAGTAAATCAATTTGAAAACTTCATAAACTCAAACATAAAAAATTATATAAGTTTAAATTTAGGTCAAATAATGAATTTAGTTCATACCGACACTAAAATATTTGTTGATACTTACTTCTTACAGTTAATTGAGTTTTTTAGGTCACTTTTAATCGTTTTAGGACTATGCACATTTGTTTTAATTTTGCAGCCAAATTTCATATTTGCAATTGTTCCTTTTTTTATTTTAGGATTAATTTTGCAATCAAGGTTTATTAGAAAAATATTACATAAATTGTCTGAAAAATTTAGAGAAAATTATATAGTTTCACAACAAGAAATATACTCATTAGTAAACTCTATAAAAGAAATTAAAATTTTTCAAAAAGAAAATCATTTCGTCCAAAAATTGAAAAAAATAGCGAATAATTTAAAATTAGTTGCAATTAAACAATTTTTTTTTATTTCGTACACTAAACCACTGCTTGAAATATGTTTTATATTAAGTTGTTCATTAATTTTCTTTATTTTTTCACAAAAAAACTATGGTTCTAACGAAATTATATTTTATTTATCTGGCTTTGCTTTTTGTTTCCTTAGGATAATGCCTTTCTTTAATAGTATGTCAAATAATTTTTCAAAAATAAATCTTAATTATGAAAGTTTAAAGAGATTTGTTGAAAGCAGAGCAAAATACAAAAATTTAAAAAATAAAAATTTTAATTCAAGCAATATAAAAGAATACAAAGATTTTAAATTTCAAAAATATGAAATAAAAATATTAGAATTTTATTTAAATAAGAATGTAATTTTCAAAAATACAAATTTTACCTTTAATAATAATGATAAAATTTTAATTTACGGAAGGTCTGGTTGTGGTAAGTCTACATTATTAGAAATAATTTCAGGATTTCATAATTTAAATAATAACGACAAATTGTTGGTTAATGGTAATGATAATAAAAATACTTATAATAATTTAAAAAAAAAAATTTGTTACTTACCTCAAACAGTTTCAATCTTAGATGGGACTATAGTTGAAAACATATCATTCGGTGGAAATCAAATCGATCTAGAGAAAGCTAAAAAATGCCTAATAAGATCTGGTTTGGAAGATTTTGTTAATAAATATGAAATTGATTCTTTTAGATTGTCGTCAGGAATAAATAATATTTCTGAAGGTCAAAAAAAAAGGCTATCCTTGGCAAGGGCTTTTTATTATGACAAAGAAATTCTTTTATTAGATGAATTAACCTCAAATTTGGACAAATTTAACGAAGAGAGAATTTTAAATGATTTGTTGAAGGATAAAAATATTACTTTAATAGTTGTTTCTCACGATACTAACTTAAAAGAAATGTTTAACAATATTTATAAAATTGAAGATAAAAAGATTAAGAAAGAGTAGAATGAATATCGATATTTTACAAAATTTTAAAAAATCTGATTATTTTTCTGAACCATTCCCACATCTTATTATTGAAGACGCATTACCATTACAAGTTTATGAGAAACTAGAGGATGAATATCAAATAGTAATTAATTATTTAAAACAAAATCAATCATTTATAGAAAGCAACAAAAGATTACAGATTACAACTAAGGAATTAAATTTAATTAACGATTTTAAAAATACTTTATGGTTAAAGTTCGCTAAATTTCATACTTCAAAAGATTTTTTTCTCAAATTAGTGAGTATATTTGAGAATGAATTTTCTTATCTTTATCCAAGTTTGTTTAAAGGGATTAAAGAAAACCAATTAAGAACAGATTTTGTTACTTTAAGATCATCCGAAGTTAAAGATAATAAAAATTCATTTATAGTTTCAGATTGCCAACCTGGAATTAATACACCAGTTCACAACGCTTCCTCAGTAAGAGGGCCACACGTTGATAACCCTGTAGAGATTTTTGGTGGACTGTATTATTTAAAAAACGAAAAAGATAAAGCAGGTGGAGATCTAGAAATTTACTCTATCAACAGAAAACCATATTTCAAAGGTAAGGCAGAAGTTTATAATACAAATGATTTGTCTTTACATTCAAAAATAAAATATAAAAAAAATGTTTTTGTAATGTTCTTAAATTCATCATTTTCTATTCACGGAATAACTAAAAGGGAAAAAACAAATTACACGCGAAACCTTACAAACATTATTTTTGAAACTTATAGTCAAGATAAGTTATTTCAATTAAATAGAAAAGATAATTACTTAAAAAAAATTTATCAAAAATTTTTCGGTTAATTTTTATGTGTGGGATATTTGGATATAAAAATAAAAAGAACAAAAATTTAAATTTTCATAATTTCCTAAAACATAGAGGTCCAGATTATGAAAAGAAAATATGTTATAAAGATTTTACACTAGGTCATAACTTACTAGCTATAAGAGATAACGTGCAAAATTCTATACAACCAGTTGAAACATTGAATAATAGATATATTTTTTGTTTTAACGGACAAATATATAACACAGATTATCTTAAAAAAAAATTTTCTATAGATAAAAATATTATTTTAGACACCAAAATCATCACAAAAGTAATTGAAAAAGTAAATTTGGATTTTATCACATATATAAAGGGAATGTTTGCTATTGCGCTGATAGATAAAAAATTAAATAAATTATTTTTATATAGAGATCAGTCAGGTCAAAAACCTATATATTATAGCACATATGGTAATACTTTTATATTTAGCTCAGAAATCCAACCAATTTTAAAAGATATGGAAAAAGTCAGTTTCAATGAAAAAGTCTTACCCGAAATACTTGATTTTGGTTACACAATAAATTCTAACACATCTTTCAAAAATATTTTCAAAGTGTTACCAGGTCAGCTTCTATCATATGATTTACAAAATCATAAAATTACAAAAAACTTTTTTTCGCAAAACAAAAAAAATGATTTCAACCTGATTCAGAACGAAATAAATAATAATATAAATCAAACAACGCAATCACAAAATAAAATAGCTATTAATATAAGTGGTGGTTTAGACTCCAATGTTATTTTATATGAAACTTTAAAATATAAAAAAAATTTAAAACTTTTTGTTTGTAAATATGATTGTAAAGATGATATTTACAATTTAGATTTTGAAATAGCACAAAAAGTTGCAAAAGAATTTAATTTAGAGCTGAATGTAACTGAAATTAGTCAAAAAGATTACTTAGAAAATTTCTTAAAAAGTAAAAGTATTTTATCAGAGAGTAATAGAAATATCTCTGATCCAATTTATTATCTTAATTACAAACATCAAAATCAGCATGGAATAAGAAGTGTTATGACTGGAGACGGTGGCGATGAGTTATTTGTAGGTTATTCAAGATATTTTATCAAAAATATATTTAGATTTTTTTTTAGTATATTAAGTAAGTATAAGTACAAAAGAGATTTTAAGACGATCATTAACATTTATAAACAAAATTATTATAATTATACCTTAAACAAAAATATTAATAAGTTTATAATCAATAAAAATTTAATAAATGCCAATGATCATATAATTAAATTAATTGAAAATTTTGAAAACTACACAAATAATTTTTATAATTTTAGTTCAAAAAAAGATTATAGGTTATACCTGATGTTGTTAGATAATTTCCTTTGGCAATCTAATGAAGCTTTTCTACGAAATGATAATTTAGGAATGTACTTTAGTATTGAAACTAGGTCCCCATTTTTAGAATACGACTTAAAATATTCATATTATAAAAATTTACCTAAAGATATATTCGATAAAGAAGAAAATAAATATTATTTACGTTCAGCATATAAAATGAAATTAAACAAACTAGTTATATCTAATAAAAAAAAATTAGGTTGGACAGTGCCAAGAGAATGGCTTAAATCTAATAAGCTGAGAAATATTGTTTTAGAAAATTTACCTCAAAAAAATGATGATAACATAAATTGGAAAGGTCTCACCAATTACTTACATCAAAATAATAATTTTATGTTAGATAAATCTTTGTATGGTTTAATTTTTCTTGGAATTCATTTAAAAGAAAAAAATAATGTTCAGTAGTTTAAGGTATCATTTAACAATGTTTATATTTAAAGTTGAGAAACGACTGAGAATTTCTACATTTTTTCTTTTTCCATTTAGACTTATTACTAGACTTTATGAAATATACAAATTTAAAAGTATTAAAAAGAATAATAATATTAAAGCTTTCTCTAATTATTTTTTAGACATATCAAAAATCGATAAAAAATCTGAATTAACGATAATCTCAGGGGGTATAGCTTACAACACATTTTTTGAGGAAGAATTAAAAAATAATTATAGAATCAAAAATTTAATCCTAATTGATCCAAGTATAAACTCAAATAATTATGCTTTAAAAAGATTAGATAAATTTTTTTTTGAAAATAAAGCATTATCGAATAAAAATGAAAATAATGTTAAAATTTTTTTACCACCATCGATTAAAGAAGTTAATGTATCTTTAGATAACACCTTCGAAACAAAAAATTATGAGTTTGTGGATACGATTACAATTTCATATTTAAAAAAAAAATACCAATTAAATAAAATTGATATTTTAAAGTTGGATATTGAAGGGGTGGCAGATATTGTAATTTTAGATTGTTTAAACAATAAAATTTTTCCAAAGCAAATTTGTTTTGAATTAGAACGTCCTTACGCCATAAGTAGACAATATGAGTTTTATAAAAGAACTAACAAACTAGTTAAAGAATTAAAAAAATTTTATGATATTTATTTTTACACTGATCAAAAAAAAGGAATAAGATTAGAACTATTAACAGTTTTAAAACCAAACTTTTTTTAACTATGAAAAAAAATATTTTTTTTGTTGAACGTCTTGATGAAACAACAGGTTGGGGTACTCTGTCTTTAAATTATATTAAAAAATTAAATCCAGAAAGTGTCATAATTTTTTGTAATAAAAAGAATCCATCTCTAAGCTACAATCAGTTTGATGTGTTACCAGATGTCAATAATTTGATTAGAAACCCGCTAAAAATTTTTTCTAAAATCATTGAAATTAGAAACATCATTAAAAATTTGAGAAAAGACTATGATTTATTTTCACATTTTACAGTTGAACCTTATGTGATCTATCTACCTTTAATTAATTTTTTTAAAAAAAACTTTTACTATGCAATTGGCACATATTCCACAGAGTTAAATTTAACAAAAAAAACAAAGTTTTTATTTTGGTTAAGTATTAAGCTCATTGACAAAGTTATTTACTTTAGCTCATATACAAAAAAAAAAATCTCTAACATACCTTTTTTAAAAAAAAAGGAGGGATTAATTATTAATCCTGTCATCTATCCGTTGAAATATGAAAATTATGACTTTAAAAAATATGAAGAAATCACAATGTTAAGTGTAGGCATGCTTAAAGCAAGAAAAGGATATCACAATCTAATTGAAGTTATGAATATCTTAGTGAATAAAGAAAATAAGAAATTTAAACTAAACATAGTTGGTAAAAGTAATAATAAAAATTATGATGACTTACTATTTTTAAAAATTAAAGAATATAAACTTGAAAAATTTGTAAAAATATTTACTGAGATAAATGATAATCAGCTCAATGAAATGTATAAAAAATCTCATTTATTTATTTTATTATCAGAGGATCAAAAAAATCATTTCGAGGGATTTGGTATAGTTTATTTAGAGGCTTTATCATTCAATTTACCAATTATTGTATCAAATCAAACTGGTGCAAAAGACTTAAAAAGCGTATCAAACAAAATATATTTTGTGGATCCTAAAGATTTTTACACAGTATCCAATTTAATATGTGATCATTTTTTAGATTACTTACCAAAAGACTTAAAAAATGAGTATGTTGGTATATTAGATATTTATAACCAAATAAATGACAAAAAAATTTCTGAATTTTATAAGAAAGAATTAGTATAAATGAAAAAAATTTTAGTCACTGGCGCTGCTGGATTTATTGGTGAAGCTTTAGTAAAAAGGCTATCTGTTAACAATAAAATTAAAATTTATGCAATTGATAAAAAAAAAATGTCTTTTAAAAAAAATAATATTAAATTTTTTAAAAAAGACCTAAGGTTTGTAAAAAAATTTCCAAGAGTAGATATAGTTATTCATTTAGCTGCCTTTAATGGAACAAAGCATTTTTATAATAAACCTTTAGAAGTTATAGAACATAACTTTATACCTACTATGAACTTAATTAATTTTTATAAACAAAATCCTTGCGCTTTGTTTGTTTATTCAGGTACCTCTGAAATTTATGCTGGTAATAAGTTTAAAAATACAAAAAATGTAAATTTAAAAGAAAACGATAAAATTATTTTTGATGATATTCAAAATCCTCGATGGAGTTACGCTTCTAGTAAGTTTATGAGCGAGGTAGCAGTTATTAATAGTAAATTAAAATATATAATTTTAAGATATTTTAATGTTTATGGACCAAACCAAATTGATCATTTTATACCTGAGTTTATATCACGTTTAAAAATTAATCGTTACGAATTATATGGGTATAAGAATAAAAGATCATTCATATTCATCGATGATGCAATAAATGCCACAATTAAATTAATAAATAATCAAAAATCCAAAAATCAAATATTTAATGTTGGCTCAGAAAAAGAGATATCAATTTTAAATTGCGCAAAACAAATATTAAAAATAATAAAAATTAAAAAGAAAATTAAATTATATGATTCACCTTTGGGAAGTCCAAAAAGAAGAAAGCCAAATATTTTAAAAACTAAAAAATTAATTGGTGAATTCAATAAAATAAGTTTAAAAGAAGGTTTAAAAAAGATATTAAATTATTAATGAAT
>MDTA01119051.1_pt1 | contig 11849 bp, 12 predicted proteins | sample 811151 | NCBI WGS metagenome assembly MDTA01 (sample SAMN05326648, study PRJNA326480) | marine metagenome | isolation source: seawater | place: Indian Ocean: South | collected 2010 | reverse complement strand
CTCCTAAGAAGCGAGGCGATTCGAGACGTAGAACATCTGGGACATCATGAGTATCAGTATCAAGAAGTTCCTGATAGCTGACACCAGGAGACCTAGCTTCCCCCGGAGAAAGAATTTCACTCATAGTTATCTACCTTTAGATGTTTAGTGTGGAACAGTTATTGACTGTTCTAACAATTATGTCCATTTTAAAAACCATTTTGAACTCACGACAATTCATTGTCCAACTTTTTCATTGCATCTAGCGGATCGGTTACTTGAATAGTTGACCATCCAACCTCTTGAGCTGCAAACAGGTTTGGCTCGAAATCGTCTAGAAATAGTATTCTCTCACCTTTCACCTGTAAGAGTTCCTCTGTTCTCTTATAGATTTCTGTTTCAGGTTTCCGAGTGCCTTCTTCCGAAGAGGCAACCCAAGCGTCGAAGTTCACATCGGCAAGTTCTTTTTTGACCGTCGGATAAAACTCAGTAAAAAGATTGGTTAGTAGAGCGATAGAAAATCCTTTTATCTGAACTTCGATTGCTTTTTCAATCATCGGCTTGATAATTGTATAAGGCTTGGTTAGACCACTCTGTGTATTTGAATAAACGGTTTCAATTTCATCACCGAAAAGTTCTATTGAATATTCATCTGCGTAAGGTTGAAGACCTGCTTGGATTTGCTCCAGAGGTATTTCCCCCCTTTCGGCACAGTGCCAGGGATGGTTTGTGGAAATACCAAGTGGGCCCATTACCACTTCTCGTATCAATTCGACAGATGTTCCAGCACGTTCGGCCAAAGGCACAAATTTGTTCGTTATGGATGTGATCATCACACCGCCGTAGTCAAAAACTACAGCATCAAAGTTTTTACCCAAAAAATCTAGTCTCCTTCGACAGACCAGAATTTGGAACTTGCGATTCTGTCTTCCCCGTAAACAGGGTCGTCTGCATCAATCCTGAATTTTCGTGTATCACTTTTGACCATTCCACTTTGTCCTAGGGCTTTGCGCATGTTGTGGTAATTTTCGTGATCGAAGTGATCATCTAGACTCTCAGCGGTCGTCCATAGTTCGTAGACCTGTATTCGATTCGATACACAGGGGTCAGCAGCAAAGCAATATGCGAGGCATCCAGGTTCGTCGTCACGTGTTGCTTGTTGGAGAGAACGACTTTTATCTAAAGCAATATCACGATGTTCTTCGTCTTCAAAATCGATTGTTCCAGCGATGATTATCATAAATTTTTCCTTGTTGAATAGTAGAAATTAGTACTTATCCCATTTACCGGCTTCACGTAACATGCCTGAACCTGATTTGATGAAACGATTATTACCCCCGGAAGTTGTTTGTCCGCCATCAACTACTAGAACGTGACCATTAACTAGACGAGCATCATCGCTAGCTAGATAAGCGGCTGCAGCAGCTATATCTTCAGGCTGACCTGCAATTCCAAGCATTGATCTGGAAGCCATACCTTCAGCAGTTTCCTCTAATTTTTCGTGATCTCCTGTTGTGACAGTTGCTGTCATAGCGGTAACAGTATTCCCAGGTGCTATAGCATTACTTCTGACACCATGTGCGCTTAATTCTGAGGCTATTGATTTTGCAAGACCAATAACACCGTGTTTAGCAGCTGTATATCCATGGGAACCGAGTCCTCCAAGGATGCCGGCAGTACTACTTGTTGAGATTATCGATCCTGATCCTTGCGGGATCATTACTCTGGCAGCATGTTTACATCCGAGGAATACACCTTTCAACAAGATGGCGATAGTGGTATCCCAGTCTTCAGTAGGAGTATCTGCAATTGGTCCCACTACACCAACAATTCCCGCGTTGTTAAACATGCAATCTAATCGTCCATATTTTTCAACTGCAAGATCAACTGCAGCGGCTACCTGTTCTTCCTGTGTTACGTCAGTTTTAATGAAAGTAACAGAATTTCCTAATTCTTCTGATAGTGCTTCACCCAATTCTTCTTGAATATCAGCTGCAATAACGGATGCTCCTTCATTTAGAAATCGGCGTACTGTTCCTTCTCCGATACCACTAGCTGCACCTGTTATTACAGCTACTGTACCTTCAAGTCTTTTATTCATTTAATTTCCGTTCTTTAGGCCTAATTTGGTAGCCAGCTGCCATGTGCACCATAAGGCACTCTTTGTGGGATATGAATAGTAGCCACTGGGTCTGATTCAAAGTCTTGCGCATCAACAATAATGAATTTTGATGAGTCTTTATTTTCATCGTGGACTAAGCACATAATCCAACCCTGATCTTCGTCTGCTTCAGGTCCAGCTGGAGCAAAAACAGGTTCGCCACCCTTTACACCAGAACCGAGTTTGTGTTCAAAACGCTCTCCAGAAGTTAGATCGTATTTATATAGAGACTCTCCATATTCGACAGAATCTTTATTCTCTGGCAATGACATTACATACCCATATCTTGCTGGTAGTCCCACGAGGCGATCATCAACACGACCGAAATCTACTGATTTGTCATCTATTTGCTCTTCACTAACTTTTCCATTTGTTGTATCAATAGTCCATTTCCAAAGTTGTCCTTGAGCTGAATAATCGTCAGCTGAGCTTGCAAACGCTGAGTCGAGACGCGACACGTGAATAATTATGTTCTCTCCTTCTTCGTGTGCATTTACTGGATGGAATACATAGCAAGGATCAATTTCTAACCAGGAAATAGATTCATTGTTTCCATCTCTTTTCATTACTCCCAGACGAGCACCAGCTTCAGGATCGAAACGGAATGGTAGACCACTCTCATCGATAGATTCCAAACTGAAAGTCAATGGAAGATCCATAAAAATGGTGTGATTTCGAGTGATGTTAAAATCGTGCATCATGACAATATTGGGTATTTCTATTCCTTCTGATTGCACCAATTCCCCATCAGCGTTGACACGATGATAATTAAGATATGGGGCTTCAAAATTGAAATAACTGAAGAACATCATTTCGCCCGTTTCGGGGCAAATTTTTGGATGTGCTGTCATGGAAGTCTTCAAACGTCCATCAAAGTCCCAAGGACCTACTGTTTCTAATTCTGAAGTTACTTCGTAAGGGAAATGGCCTTCCTCCAGAGCAAGAATCTTTCCAGCGTGTCTAATGACATGAGTATTTGCGGTACCCATTGTTAGGTCCCCCATGGCCGCCATAGGGTCATCTCCAGCTTCTCCCTTGTAAACACGGGTTTTTACAAATCTGTTTTTATACCAAAGAGCATTTCCAGCATCTAGTGAAATACCGTGCAACATTCCATCGCCGAAAAACCAATGTGGAGACCAACCGCTTGAAGGGTTAGGACCCACACGTAGATATGTGCCACTAAGTTCTTCAGGAATGTTGCCCTCTATCTCTAGCTCTTCGGAAGTGGTCTCTTCTAGCATTGGCATCCAATTTCCGCTTAGGTGCCAAGGTTTTTTCTCAGTTTCTGTTGTTGTCATTGATTTCCCCTTAAAAATTTCTAATACAGATCGTATCGTCAGGCTTTCCCTTATAGCGCATTAGAGTTGTACGATATCTTTGTAAGAAAATTTTTTTCAATAAGTAGCACTACAAGTCTTTTTATTAATGATTGGGGAAGTCAAAATGGCTCAGGTTTCTATACAAGAAGACGTGTTGATCGGCGTTCCAGATGAACCGCGGTTAATCGGAGGAAAATGTCCCGACTGTGGTAATCACGTCTTTCCTATGCAAAAGGATTGTCCAAAGTGTACGGGTAACCAGATAGAAGAAGTGGAGTTATCAACAAGAGGAACTTTATGGACATGGACAGTGCAAGGATTTCCGCCGAAAGCACCTCCCTATATCGGTGAAACCGACCCCTCAAGTTTTGAATCTTACGGAGTTGGTTATGTGGAATTACCAGGTGAAGTTAAAGTTGAAGCTCGATTAACAGAAAGTAATCCGGAACGTCTAGAAGTGGGAATGGAAATGGAACTTACAGTCGTTCCTCTTAAAACAGATGAACAAGGTAATGAGATAGTTACGTTCGCTTTTCGACCAGTGGAAAATAAATAGAATGTATATTGGAATTAGAAGGGAAGATAAAAATGCATGATGTCGCCATTGTTGGAATCGGTATGCACGAATTCGGTCGTCATGACGGAATTTCTGGAATGGATCAGGGCGTAGTAGCTGTTAGGAGAGCTCTGGCTGATGCGAGGTGTGAATGGGAAGACCTAGAGTTTGCTTTCGGAGGCAGTAAGGATGCTGGTTCTCCTGACACGATGGTTTCACGTCTTGGTTTGACAGGTTTGCAATTCATAAATGTTCACAATGGCTGCGCAACTGGCGGGTCTGCGCTTATTTCTGCTTACAACGCAATTCGTTCAGGAACCTTCGATATTGGAATTGCAGTAGGTTTTGACAAACATGAAAGAGGTGCGTTCAGGGTTAGAACCAGAGGGGACAGAATGGAGTGGTACGGAGAGTCTGGAATGGCTCTGACCACTCAGTTTTTTGGAATGAAAATCAACCGGTACATGCATGATTTTGGAATTAGTCAAAATACTTTGGCTAAAGTTTCTGCCAAAGCGTTTCGTAATGGGGCAATCAACCCAATGGCATGGCGTAGGAAACCATTATCAGAAGAAGAAGTCCTTGAGTCAGCGATGCTTTCTTACCCGTTAACTCAATACATGTTTTGCTCACCGGGAGAAGGCGGTGTCGCAATCGTGCTTGTAAGAGCAGATAAAGCCAAAGAATATACAGATAACCCCGTATTTCTAAAGTCATGTGTAGTGAAATCACGTCGTTTCGGAAGTTTTGAGGTCTTTTCACCACATCTAGCAAATGAATTTAGTGTGGGGCCAACAGTTGATGCTTCAAATGCTGCTTTTGAAATGGCAGGGATTGGACCGGAAGATATTGATATTGCTCAATTACAAGACACTGAGAGTGGAGCTGAAGTAATGCATATGGCGGAGAATGGTTTCTGTGAACATGGTGAGCAAGAGTCCATGATTCAAAATGGTGAAACTGAGATAGATGGAAAGTTCCCCGTCAACACCGACGGAGGTTGTTTGGCTAACGGTGAACCTATAGGAGCTTCCGGTTTGAGACAAGTATATGAAAACGTCTTACAGCTCAGAGGAGACGCAGGTGAACGTCAGGTTCCTAATGATCCTCGCACGGCGTATACACATGTTTATGGTGCACCGGGAATATCGGGTGTGACCATTCTTTCACGCTGAAAATTACTAACTAGGTTCAGAAGGGCTAAATTTAAGGTGAAGCTCGTTTAGAGACCTGAGAACTAGACCAGGCATATGCGAATAGTCATTTTTGTTTTCATCGAGAGACAAATCTGAGAGTCTGTCTAAAACGACATTTAGAGCTATACGTTGCTCGGTTCTAGATAAGCCTGAACCAGGACAGTGATGCTCTCCCAAAGAGAAAGCCATATGACGTTTTAGATTGTGCCTTTCCAAGTTTACTTCATCTGGATTTTCAAACATTCGTTCATCTCTATTTGCAGCTGCGTATCTTATGTGAATTGTCGAATCTTTAGGAATCGTTACACCATGGAACTCTTCGTCTTGGGTAGTTGTTCGGTACAGACCCTGTGTTGGGGATTCAAGTCTCAGAACCTCCTCAATGAAGGGTTCCACAAGTTCACGATTGTTAAGAACTCTTTCATATAGCCCGTCTTCTCTTAAAAGAATCCAAAGTCCGGAGGTAAGTGCAAAAGTAGTTGTTTCGTTTCCACCTATATACAAATGGTCAATAATTCGAACAATTTCACTATCTGTAAGTGGACGTTCATCACCAAAAGTTCCTTGAGTCAAATGGCTAATTACGTCATCTTTAGGATTTTCTCGTCGTTCGTGAACATGTCTTAGAATGTAATTTTGAAATTCGACACCTTGTTCAGCAACCCAGTTTTCTTTTTCTTCACTTAACGGACCTGAAAACGGTAAAACCCAAGCTTCTGACCATTTCTTTAGTTGTTCTAAATCCTCAACCGGTAATCCCAGAATTGTAGTAATCATTGTTACAGGAAGTGGCAAAGCAAAGGAAGAAAGAAATTCGACTTCACCGTCAGCGCAGAAAGAATCAATCAAACTGTGAGAAAGATCACTTATTTTTTCTGACCATTTGGCTGAACCTTGTAAATTGAAGTGGGGGTCAACCATATCTCTGTAGAGTTTGTGAACCGGCGGGTTGGTTCCTAGAACTGAACGCTTTTCAAATCCCTTTTTGACATAAATTTCGTGGCTCGACTTATGTCTAGTAGTGCCGTATCCATTTATGAACCGATCGGGATGACGTAATACCTGCATGACATCCTCGTATCTTGTGAGGACAAAAATCTTACTACCGGGAATCTGGTAGCAAGGAAACTCATCTCGTAATTCTTTGTAGGTAGGAAACCAATCTTCTTGGGTTTCCGTATCGAATAAATCAATGTGGTTCGGTGTTGTCATTTTCATCCAGTTAAAAAATAAGGTACAGGTACTTCGAGGATATTGGAAAGAATGACAATATAAAAAGCAGGGAGTTTTTATGGCGACTTTTTTAGCACATATAAAGGTGTATGAGGGTAAAGAAAAAAGGTTTGAAGAAATAGCAAAAGAGCTTTTTTCAGCAACTCATGAAAAAGAGGATGAAGTCATAAGATATGAATACTGGAGAGGTTCAGAAAGTCAAACTTATTACACGTCAGCATCATTTAAAGACTATTTAGGGTTTCTGAAACATCAAGTTAGCTCTCATCATGAAGAACTAGCTGCGGAACTACGTGAAATAACATCAGAAATCAAAATTGAATGGGTTGATCCCGTTCAAGGTGCATCAGAACTTGTTGAAACTAATCATCAAAATCCTCCGAGTGAATGGGGTGAATTGGCGAATTCATATTCAAACAGATTGTCAGCTCACGCTCAACCTTGGTGGATTGAAAACAGAAATCTATAAATAAGGTATTTTTAGCCGGCTAACTTTCCAGCATCTACAGGAATCGTTGCACCTGTAATCCAGTCAGCTAAATCACTTGCTAAGAACAGTACAACTCTGGCTATATCGTCAGGAACTCCGGCTCTACCCATAAGAGAATTTGATGTAACGGCCGAAATGTCGATACCAGCCTCTTTTAATGGTTCAAGTTGATCTTGAACACCAGGGGTGTCGATTACACCTGGTGCAACAGCAACTACGCGAATTCCTTTGGGTGCAAGTTCAATGGCCAAACTTTTAGTTAGACCCACGACCGCATGTTTTGATGCCGTATAGGCACTTATCCCGGGTCCTCCCGTCAGACCCTGAGTGGAAGCTAGGTTTATTATCACTCCACCAGAATCCATGTGTAAAGCAGCTTCTCTTGAACCCGCAAAAGTACCCCTGACGTTCACTTCAAGCATTTTGTCCACAAAAGAGTCTTTCGCCTCAATGGCAGGCCCAGTCGTAGGAAAGATGCCTGCATTATTGACCCAGATTTCTAAACTTCCAAAATTTCCTTTACAGGTTTCGGCAACTTCGGCAAGAGACAGCGAGTCAGAGACATCCGCTTTGATTGCAATTACTTTTGCTCCGGTGATTTCTGAAACCTCTTTTGAAGTTTTCTCTGCTTGCTCCAAATCTAGATCAGCCACGACAACTGAAGAACCAGCTTCTGCTAAACGTTTTACAATTCCCGCACCTATGCCACTAGCGCCACCTGTGACAACAGAGCATTTTCCTTTAAGGGAAATAAGCTCTTTGATAGAACGAGAAGTGTGATCTCTGAAGAAACTACCCATATTGACTGATTTCAAGAAGTGAGCAGATCACTAACGCCATGGTCGATATATGCAGCTTGGCAACGTTCAATTACTGCTGTCCAAAGGGAGACCGCTCTCTCACTTGAGAAATCAAGAGTTCCGACAGCAAAAACAGGAATCACCCATCCATACAACATTCCTATCCTGTAGTCTTCGCGAAGCTGATCAAAAGAGTATTCGATACCACCTGAAGTTAAGGCGTTGTGATAAGTGCGCAAAAGGTCATCTTCATTATTTCTACGGTCTTCGATAGAAACATTTTGGGAAATAAAATAGCCAACATCTTCTGCATGTCCATGGCGACTAAAAGTTTGAAAATCTATGATCTTCACTGACCCGTCTGCAGCAAAAAACAAATTGTCCGCTCTGTAGTCCATATGGCTTACTGTTAGAGGCATTTCGGCAAGACGGTCAAGTAACTGATGGACGTTGTCGCCGAATCTGTTAACTAGCTCCTCGTTTTCTGGATCAACCACAGAACCGAAAACTTCCAAAAACCCTGGCAAGGATTGTGCATAAACTTCACGACCAACTTTCATTCCTTCATTGTTAATATCCGGGAGCCAGTCAAAGCTCGCAAGGTTTTTGTTGTTCCAAAAAGTTCTGTGCAGTTCAGCTAAAGCTTCTAAAGCAGATGAGGCGTCGTCAATTGAACATCCATTCAACTGATCGCCTTCTCGCAAATCAGAAAGGTCTTCAAGAAGAAGAAGATAGTCATCCTTTTCTGTGTCAATTGCCGCATAAACACAGTTAGCTGTGATCTCAGGAATCAATGGTTGAATTTGTTCAAAAAAGCGTGCTTCTCTTTCGAATATTCTTGCAGGAGCGAGCATGCTTCTAATTTCGGCAACCTGTGTTGGGATTTTTGAAATCAATGTCTCCTCACGGTCATCGGAAAATTTCAAATGTAAGCGAGCTACTTCACCCATAAAACCGACTCCCTCTTCCATCTCTTCAACAGAAACTTCAAGAACCTGTTGGTTGTCTTCAAGTGCAAGAGCTGTCGTCAACCATTCAGTTGTAATTGAACTTGCAGACTTGGGTATCTCATTGAGATCCATAAAACCTCCTCAAAAATTGCCTACATCAATGGCATCGATTTGAACGGTAGCAGCATAATAGATGTCATAAGAAGTGGGAAAAGTCTGATTCTCCAAAATGTTTGCGAGTGGTTTGTCTCTTATTTGGCATAATGGCATAGGTTTTGGAGGTAAGAATGCCAGAATTTGCTAAAGAATTGGCTCGAAAAAATCCTGAGCAAGTAGCTATACGAGACGATAAGGAATCACTTACTTGGGATGATGTTGACGGTATTCTCAACCGCGCCGTAAACAGGCTCCTTGAAACTGACTTGGGGCCTCAAAGGCGGATTTCCGTATTTGCAGAGAACTCCAATCAAACAGCATTAGCTCATTTGGCAGGCTTGCTGGCTGGAGCTTCCACTGTTCCAGTGAATTTTCATCTAACAGCTGAAGAAGCTGCGTACATTTTGCAGGACAGTGAAACAAGTGTTCTTTTTCTGGGTCCTGAAACCGTGGAAAGGGGATTAGAAGCAGCTCAGATTGCGGGGATTCAGAAAGTCATCGCTTGGAGTGACAAGAAAGAGCCGTATAGCGATTTTGAGATTTGGAACAGTTGGTATGAAGAGGCTTCTAGTGAAGATCCGATTACAAACCTTAAACCTTTGCCTCATTTGCTCTACACATCTGGAACAACTGGTCGCCCAAAAGGCACCGATCTACCTCCGACGATGTTCGCAGGTGGCGAAACTATTGAAGAACACGTAGAAGCTCTTCAAGAAAGTAGGTTCTCAAAATTTGGGAATCACCTGGTAGTGGGCCCTATGTATCACACTGGACCTCTTTCGGGAATGCGTAATTTAGTTGCCGGAGTCCCAGTAGTGGTATTAGGCAGATTTGATGCTGAAAAAACCCTGTCGGCAATTTCTGACTACAAAATCGAAACCTCGGTTATGGTTCCAACTCATTTTGTCCGTCTATTGGATCTCCCTATTGAAGTGCGTGAAAAGTATGATGTTTCATCTCTCAAAATGATTACGCATACAGGAGCGGCTTGCCCTATTGAGATCAAACGATCAATGATCGAGTGGTGGGGTCCGGTATTGTTTGAAGCGTATGGAGCAAGTGAGGTCGGTACAACTTGTAGTATCACTTCAGAAGAGTGGCTAGAGCATCCGGGTTCAGTCGGTAAAGCAAAACCACCATTTGAAGCTCTAATTTTTGACGATGATGGCTTACCATTGGAGCAGGGCATAGAAGGGCGACTTTATTTTCGGGATGAAACCGGACGGGGAGTTATTTATCACAATGACCCTGAAAAGTCTGCAGAAGCACACTTAGAACCTGGAGTTTTCACTTTAGGTGAAATCGGATATCTGGATGAAGACGGTTACGTATATATAACTGACAGATTTTCCGACATGATAGTTTCTGGTGGTGTGAATATTTATCCTGCCGAATCTGAGCAGGTGTTAATAACACATCAAAATGTTCTAGATGTTGCTTGCATAGGTGTTCCAGACAGTGAAATGGGAGAAAGGCTTTTAGCGCTTGTGATCAGAGATGATTCTGATACTTCTCTGACGGAAAGCGAACTTCTTGATTATTGTCGCGAAAATCTCACTCATTACAAATGCCCAAAGAAGATTGAATTTGTGGATGACTTAGGGAGGACGACAATGGGGAAGATAAACAAACGAAAACTTCGTGCTCCATACTGGGAAAATTTTCAGAAGTAACTTAAACAGCTGACAGGGAGAAAAAATGGGTGAATCAGTTTTGTTGTTAGATGATCCAGAAAAAGGTGTCAGACGATTAACAATGAATCGTCCTAAAAAACACAATGCATTAAATGATGATTTGCGTTTAGCTATTTTCGATGCTTTGAGAGAAGCTGATTCTGACAGTGAAGTGTCCGTGATAGTGATACGAGGTAATGGTCCGTCATTTTGCTCAGGTTATGATCTGTCATCAGCAAATAATCCAGTTGAGAGATCTTCAGCAACTACTGACGGTTGGTGGTCCAGACATGTTGTGTCTAATTGGTTTGAAATGTGGGATATGTCTAAACCTATTGTCGGACAAGTTCATGGGTATTGTTTAGCAGGCGGTTCGGAATTGGCCGCTGCTTGTGATCTTCTATATGTCGCTGAGGATGCTCAAATCGGTTATCCCCCTGTTCGATTGATGTCACCTCCAGATATGCAGTGGCAGACATGGTATTTGGGTTTCAGAAAGGCAATGGAGGCACTTTTGACAGGCGATGCTATAACAGGAATAGAAGCTGTAACTTCTGGTTTTGCCAATAAAGCTTTCCCCGTAAGCCAACTTGATGAAGCAGTTATTGAGATCGCAGGCAGAATTGCAAAAATACCATCCGATCTACTGGCTTTAAATAAACGTTCGGTGCACCGTGCAATGGAAGCAATGGGAGTTAGAGAAGGAATAAGAGCTACCGCTGAAATACAGGCATTGGGGTTCCACCAGAAATCATCAAAAGAGTACATGAAACGTTTCAAAGAAGGTGATGTTTCAAAAGTGCTCAGTGAGAGAGATAAACCATTTGGTGATTACAGGGAGACTGATTCAAAAGAAATGTAATTTTCCAGATAAAAAATAAACATCTTTTTATTTGAAACATTAAAAATGTTGATTTTGCAGGGATTTTTGCGAGAATTTATACTAAGAAAACGTAACATACTGCTGTTTTGCCCTATATTTAAGGGGTTTTTTTGTCGCATTGTTGTAACAATTCCGACATTGACGTTTGTTAGCTGATTCCTTTACACTCAAATTCGCTGAATACGCATCTGTATTCAGTCTTTTGTACACAAATGGAGGGGGCTTCCTTTATGGAAACGCTTATTAGGCGTCGGAGCTGGCGGATTGTTTCTGCTGTTTTGGCGCTTGGATTGATTGCCGGGGCCTGTGGGTCTGACGGTGATGATAGTAGCTCCGCTAGCAGTTCTGCTGCTGTTGCTACTACCGCTGCACCTGCAGCTTCTTCTTCATCTGACGATGCATCCCATGGCATAGGACTTGGTGATGGATCTTTGGGGACTGTTGAGGTTG
>MDTA01176342.1_pt1 | contig 11850 bp, 10 predicted proteins | sample 811151 | NCBI WGS metagenome assembly MDTA01 (sample SAMN05326648, study PRJNA326480) | marine metagenome | isolation source: seawater | place: Indian Ocean: South | collected 2010 | reverse complement strand
CTAGCATCTATTTCAATTTCCTCATCTCCATCCATGAAACAAAAGAAAGAAGCATGAAAAACACCTTCTCTTAAAGTATGAATAACTACTCTACTTACAGTAATCTGAAAATTATTTGTAATTGATTTTATTATATCATGAGTAAGAGGTCGTTCTAGATTTTGATGACTTTCTAGAAATATAGCAATAGATCCAGCATTACAAGGACCTATTACAATTGGAAGCTTTCTTTCTCCCCCTATTTCTCTTAAAAGTAAAACATACGAACTTTTATGAGAACTACTTGGTTCTAACCTCTCTATATCTAATTGAACTAATTTCAAAACTTAGTTTTTAAAATTCTTTATTTCTTCAATAAACTTTGGTACAACTTCAAAAGCGTCTCCAATAATTCCATAATCTGCTGCCTTAAAAAAAGGAGCTTCAGGATCCGTATTAATCGCTACCATTATTTTTGAAGAATTAACACCTGCCAAATGCTGAATTGCACCTGAAATACCTATAGCAATGTATAAATCAGCTGTAACTGGCTTTCCGGTTTGACCTACATGTTCTGAATGAGGCCTCCATCCAATATCTGAAACTGGTTTTGAACAAGCTGTTGCCGCACCTAACACATCCGCCAATTCCTCGATCATCCCCCAATTTTCTGGGCCTTTTAAACCTCTTCCCGCTGAAACAACAATTTCAGCTTCTGAAATTGAAATTTTACCACTAGCTGTTTCTTGTCCTTCAAATAAAAGATCACCTTCTTCTGAAAAATCAGATCTTTCAATTGTACAATCTATTTGGTTCTCTTTTAAACCAAAAGAATTAGGAGAAATAGATAATATTGTCTTTTCTGTATTTGATTTTACTGTCTCAATAGCTTTTGTAGAGAAAGATTTTCTTTTTACTGTAATTTCAGAGGATTTCGTTAATGAAATAACATTTGCAATACATGCTGCAGACAATTTTACCGACAATCTAGGAGCAATCATTCTAGAGGTATGTGTTCCTGAAAACACAATAACGCAAGCATCTAATGATAATTCTGCAATTATTTTTGAAGCAGATTGACTATCTCCTTTATTTAAAGAAGGAATTGAAACTACCTTTGAAGCACCGTAAGACCCTAACTTTAACAACTCTTTTTCAGAGACATCTTCTAAAGATACCGCAACTACATTTGTGCTCAACATTTTTGCTGTTTCACTTGCATAAGAAACTGCTTCAAATGTGCTTTTTCTAAAATTCCCTCCCCAACTTTCTGCATATACTAATACTGACATTTTTTATATTTTTTAGTTAAATAACCTTTGCTTCATTATGTAATAAATGTACGAGTTCAGATACATTAGACGCATCTACAAATTTACAACCAGCTTTTTCCTCAGGTTTTGCAAAACTTACAGATGTAGAATACTTACTAGAAGAAACAGGTTCTATTACAGACAATGGTTTTGTCCTAGACTGCATAATACCTCTCATATTTGGAATCCTTAATTCATTTTCTAACACCAATCCTTTCTGACCTCCTATGACCATAGGTAGAGGAGAAGTAATCATCTCCTTTCCTCCATCAATTTCTCTTACAAGTTTTACACTATTTCCTTCAATCTCTAATCCAATACAAGCATTCACAAGTGGTAAATTAGTCATTTCGGAAATCATTCCAGGAACAGCCCCTCCATTATAATCTATCGATTCTCTTCCTGCAATAATTAAATCAAAACTATTTTGTTTAATATATTCCGAAATTTCAAAGGCTACTGAAAAACTATCATGAGGATTCATATTTACTCTAACAGCATCATCCGCTCCTATAGCTAGAGCCTTTCTCATTACGGGTTCTACCGACACATCTCCAACAGTAATAACAGTCACTTTACCTCCTATCGATTCTTTAATCATAATAGATTTTGTAAGTCCAAACTCATCATAAGGATTAATAACAAACTGAATGCCGTTGTTATCAAATTTAGTATTATTATCTGTAAAATTAATTTTAGATGTTGTATCTGGAACACTACTAATACAAACTAATATATTCATATTTTATTTTTTAATTATAATTAGATTGCAAATCTAATAAAAATGATGTTCAAAATTCTTTAAAAGAACAAAAAAACCAATACAAATATGTACTTTCAATAAAAATACTATTTTTGCAATCCTTTTAAACTAATATTAAAAAAAATTAATATGGAATCAATGATGATATATATGCCAATTGTTATGGCAATTATTGGATTGTTATTTACAGCAATCAAAAGAAATTGGATAATGAAGCAAGATGCAGGTGATGGTAAAATGAAAGAAATATCTGATCATATCTACACTGGAGCTTTAGCCTTTTTAAATGCAGAGTACAAACTACTTACAGTATTTGTAATAATTGTTAGTATATTGTTATTTATCGTTTCTACAATTGTACCTTCAACACATTGGATGATTGTAATCGCATTTATATTTGGAGCTATTTTTTCAGCATATGCAGGAAATATTGGAATGAAAATTGCTACCAGAACCAATGTTAGAACAACCCAAGCTGCTAAAACATCTTTACCTGAGGCATTGAAAATTTCTTTTGGAGGAGGAACAGTTATGGGGCTTGGAGTAGCTGGTTTAGCAGTGCTAGGACTTACAGGATTTTTTATATTTTTTCACAACTACTTTGCAGGAGAAGAAAAAGCTATGTTAATTACTTTAGAGGCTCTTGCTGGATTTTCGCTGGGTGCAGAATCTATCGCTTTATTTGCAAGAGTTGGTGGAGGAATATATACTAAAGCTGCCGATGTTGGTGCGGATTTAGTTGGAAAAGTAGAAGCAGATATCCCTGAAGATGACCCAAGAAATCCCGCTACAATTGCTGATAATGTAGGTGATAATGTAGGTGATGTTGCTGGAATGGGAGCGGACTTATTCGGATCCTATGTAGCAACTGTACTAGCAGCAATGTTACTTGGATACTATTTGATGGAGGATATGATTAGTGAATCTGTAAGTGGAACTTTTGAAATAGTAGGTGGAATACTTAATGGACCTATTCTATTGCCAATGTCAATCGCTGGAGCTGGAATCATTATTTCGATGATTGGAACAATGCTGGTAAAAATAACTGACAATAATGCTAAGGAAAATAAGGTTATGGCTGCGCTAAACAAAGGAAATATTACTTCAATTTTATTAGTAGCTATTTCTAGCTATTTTTTAACAATATATATGTTGCCTGAGATAATGATTATGGACTTTTTTGGTGAAGGGATGCAGAAGTTTAGTTCCCTGGAGGTCTTTTATGCTTCATTAGTTGGTTTATTAGTTGGCGGTCTTATTTCTTCAGTAACTGAATACTATACTGGATTAGGTAAAAAACCTATTCTAAAGATTGTTCAACAATCTAGTACTGGAGCAGCAACTAATATTATATCTGGTTTAGCTACAGGTATGATATCTACATTTCCATCTATATTATTATTTGCAGGAGCTATTTGGGCTTCTTACGAATTTGCTGGATTTTATGGTGTAGCAATGTCAGCATCTGCCATGATGGCTACTACCGCTATGCAGTTAGCAATTGATGCATTTGGTCCAATTGCAGATAATGCGGGTGGTATTGCAGAAATGAGTGAACAAGACCCTGTTGTTAGAGAAAGAACTGACATTCTTGACTCTGTGGGTAATACTACCGCTGCTACTGGAAAAGGTTTTGCTATTGCTTCAGCTGCATTAACTTCATTAGCTTTATTTGCAGCATATGTTACTTTTACAGAAATTGATGGAATTAACATTTTCAAAGCTCCTGTTCTAGCGATGTTATTTATTGGAGGAATGGTTCCTGTTGTCTTTTCCGCACTTGCGATGAATGCAGTTGGGAAAGCTGCAATGGAAATGGTTTATGAAGTAAGAAGGCAGTTTAAAGAAATTCCAGGAATTATGAAAGGAAAAGGAAAACCAGAATATGACAAATGTGTAGACATCTCAACTAAAGCATCCTTAAAACAAATGATGGCGCCGGGCTTACTAACTATTTTATTTCCACTTGGAATTGCATTTTTACCAATGTTATTTGGAATGGATAATAAGGAAATTGCTGAAATGTTAGGTGGTTATATGGCTGGTGTTACTGTTAGTGGGGTACTCTGGGCTATCTTCCAGAATAATGCTGGAGGAGCTTGGGATAATGCAAAGAAATCTTTTGAAGCTGGAGTTGAAATAAATGGTGAAATGACCTATAAAGGATCTGAAGCTCATAAAGCTTCTGTAACTGGAGATACAGTTGGAGATCCTTTTAAAGATACCTCAGGACCTTCTATGAATATTCTAATTAAATTAACTTGTTTAATTGGTTTAGTTGTAGCTCCAATCTTAGGAGGACATGCAGAAGATAGTCATCTTGAAAAGGCAAAAGAAGTTACAATTGAACATGTAAAAGAAGATAATTCAGAAAAAGAAGAGACTTCAGTTATTTTAGATTAACCATTAAAAGTGTTTATTATGAAAAACTTATTTTATAATTTAATAAATATATTTCTTACAATCATAATTATTTCTTGTACAGGTAATTCTGAAAAGAAATCCTCCTCAACCGAAATACCAGTAAAAGAAATATCTGTGCACAACGAAGTGGAAGGTACTTATGAATCTAATCGCCCTACATTTAGTTCAATTGCAAGTTCTTATACTACAAATTTAATTCCTGATACTGAACAAGTTAGTATTAATCAAATTACAATATCTAACAAGTTAGATTGTAATAGTGAAAATATAAATCTATGCAATGAACTTTTAGCGTTTTTTAAAAATGCTACTGAGTTTAACTTTCTAGCTACAGAAGAGTTTGCTAAGGTTGATGAAGGAAAAAAGAATGTTTATATCATTAAAGGAAACTTTAGTGGTGGAGACAGAAAAGTAAATGCTACTTTTCTCTACTCTGTTCATGCCAATTATTTTAAAGGCAATATAATAATTGACACTCCAACTGAGTTTTCTAGTACAAGAGATAAGATTATTAGTATTTCTGTTAAAGGAAAAAAATAAATAGATAAAAAATCATTAAAAAACCACTTAATTTTATTAAGTGGTTTTTTTATATTATATTTTTAAAACAAACCATTTATCTCAGCGTCTATTTTCTGAATAATAGATCCTAAATCTTCTTCATTTTCAGAAAAATTAATATCATCAACATCTATAATGAGAAGTCTTCCTTTATCATACTCAGATATCCATGCTTCATACCTATCATTAAGTTGAGTAAGATAATCTAACCTGATACTATTTTCATAATCTCTACCTCTTTTTTGTATTTGACTAACTAATGTAGGCACAGAAGCTCTCAAGTAAATCAGCAAGTCCGGCCCCTCTACTAGAGAATCCATCAAATTAAAAAGTTCTTTATAGTTTTCAAAATCACGAGAAGACATTAATCCCATAGAGTGAAGATTTGGAGCAAAAATATAAGCGTCTTCATAAATAGTTCTATCCTGAATAAAGTTCTTGTCTTCTTTCTTAATATCAATAATCTGACGAAACCTACTATTTAGAAAATAAACTTGCAAATTAAAACTCCATCTTTGCATTTCCTTATAAAAATCATTTAAATAGGGGTTGTTTTCCACATCCTCAAAATGTGGTTTCCACTTATAATGTTTTGAAAGCTTGGTTGTTAATGTTGTTTTACCAGAACCTATATTTCCAGCTATTGCTACATGCATATTTTTTAAAAATTTTTGATAAAAATAAAAAAACTTTAGTGTTTATAAGATATTTATAATATCTGATTAGAGTTAATGTTAATAAGTTCTGTTCGCTTGTAGAATATCTAGAAATATTTTAGTGGAATTATCTAATCTTGGGACTTTATACTGACCTCCTAGTCTATTATTTTTTGAAAGCCAATTATAAAAGATTCCTTTTTTCACATCAATTAACTCAGGTGGAAGTAATAAATAATCTTTATACCTTTTTGACTCATAATCCGAGTTTAATTTCTTTAATGAATCATCTAAATCTCTCATAAAATCAGACTTAGAAGCTGGGAATCTAACAAACTCTATAATCCATTTATGAACCGCAATCGCCTCGTTAATAAAAAATGGAGAAACTATATAATTCGATATAGTACAATTATGTTTTTCCGCGCAGATTTTTAAAGCTTCATCTGCATTTTCTACCATTAATTCTTCTCCAACTGCATTCAAATAACTCTGAGTCCTACCAACTATTTTTATCCGATAAGGATCTAAAGATGTAAACCTGACTGTATCTCCAATAATATATCTCCACAAACCTGCATTTGTAGAAATCACTATCACATACGTTGTATTTAGAGAAACATCTTTCAAACATAGAGCTTCCTTATTACCTTTGTTAAACTTATCCAGAGGAATAAATTCATAAAATATTCCATAATCCAACATTAATAGCAAGTCCTTTTCCTGTTTCTGATCCTGAATTCCAAAGAACCCTTCAGAAGCATTATAACCTTCCAAGTAATTCATATTTCCTTTAGTAATTAGCTTCTCAAACTGATTTTTATAAGGACTAAAGTTAACTCCACCATGCATGTATAATTCTAGATTAGGCCAAACTTCCTGTATATTTTCAGCTCCTGATTTCTCTAAAATCTTATTTAACAAAACTAAAACCCATGAACAAACTCCTGTAATATTAGTAATATCTTCTCGCAATACTTGATCTGATATTAAATCTAGCTTGAGTTCCCAATCTTTTAACAAAGCTGTTTGTAAATCTGGAGATCGATGCATATTTACCCAAAATGGAAAATTATTTATTAATATAGCAGATAAATCACCATCTGTATAGTTATATACCATATTCTGTTCTAAACTACCTCCTAACATTAACCCTTTTCCATTATACAAGTTTGTTTCTGGAAAATTATTACAATATAAAGAAAGCATATCTTTTCCTCCTTTAAAATGACACTCTTCTAAAGAATCTCTAGATATAGGAATGAATTTACTTTTATCATTTGTAGTTCCTGATGACCTAGCAAACCAATGTACTTTACCTGGCCATAACACATCCTTTTCGCTCTCTCTAACCCTATTTATATAAGAAAATAATTCTTCATATGTACGTACTGGAACTTGTTTACGGAAATCGACAATTGAATTAATCTTATGAAATTTATGATCTTCCCCAAATGAGGTATTTTTTCCTTTTTCTATTAACAATGAAAAAACTTCTTTCTGCACATCATGAGGAAATTTCCTAAATAAATTAATCTGATGAATTCTTTTTTTCATCACCCAAGAAAGAATAGAGTTTTTAAAAGGAATATTGATCAATAATTCATATTTTTAGAGCTATAAAAATACAAAAAAATATGAGTAGAGATACACTAAAGAAGATGCGTACAGAACTTTGTGATGTCGTCAAATACAGCTTAGAAATTAATGGAGAAACTTATAATATGAATGATCTTATTGGTAAAAATATTAAGATTGAATGGAAAGGTAAAGTGATTTGTAATTGTGGAGAGGAAAAGAAAAAATTTTTTCGTTCAGGATTTTGCTACAATTGTTATTGGACATTACCAGAAGCATCACAAAGTATATTCAAGCCAGAATTATGCACCGCTCATTTAAATATAGAAGAAAGAGATTTAGAGTGGGAAAAAAAATTTCAATTAGCCCCTCATTATGTATATTTAGCGAACTCAAGTGGAATAAAAGTTGGGATAACACGAAAAAGTCGAGGAGTAGTGAGATGGATGGATCAAGGAGCTAGTCAAGCTATTTTATTAGCAGAAGTACCAAACAGAAGATATTCTGGTGATATTGAAGTATCACTAAAAGGATTTGTAGATGACATTACTAATTGGAGAAAGATGTTGTCAGGAGTACCACAATCTGTAGATTTAGTAAAGTTAAAAGAACAACTATCTGAACATGTTCCAGAAGAATTTAAACAATACATTCTAGCAGACAACACTGTTACTGAAATACGATACCCTGTAAATAAATACCCTTCCAAGATAAAGAACTTAAAACTTGAGAAGAATCCAGTAATTGAAGGGGAATTATTTGGAATAAAAGGTCAATATCTAATTCTTGATGATAATAGGGTATTTAACATAAGGTCTCATGAGGGTTTTGTCGCAGATTTCTTCTACAATGACATTCCAAAACAAGGTTTATTGTTTTAATAAACTTCTATTATATAAGGTAATATCGCTTGAATCTTATCGCCCGAATTTAGAAGTTTAATGTGTTTAAAAGTTTCATCTGAAATATTTAGAATCTCCTGAAAAAACACATTTTGTTGCATAGTTAATCCTTTTAATAATTCTTCAATTTCATCGGTTTTTTTCGGAAGTGAAACAACTCTATAATCTTCTAAATCAGACAATTCTGCTGCTGACACAATAGCATCCTCTAATCCTCCAATCTCATCAATAAGGCCTATCTCTAAAGCATCTATTCCACTCCAAACTCGACCCTGACCTATATTATCAACATCTCGTTTACTCATTCCTCTTCCTTCAGAAACATGAGTAATAAAAGTTTCATAAACATCTTCTACAGATTCCTGGATAACATCTAACTCAAAATTGGTTAATCTTCTATTTCCTCTTCCTAAATCAGAATACTTATGTGTATTTACAGTATCAATATATACTCCTAGTTTGTCATTTAATAATCTCTTGCTATTAGGAAGAATACCAAATACACCAATAGAACCTGTTAAAGTTGTATGGTTTGCAAAAATCTTATCCGCATTACATGAAATATAATATCCACCGCTAGCAGCATAATCTCCCATTGAAACAACTATTTTCTTTTTCTGTTTTGCTAGATTTAATTCTCTTAATATTATATCAGAAGCCAGAGCGCTACCACCGGGGGAATTTACTCTAAATACAATAGCCTTAACCTTTTCGTCTTCAGCAGCTTCTCTTATTGCCTTCACAGTAGTTTCAGAGCCAATAGAATTATAACTTCCTTTACCAGTATTTATAGCTCCTGTTGCATAAATTAGGGCTATCTTATTTTCACTAATACTTTTTACAGATTTTACATCCAGATATTTTTGAAATTCAATTAAATTCTTAGACTTTTCTTGAAGTAAAGATAAAACCTCGTCTTCATATCTAAGATCATCAACAAAATTTAGTTCCATACATGCTTGTGGAGAATTTAATTGCAAATTATTGATAATCTCATTAATCTTTTCATCCTTTATACTTCTCTGCTTAGAAACTCCTTCATTAATTACATCTGACATAGAATTAAGTAGTTTTTCTAATTGTTCTCTATTTTCATCACTCATTCTATTATACATATATGGTTCAACAGCACTTTTAAATTTTCCATGTCTAATAACCTGAACATCATAACCTATTTTATCTAAAAATTCTTTAAAAAATAATACTCCCGCACTAAAACCATTAAACTCTATCATCCCTTGTGGATTAAGAAATATAGAATCTGAAACAGAAGAAAGATAATATGATAATTGAGTATATACTTCAGAATAAGAGTAAATAAACTTTCCTGTTTTCTTAAACTCTAATAGCTTCTCTCTTATCTCCTCGATATTAGTGAGACCCGCATTCAGTCCAGATAAATTTAAATAAATTCCTGTAATCCTTTCATCAAGTTTTGCCTTTTCAATGTTATCTAGTATTTGCTTAAGTTCAATATTGTCCGCAGTAGAAAAACTTAAACCTTCAATCTTAGGAAGAGGATTTCCAGAAGTTCTATCTAAAATATTTTTATCTAATTTTATTTTTAAGATAGAATTTTTCTTTACAATTATTTCTTTTTCTTTAGGAATTAAGATAGATACTAAAACTAAAAAGAAAATGAATATTATAATTATTGAAAGTAAACGAGAAAATGTATTTTTAAGAAATTTTTTCATATTTATTTTTTGAGAATATAAAATTACAAAAAAATATAATATAATAATTGTCTATTCCTATATTTGAATATTAGATTAATATGAATATAATTTACATACAAATAGGAAGTAATATGGGCGATAGAATATCCTATATCAACAACAGTATGCAACAAATTGAAGATAAATTAGGTGAAATTTCAAATTCATCTAAAATATATGAGAGCAGTCCTTGGGGAAATATTAATCAAGGAAATTTTTTAAATAGCGTTATTAAAGTAGAAAGTGATTTGGACGCGTTTAAGACCTTAAAAATATTACAAGAAATTGAAGAGAATTTAGGAAGAAAAAGAATCCAAAAATGGGGAGAAAGATGTATTGATTTGGATATACTATTCTTTAACAATCACATAATTGATTCTAAAAATTTAACTGTCCCTCATCCCTATATTCAAGATAGAAATTTTGTACTTATTCCACTAAACGAAATTGCTTCTACTTTTAATCACCCAACTCTAAAAAAGGATATTTTTGCATTATTAAACGACTGTACAGACAAGGAAGAGGTTTCGATTTATGAGATATAATTTTTTAGTTATAGAAGGAAATATTGGTAGTGGAAAAACTAATCTTGCAAAGAAAATTGCTGAAGATTTTAATGGAAAACTAATTCTTGAGGCATTTGCAGACAATCCATTCTTGCCAAAATTCTATAAAGAATCTGAAAGAAATGCCCTTCCATTAGAATTGTTTTTTATGGCAGAAAGATTTCAGCAACTAAACGAGAAGAAGAATACATCCGATCTTTTTTCAAAACTTATTGTTGCTGATTATTCTTTTTTTAAATCTAAGTTATTTGCTCAAAATAATCTGAAAGAAGATGAGTTAAATTTATTCAATAGACTTTATGATATTATGTTTTATAACGTAAAGAAACCTGAATTATTGATATATATTCACTCTGATGTGGAGAGATTACAAAAAAATATTAAAAAGAGGGGTAGAAAATTTGAACTGGAGATTAAAGATGAATACTTGAAAAGTATTGAAAATAAATATCTAGATTACCTAAAAAAACAAAGAGATTTTCCTGTATTAATAATTGATGTAAGTTCTATTGATTTTGTCAACAACAAAAGTTCTTACAAAAAGATATTAGATGAAATAAATTTTATATCTAATAATGAGCAAATTAGAAGCGTTACATTAGATTAGCCATTTACTTAAATCTCTACCTATCAATTTCTCTAATTTTGGTATCTCTTCCTTGTAATATTTATGTGTAAGTTTTTTTCTAAATTCTGCAGATAATTTTTCAGGTTCCTTATATGCTAATTTGAAAATAAAATGTACTAAACGAGATGGTAAATATTTAGAAATAGTAAACTTTGGCATTAAGTTATAAAACCTCATTTTTTTTAAAACAAATCCTAAAATTCCTTTAGGAGTTCCAGAAACATTGGATTTATTAGATATATCTATTTCAACATTTTCATTTACCTCTAGGAATTTAAAAATATCCTTTAAAGTTTCCTTGGGGCTTTTTATTATATCTTCAAATAAATAAACTTTTATTTTCTCTGAAGGAAATAAATCATAATACCTTTGTAATTGATCTGAGTAATACCCTTTTTCTATATAATGATACAAGGGACTCCATTTTTCATTTATCCGTTCCTGTTCCTTTTCTATAGATTCTTCAAAAGAATTTGAATTTTCCTTATCTGCTCTTACAACATGAAGGTAATTAGAATATGCTCTATCTACAGGTTGTCTTAAAATTGCAATAATTCTTACATTCTGAAGATTTTCCTTAATTAAATGAGGTGCTTTTTTATTATAAATATATGCAGGTGAAGCTTCTCCAATTGCTTTCTCACTGGAAACATCTTCAAACATCAACCAGTAATCTTCAAGAGTTGTCAAATTTTTACTCTTACTTCCTAAAACCTTATAATCCAAATTTTGTTTATAATGATTAAAGAACATAGGTTCTTT
>MDTA01105092.1_pt1 | contig 11851 bp, 9 predicted proteins | sample 811151 | NCBI WGS metagenome assembly MDTA01 (sample SAMN05326648, study PRJNA326480) | marine metagenome | isolation source: seawater | place: Indian Ocean: South | collected 2010 | reverse complement strand
TACTTTATATGTAGATGTTGGCTTTTCCATAAAGAAAAAAAGAACCAAAAGAAACCCAAAAATACTTAGTGCTAGAATATTATAAAACTTGTTTACTTCCATAATCTAAACCTCCCATCCAGGATTAAGTGTGAGAAATAACCAGTCAATGCAGCAACATAATACGGTGCATCTGATAAATCAAAAAGCCCGCTATTATATGTTGGGTACTTACCACCAGCCATTATTATTGACCCTGTACTGGAATGTCGTATTGAAGGTCTCTAATTGTTTCCGTTGCGCCCTCAATTAGTTCCTTACCTTTTTGCATAGTCTCATCAGTAGCATCTTGGTAGGACATGCCTTCTACTTGAGTTAAATATAGAACGTATAAAACTGCTGCAGCTATTACAACGCCTAAGAATTTGAATAATTTCTTTAGTATACTAAATACAACAAGTATTGCAATTAATACAGCCACACCCATTAGAATAGGGTCCTTCATTACTTTATCTAGAATTTCCACAGTTGGTTCCTTAAAATTTTATTTTTAATATAAACACATGAAAAGATTATACAATCTTAATGAACAATTCTAATACTAACATATTAAAAAAACAATACGATTTTATTGTTATAGGATCAGGAATTAGTGGTCTTTGCTCAGCAGCCTTATTGTCTAAGAGAGGATTTAAGGTCCTTGTACTTGAAAAGCATTTTAAGGCTGGAGGGTTTACCCACACCTTTAAAAGGCAGGGCTATGAGTGGGATGTCGGAATACACTATATAGGTGATGTTCATAGACCTTATTCACTTTCAGGGGCATTGTTTAGGTATATATCTGAAGGCAGGTTGCAGTGGAACAAAATGGGCGATAATTATGATAAAATAGTATTTCCAGATAAGGAATATAATTTTTTTTCTCCAAAAGAAAGATTTATAAATGATTTAAAAAATCATTTTCCAGAAGAAAAAAAAGCGATTGATCAATATATGGATTTGTTAGATGACGTGGCTAAAGCTGGAAAAGCTTTTTATGCGGCTAAGGCAGCTCCAAAGCTTGTATACAAATTAACATACTCTATTACCAGCAAACCATTTATAAAGCTTGCATCTCAAACTACTATGCAAGTTTTATCTTCGCTTACTACAAATAAAAAACTAATAGGGGTGCTCTGTGGTCAGTGGGGGGACTATGGCCTCCCACCATCGCAAAGTAGTTTTGTAATGCATGCGATGGTTGCTCGACACTATCTTGATGGTGCAAACTATCCAATAGGAGGGTCTTCATCAATTGCTGCTTCTATTGTTCCAACAATTGAAAAGAGTGGAGGCCATGTCGTTGTTAGCGCGGGAGTAAAGAAAATAATATGCGAAGGAAAACGAGCTGTAGGGGTAATGCTTGAAAATGGAACAGAAATTGCAGCTAATAAAATTATAAGTAGCTGTGGCGTGACCAATACTTTCGAGAGGCTATTAAGCGATCAAAGCATCAAAGAGTATGACCAAATTAAGAAGGTTAGTATTTCTGGTGGTCATCTTTGTCTACACATTGGAATAAACAGATCTCACATGAAACTAAATTTAACCGATACTAATATCTGGCTTTATCCAGGATACGATCATGATAAAAATGTATTAAATCACAGCCAAAGTATGAAATCAGATTTTCCTCTTATATACTTTTCATTTCCATCAGTTAAAGACCCAAAGTGGCACCAAAACCATCCTGATAAAACAACAATAGAATTGATTACTATGTCAAGGTATGAATGGTTTGAAAAGTGGAGACAAAAACCATGGAAAAAACGTGGAGAGGAATATGAAAGTATAAAAGAAGCTCTTAGTATTAGGTTGCTTGACAAAATGTATGAGCACCTTCCTCAGTTAAAAGGAGAGGTAGATTACTATGAGTTATCCACACCACTATCAACACGAGACATGTCTCACTATAAGCGTGGTGAGCTTTATGGTCTAAACCACACGCCTAGTAGGTTTAATCAAAAAAACTTAACACCCAGAACGGGCATTAAAAATCTATATTTAACAGGCCAAGATATTGTTAGCGTTGGGCTAGCAGGAGCATTATCATCTGGAGCATTGACAGTCTCTGCAATACTAAGAAAAAATATTCTTAAAGATTTACGTATATAAAAATTTTAGTAAGAAAAAATAGTGGCTCCAAACAGCTAATTTTGTTAAACTAAAAGTTGTAAGATTAAATAAATTGATAACAATTACTAGGGAGATATTAATGTTAGATATACAATACATGGTTGAATCTGTTAAAATAATTGCCACAGTGGCTATATTTTTTATATGGTTTATCAGATATGACAATATTAAAAAAGAATTTTTAGAGTATGGCTATCCTACATGGTTTAGAGATTTAGTCGGAATTTTAAAAATTTCTTTTTCAATCATGCTTCATTCCTCTTTAGATAATGTAGTGGCAATTGGTTCGATAGGAATAGCAATGCTTATGTCAGGGGCTGTTTTTACTCATATTAAGGTAAAAAGTAGTTTTAGAAAGTATATAGCATCTGTTGCAATGCTTTCCATAAGTGCTTTTATACTTTTTAATTCTATTTAATTTTATAAAAAAGCTTAATATGTTTTTACAAAGATCATCATCACTTTTTTTTAATAAAATCATTGATTATGCAGGGTTTTTTCCGCCTTCTCAATTACCGATTGAAGAGGCCTTTTATAATTTTTTAGATTATCAACAAGAAGCTTATAATAGAATGCTATCTGGATTTATTTGTTCAGCAAAACACCTTGAAACTATTTATGATTTATCAATGCAGAAGGATGTCTCGAATATACCTGTTATTATTGTAGGCTCAGTGCAAGATATTGAGAATCAAATTGATTGGATGACTGTGCATAATGATATACTGTCCTTTTTAGTATTTGAAACAAAATTTGATTATAGACAAGATAGACTTACAGGCGTTGAAAAAATAATTAATAATGACATTAATTTTAATACAATATTTTTAGAACCTGATATTGATTTAAAAGACTTAAGGTTTATATCTTTCTTAGACAATCTATCTAAGAACAATTCTTTTGGTTTGAAAATCAGATGTGGTGGAGCAATGGCTCAAATTGTGCCAAATGAAGATCTCCTTTCAAAATTATTTATACTATGTGCAGAAAGAGCTATACCTTTAAAATTTACTGCTGGCTTACATCACGCAGTTAGACATATTAACAATTACAATAATATTGAGCATGGTTTTATTAATGTTTTTTTAGGAGCTATTGCAGCGTATAGTGGAATCAACGATGAGATACTTATTTCGAGTATTATAGAATGCCAAAATAAACATAAATTTGTTTTTTCTGATAATGGAATTAGTTTTGAAAATATTCAAATTAAAGTGGCTGATATAAAAAAAGCACGAGAACGAGTTACAAGCTTTGGAAGTTGTAATTTTGTTAAACCAATTGAGGATCTCATAAATATGGAGTTAATTGTAAAATGAAATCTTTTTTAAAAATTGATTCAGACTCACACTTTTCAATACATAACCTTCCTTATGGAGTATTTAAAACGACGGATAATCAGAATTCAAGAGTGGGAGTTGCAATAGGAGATAAGGTTTTAGATCTTAGCGTAATTGAAAAGGCAGGATATTTTGATAGTATAATTTCAAAAACAGTTTTTTCTTGCGGATCACTTAATTCATTTATATCACTTGGTAAAAGTGTGTGGAGCCAGGTTAGATCAAAAATCCAAAGGTTACTATCTGATGATAGTGATCTAAAAAACAACTTGGAGCTTATTAATAGATGTCTGATTCCAATGCAAATGGCGGAGATGTATTTACCATGTGAAATTGGTGATTACACAGATTTTTACTCTTCAAGGGAGCATGCTACCAATGTTGGAATAATGTTTAGAGGTAAGGAGAACGCTTTAAATCCTAACTGGCTACACCTTCCTGTGGCATACCACGGAAGATCAAGCTCTATAGTGGTAAGTGGAACGCAAATCAAACGACCATTTGGACAGATTTTAGATGCTGAAAATAAACCTAGGTTTTCCTCGTCTAAATTGATGGATTTTGAGCTTGAGATGGGATTTTTTATTGGAAAGGAAAATACTATGGGACACCCCATTGAAATAAAAAATGCAACTGACTCAATTTTTGGAATGGTTATAGTCAATGATTGGAGTGCAAGAGACATTCAGAAATGGGAGTATGTTCCTCTTGGACCTTTTTTAGGTAAAAATTTTGCAACTTCTATTTCCCCTTGGGTTGTAACAATGGAAGCATTGGAGCCCTTTAAGGTTGAGGGGCCACTTCAAGATCCACAGCCCCTTAATTATTTAAAAAGAAAGGAATATAATTCCTATGATATTAAACTAGAGGTATCTTTAAAGATTGATGGTTCTAATCAGCCTAAAGTTATATCAAGAAGCAATCACAAGTATTTGTACTGGGATGTTGCGCAGCAGTTAGTTCATCATTCTGTTAATGGGTGCAAGATGCAGATTGGTGATTTACTTGCATCTGGCACAATCAGTGGCCCTGATAAAACGTCTCTTGGAAGCATGTTAGAAATTTCCTGGAAGGGTACAAGGCCCATTAAATTTGAAAATGGAATTCAAAGGAAATTTTTACAAGACAACGACTCTGTTGTAATGACTGGATATTGTCAGGGAAATGGCTATAGGGTTGGTTTTGGAGAGGTTGAAGGAACTATCATATGACCGTTAAAAAACAGAAAGATTTTATTTGGTCTGATTATTACAAGATTCATCATGACAGGCCTCCAAATCATACGCTTGTTAAAGGTTTAGAATTTTTCATTTCTAACACTAAAAATCTACCTAGAACCGCTGTTGATATTGGCTGTGGCAATGGTCATGATACTGTAGAACTATTAAAAAATAATTTTTCTGTGTTGGCTATGGACAAGGAGGATGAAGCGATTAACCTTTTAATTGGCAATATTAATCAAAAATCTTCATTTTTAAAAACAGAGGTATCATCAATGGAAACATTTGTTGTTCCAGAGGTTGCATTGATAAATGCTAGTTATAGTTTACCATTTTGCAATCCATCAGTATTTGGTTCATTTATGAATATGATAAAAAACAACATACTCGATGGTGGTATATTTTGTGGTCAATTGTTTGGTGTTAATGATGATTGGAGCTATCGAAATGATATGAATTTTCATACAAAAAAAGAAGTTAAAGAAATTTTTAAAAACTTTGATTTAGTTTTATTTGAAGAAGTTAATGAAGATAGTACAATAGCAGATGGCAGTCCAAAACATTGGCATCTTTTTCATGTTGTTGCATCCAAAAAAAATGATTAAGAATAGATATAGAGATCAGGATAAAGCATTTATTAAGTCCTCTAGAGACTATGATGAAATATATATAAAATCTATTGACAAATCTGATCAATTTTGGTCGGAGGTTGCCAAAAGAATATCATGGTTTAAGAGTTGGGACAAAGTCTCAAGTGTTGATTTCAATTCTGCTGATATAAAGTGGTTTGAAGGAGGGAAGCTCAATGCCTGCTATAATTGTATAGATAGGCACATTGAATCTGGACATGGAGATCAAACTGCCTTAATATGGGAGGGTAATGATTCAGATGAAGATAAGCGCTTCACTTATAATCAACTATATAAAGAAGTATGTAAGACAGCCAATCTATTAAAAAAGAATGGAGTAAAGAAAGGAGATAGAGTTTGCATTTATATGCAAATGATTCCAGAGCTTGCTTTTGCAATGCTTGCATGTGCTAGAATTGGAGCAGTACATTCAATTGTTTTTGGTGCATTTTCTTCTGATGCACTAAGAGATAGAATAAACGATTCAAAGTGTAAAGTATTAATAACCCAAGATACTGGAGTAAGAGGGCTTAAGCATGATATACCAATGAAAACAAATGCAGATGTAGCACTACAAGAATGTCCTTCAATAAAAAAAGTTATTGTAGTTAAAAGAACAGGTGCAGATATATCAATGCTAAGAGATAGAGATATATGGTTTCATGATGGAATAAATTCTGTGAGCTCAGACTGTATAGCAGAGCATATGGATGCTGAAGATCCGCTGTTTATATTATATACTTCTGGATCAACAGGAAAACCAAAAGGAGTACTTCATACAACTGGGGGATATATGGTCTACACCTCATACACTCATGAAATAATTTTTGACTATCATCCAAATGATGTTTATTGGTGTACGGCTGATATAGGATGGATAACTGGTCATTCATATATTATATATGGTCCTTTATCAAATAGAGCCATCAGTATTATGTTTGAAGGGGTTCCAAACTACCCAGACTTTGGACGTTTTTGGCAGGTGGTAGAAAAACATAATATTAATATTTTTTATACAGCTCCAACAGCTCTTAGAGCGTTGATGAAAGAAGGCAACGATTTTGTTACCAAGCATGATAGAACCTCATTAAAACTTTTGGGTAGTGTGGGTGAAACAATTAAGGAGCCAGAGTGGAGATGGTACTATAATGTTGTAGGAGAAAAAAGATGTCCAATAGTTGATACTTGGTGGCAAACAGAAACAGGCGGTATCTTAATATCTCCACTTCCTACTGAAAAAAATTTAAAACCAGGATCAGCATTCAAGCCATTTTTTGGTATTGAACCCATCATATTAAATGAAAAAGGTGATGAGATAAAGACTAATGATGCAGAAGGATTACTTGCCATTAAGCACTCATGGCCGGGACAAATGCGAACTATATATGGTGACCATCAAAGGTTTCTCAATACATATTTTTCTCAGTTTAGAGGTTACTACTTTACAGGTGATGGCGCTAAAAAAGATAAAGATGGTTGTTACTGGATAACAGGTAGGGTAGATGATGTTTTGAATGTATCAGGACATCGTTTAGGAACAGCAGAGATTGAAGGAGCGATTGGAAAACACCCAGTGGTTGCGGAAGCTGCAGTTGTTGGATATCCTCATAGTATAAAAGGTGAGGGTATATATGCATTTGTTACTTTAATGACAGGTAAGAAAAATAATGGTTCAATAGATGCAGAAATAAAACTTAAGGTGCGTAAAATTATAGGACCACATGCTTCACCAGATAAAATTCAATTTTCTGATGCTCTTCCTAAAACACGATCAGGAAAGATCATGCGAAGAATACTTCGTAAAATTGCAGAGAATAAAATTAATGAGCTTGGGGATACCTCAACATTGGCTGATCCAAGTGTGGTTGCTAGCCTTATATCAAACAAGAAGTAGTTACAGCTTTTTTATAAGCTCAATATGCTTTGGAGATGTTCCGCAGCACCCGCCTAGTACACTAGCACCAAGGCTTAAAGCCTCTCTTGCAACAGATACAAATTCTTCATCTTTAGCATATTCATCTATTACTCCATCAGGATTAGGCTCACCAATACCAAGGTTGGGATAGATTCCCCATCTAGTAGAACAATTCTTGGCTAGAACTGACATTGCATCTTTAGTTCTATTTAATTCATTGCAGTTTAGCAGTACACAGTCAACATTAAATTTTTTTATTGAATCAAGTGCCAAGTTAAGTTTTTCTCCTGATTGAATGTGATTTGAATCTTTAAGGTTAAAGGATACCCAGGTTAAAGGGTTGTACCTTTTAATTGATTCAAGACATGCAGTGGTTTCAGAAATACTGTTCATAGTTTCAAGAATTAACCCATCTACACCAGAAAGAATCAATGCCCTTCCTATTAATGAAAACTCATTTTTGGCTTTTTCATATCCGGGATATAGATCAGGCGTGTAGCAATCTTCAAGAGGAGCAATGGCACCCAATACCTTGGCTTTTTTTTTTGCAGATTTATTGGCAATTGATACAGCTATCTTCATTGACTCATGGGCCATATTATTTGCTTTTTCTAAGCTTATCTTTGTTTTTAAATAAGCTCTTGCAGTTGTTCTAAAGGTATTGGTAGTTATATAGTTACAACCTGAATCAACATATTCATCGTGAATTTGTTTTACTAGGTGAGGGTGTGTAGTATTAGCCCACGCCGACCATATATACTTTGGTAATTTAACCCCTCTTTTAATTATTTCAGAGCCCATTGCACCATCAAGTATATAAGGGGCCATAAATTAGGAGTTCATGGATTCAGACAATGCAGCCTGTATTTGATTGATACTAATTCTTTTTTGCTCCATCGTGTCTCTATCTCTAAGTGTAACAGTTTGATCTTCAATCGTATCATGGTCAACAGTAATACCAAAAGGAGTGCCAGCTTCATCTTGGCGTCTGTACCTCTTGCCTATAGAGCCTCCTGCATCGTAGAATGAGCTAAACTCTGATCTCAGATCATCAACAATTTTTTGAGCGATTTCTGGCATGCCCTGCTTGTTCATTAAGGGAAAAACAGCAACAGTTACAGGAGCAATTTTTGAAGAAAGCTTTAGGACATTTCTAGTCTCTCCATTAATTTCTTCTGTTGTAAATGCATCAGCAAGTACTGTAAGCATAGCCCTATCAACACCGGCTGATGCTTCAACAACAGCTGGGGTAATATGCTCATTGTTGGGTTGATCAAAGTAAGTAAGTTTCTTATTGCTGTGTTCCATATGCTTGCTTAGATCATAGGTTCCCCTATCAGCAATTCCCTCTAGCTCTGACCATCCAAAATCAAAACGATACTCAATGTCATAGCAAGCAGATGAATAGTGGGCCAATTCATCACTACCATGAGCCCTAAGCCTTAGTTTTTCAGGACTGATTCCTAAACTTTTGAACCAGTTTAGCCTTTCTTGCTTCCAATAGTCAAGCCATTTACTAGTTTCATCTTCTTTACAAAAAAACTCCATCTCCATTTGCTCAAATTCTCTAGTACGAAAAATAAAGTTACCAGTTGTAATTTCATTTCTAAAAGCCTTACCAATTTGGCCTATTCCAAAGGGTAGTTTTTTACGGGACGTTGTCTGTGCATTAATAAAATTAACAAATATTCCTTGAGCAGTTTCCGGTCTTAGATAAACAACAGAGCCAGAGTCCTCAACAGGACCTGCAAATGTTTTAAACATCAGGTTAAACTGTCGCATGTTTGTCCAGTCCCCCACATTGTTATTTTCAGGATCAATCACACCACTAGCTGTCAATATTTCACCACTTTGTTGAGAAACTTTATTTAATGATGTAACGATTGACTGGACAATTTTTTCATTAATTTTTTCAGGGGCTTTGAGCTTTAGCGTGTTACATAATTCTTTAATAATCGTAATATCTTGTGTCTCAATTAGATGATCAAGCCTGTATCGCTTTTTAGTTTCTTTGTTATCAACTAGAGGATCATGGAAATTATCAACGTGTCCACTCGCCTCCCAAACTTTTGGATGCATAAGTATTGAGGCATCCATCCCAATAACATTTTCTCTTGCTGTTACAACGCTTTTCCACCAATAATTTTTTATATTTCTTTTTAATTCAACTCCTAATGGGCCATAGTCCCATGTTGATCCAAGTCCTCCATATATTTCACTACTTTGAAATATAAATCCCCTTTGCTTGGATAGAGAAGTCAAAACATCTAGTATTGAGGTTTCTTTTTTCATTTTTTCATTTTTTTCTGTTTTATGAGATTTTGGCCTTTTTCTTCAGTCATATCAGCTACTTCCATGTCATTTGGAAATTTTACATTTGTTTTTCCATCAGAAATATACATACCATAACGCCCTTCTTTTATTTCAATTTTTCCTAAAGACTTAACTACGGATGATTTTGATTTATTTGATTTTTTAAGCTCCTCGTTTGCCTGATCCAATGTTATGCTAAAAATTTGTTCAACAGTTAAACTTTTTGTTTTTGTACCACACTTCATATATGGCCCATATCTTCCTATATCAAGAATGACAGACCCATTATGTTCTTTTGACTTTCCAAGGACAACTGGGAATTTAATTATTTTCTCTGCAATCTCTTCAGTAAGTTCATCAATTCCTTTTGGAATAGATTTTATTTTATCTCCTGACTGTAAATACTTTCCATATCGACCATTTTTGAGTACTACAGGCTCCCCAGTATCAGGATTGATTGCGATTTTTTTAGGTTCTTCATCTTTCTGGCTAATGAGTTCTAAAATGGTTTTTTCATTAAGATTACAAGGCTCAAAGTCATCATTGAGGTTGTAGTTTTTATCACCATGTTGCATGTAAATGCCGTATCTTCCTATTTTTATGATAGTGTCTTTTTCCTTTACTTTGCCCAAGTTTACTATAGTTCTAGATTCATTTTTATCTACCTCAACCTCAAGCAAGGTATGGAGTCCCTTAAAGTCATTTTTACCAAAGTAAAATTTCTTTAAAAAAGCAGCTGATTCATTTTTTTCTTCTGCAATAGAATCGAGACTATCCTCTAATGATGCAGTGTATTGAAGATTAACTAAGTCATGAAAGTTTTTTTCTAAAAACTGGACGACCGCATAAGCTGTAAATGTTGGTACCAAAGCACCATTTAATTTATACACATAACCTCTATTTTGAATGTTGGTCATAATGGTTGCATATGTAGAGGGCCTGCCAATACCATTATCTTCTAATTTTTTAACAAGTGACGCCTCATTAAATCTTGAAGGAGGTTTAGTAAAATGTTGTTTTTGTTCAGTTGATAAAGTTACAAGGTTATCATTTTCATTCATTTTTGGTAACATTGAATCTGATTGTGCTGCTTTATCATATTCATAGGCATTTAAATATCCAGCAAAATGTATAGTTCTTCCATTTGATTCAAATATATACTCTTTTCCTGCAACAATTACAGCCTTAACCTGATTCATTATTGCTGGCTTCATTTGTGAAGCAACAGTTCTATTCCAAATTAATTGGTAAAGCGCAAGAGTCTTTGGATCAAGCTCTTTGCTCAGTTTTTGTGGACTAACAAATTGTCCTGAAGGACGTATTGCTTCATGAGCCTCCTGAGCATTTTTTACTGATTCTTTATAGTAAATGGGTTTTTCAGAAAGATTATCTTTTTTATAATCTCTTTCAATAATATTTCTAATAGTTGATATTGCATCATTAGAAATTCTTACTGAATCAGTTCTCATATAAGTTATATGACCCGCTTCATAAAGCTTTTGGGCTATACTCATAACTTGCTGGGCTGACATTTTGAGCTTCCTTATACCTTCTCTCTGAAGTGTTGATGTGATAAAAGGAGGAGAGGGGTATTGTTTGGATTGCTTCTTACTAATACTTTTAACTACAAAGGTTTCATTTGCAATTTTTTTGAGATGACTTTTGCTTGAATTTTCATTAAGAACAACTAAACCTGATTTCGGCTCCCCAGTATTCTTATTAAAGTCTTTTCCAACAGCAATTTTTTTTCCACCAATAGAAACTAATGTAGATATAAATGCTTCATCTTTAATAGATAGATTAGAAGAAATTGACCAATATTCAGATTTAATAAATTTGGTTCTTTCTTTTTCCTTATCAACAATTATTTTTATAGCTGGACTTTGAACCCTGCCAGCAGATAGGCTGCCTTTAATGTTAAACCATAATTTTTTTGAAACTAAAAACCCAAACAATCTATCAACAATTCTTCTAGACTCTTGGGCTTTAACGAGATTAATATTTACATCTCGTTGTTTTGTTAAGGCCTCTTGAACTGAGGCTTTTGTTATTTCATTAAAGACTAATCTTTTATATGGAATAGTTGGTTTAAGTGTATCAACTAGGTGCCATGCAATGGCTTCACCCTCTCTATCTGGATCCGTTGCAAGCAATAGGCTGTCAGCTTTTTTTAGTAATTTTTTTAGATTTGCTATGACCTTAGTTTTCTTAGGGTCAATTATATAGTTTGGTTTAAAGTTTTTTTCAATATCAATTCCAAGATCTTTAATTGAAAGGTCT
>MDTA01214856.1_pt1 | contig 11852 bp, 8 predicted proteins | sample 811151 | NCBI WGS metagenome assembly MDTA01 (sample SAMN05326648, study PRJNA326480) | marine metagenome | isolation source: seawater | place: Indian Ocean: South | collected 2010 | reverse complement strand
CGGTACATGAGCAATGGGCCAAGCCACTGTCCACATATGTGCAAACAGCTGTAAGTACCCGGTCTTCGTTAACATTTTTTACTTTTAGAGAACTCTCTGCGACATTTCCCATCTCAATCATGGTCTCTCTCCCACTCAATGCGCTTTGCGCGCGTTTCCACCACTATTATTTATCGACTTATTTAAGCGAAACTTGAGGCAATTCATCGAGGTTCTCGGGGCCCAAATTGCCCGAGCCTGGGAATTCAGTTACCGTTAGATTCTAGCTATATAGAGACTTTAGTCTTGTTTTAGGGTTGGATTGACGATGTCTGAAGAGACAAAAAGTGCAGATACATCTGATGAGGTGATCAAAGATGGGGTGCTGATCCTAGACCCCGATGAGCTTAATTTAAAGGTGATTAAGCAGGTTCTTGATGAAGAGTACGAAGTTTACTTAGCAGCGTCGGTTCGAGAAGCGTTTCGGATAGTAGACAGTGCGCCCATCAAAGTGATTGTTGCTGAACAATCCTTGGCCAGAATGACAGCATTGGACTTTTTCGAGGAACTCGAGGAAACCGGTAACCATTCAACGCGTATCGTCATGACCGATTTTAAGGGGCATGCATTAGCCTCGAAGGCTCTGGACGCCAAGAAAATATTTTTCATTTTAATTAAGCCGGTGGATGTGATTCGGCTTAAACAGCGAATTCCAGAAGCAATTAAAGATTTCGAGAGCCGTGGTGGCAAGCCTTACACCAAGCGAAATCTCGATGATTTGTTTTAAGGTCTTTTCTTCACTTGACCCATCTTAAGCCCTTGGGCACAAACAAGGCAGTCTTTGTAAAGGAAGTCTGCAATGTTTGCTGTTATATCACCCGCTAAGAAACTCAACTTCGACCCTTTGAACTCCAAGGTTCCCCACACCATGCCGGGGATGCTTGAGGATACGCTTGAGTTGATGAAAACCACGAGAACCCTTGAGCCGAAGGATTTAAGTGGCTTGATGAAAATCAGCGATAATCTTGCTGAGTTAAACTATGCGCGGTTTCAAAATTTCTCCACACCTTTTACCACTGATAATTCCAAGCAAGCAGTGTTGGCATTTAACGGAGACACTTACACCGGTTTGGATGCCGCAACGATGAAATCGGCCGATTTGAAGTTTGCTCAAAAACACCTTGGTATTCTTTCAGGGTTGTACGGATTGCTCAAACCATTGGATTTGATGCAACCTTACCGTCTCGAAATGGGAACGCGGCTCAAGAATAATCGGGGTAAAGACCTTTACGCTTTTTGGGGAGAATCCATCACAGATGCTATCAATGAAGCGGTGAAGTCGGCAAAGAATCCGGTGTTAGTCAATTTGGCTTCTAATGAGTACTTTAAATCGGTGAAGACTAAGACGTTGGTTCCGCATATCCTTACGCCTGTGTTTAAAGAAATTAAAAATGGCGAGCCGAAGATTGTGAGCTTTATGGCCAAGCGTGCTCGAGGCATGATGGCACGGTACATTATCGATGAGCGATTAACCGACCCCGAAGGGATGAAGGACTTTACCGTGGGTGGTTATACTTATCGTGAAGCACTTTCCACCGAATCCAATTGGGTGTTTACCCGTCCTAATTAATTTGCGGCAAATGTAATAGGCAGAGACTTCAAACCGCGGATAAAGCACGATGGACTTTGTACGGGCGGCTTTTCTGGGTGCATGGTCATGTCTGGAAGTCTCTTGAGAACCTCTTCCAAGAAGATACGTACTTCAAGTCTTGCCAGTGATGCGCCGATACAGAAATGCTTCCCGTAGCCAAATGAGACAGCCGGACGCTTGAAAACACGTTGGATGTCGAATTTGTAGGGGTCGTCGAATACATTCGGGTCACGGTTGGCTGCGGGGTAAAGCATGATAATTTGCTGACCCTCTTTCATTTGTTTTCCGTGGTATTCGTAATCTCTGGTGAGCGTTCGGGCCATTCGAACAAACGGAGTTGACCAGCGAATCATTTCTTCGACGGCATTATTGACGACTTCTTGGTTATCCAGATTGTCGACCAAAAACTTCATCTGTTCAGGGCTTTGCATCAAGGCTTGCATACCGCCGCTGATTGCGTTGCGTGTGGTTTCGCTGCCACCTACGAGAAGAAGATTGTGTTCAAAGAGAATCTTTTCAGGCCCTAGACTTTCACCGTCAAGTTCGGCGTTGAGCCAAACGGTGAGTAAATCGTCTCCAGGGTTCATCATTTTTTCTTCGAGAAATTCCATATGAAACTCTGTGAAGTTTCCAAAATTTTCAATGACGTCTCCAGTAATGTGGTCCGGGCCGCATCCTGCGTGGGTGTAGACATCGGTCCAGTCCAGAATTTCGTCTTGTTTTTCGATTGGGTAATCGAGCATTTTGCCAATGAGGCGCATGGGAAGTGGGCGAGCCAGATCTTGTACCAAGCAACATTCACCCTGAGCTTTGATTTTTTCTACCAAATCAATAATGACTTCCCGGCCATAGCCCTCTAGGTCATTCACGCGTTTGGGCGTGAAACCCTTACTTACCAATGCACGTTGTTTGGTATGAGCTCGGCCATCCAAATTGATCATTGCTTCATCGGGCCAGTCTTCTGGAGATACTTTAGGAACAACGCCTTGGGCGGAAGAGAATATTTCTGTATTGCGTGAGATGAACACAACGTCTTCATAGCGGGCAACGGCCCAGAGTTCACTTTCCTTATCCCAATAAAGCGGCTCTTCTTCTCGAAGGTATTTGTAAAACGGGTCGGGATTGAAGGTGTGGACGTCAAGTGACATCAGGTTCGTATCAGAAAAGCTCATCGTGGCCCTCGTGCCGATAGGCGCTTTCGAGCGCTTATCGCTGGATGAAATATCAATTTGTCTTCATCCCACCATACCCATGGAGAGGGGTATGGTCCCTAGTTTTGTCGTCAAACTATGTAATAGGGCTTTAAGAACAAGGGCTTAATCTTTCAGGGCGAGGTTTTACCAAAACACTGCCACATCCAGCGCGCCATGACCTTGATTTCTTCGAGGCATACTTCGTGCCCCATAGGATAGTCATGCCACTCTGCAGGGCGTTCCGGTACCCAATTGGCGACTTGTTCGAATGACTTTCGGCCTCTGGCGGGAAGGACAACTTCATCCAGGCTTCCATGGCAGGTGAGAAGTGGCGTGAGTGCGTTGGCCGGCGATGCCTCTGCTTCCATGGTCTCCGGAAGAACCATGTAGGTACTTAGAGCCATGATGCCGGCGAGCATCTCTTTGTGCCGCAGTGCAACATGCATCGCGATGGCGCCGCCTTGAGAGAAGCCAGCAATAATTATTTTATTGGCCGGGACGCCACGTTGTTTTTCGCGTTCAATCAGGGCCTCGATGCTCAGTGCTGTTTTGCGAATATCCTCTTCCGACTCACGATTTGGGCTCTCACTTAAGGTGCGAATATCGTACCAGGAAGGCATAATCATCCCCCCGTTGAGCGTGACGGGGCTCTCGGGAGCTTGGGGGAAGATAAAGCGCACTTCTGGTAAGTGGAGATAAGGAACAACCGGCACAAAGTCTTGAGATGTTGCGCCCAGTCCATGCATCCAGATAACAGAGCCGAGTTGGGGCGTGACGGTTGGTTCAATTTCAAAGCAAGATAGAAGCTCACTCATGTTGTACTCCTCATGGTAAGGGCTTCGAATCAACTTGTTGGTTTAGCTCAAGTGCCCTTGTGCATCGGGCATACCTTATTTTGCTTTCGGTCCCAAGTCATTAAGACTTGGGGGGGAAACTTGCGGTGCTCTTCCGGCTGGATCATACTGGGCGCAAGGAGAATATTGTGCGGATTGCTTTTGTCGATTTTATTGATTGGGATTACACACCACAAACCCCACGGGAACGACCTCTGGGAGGAACCCAATCGGGGCTTTGTTATCTGGCTGAGTCCATGGCAAAAGAAAACCACACCGTATTCTTAATTAACAATACAAAAGAGCTTCAACGCGTTCGTGGAGTGCAGTGTATTCCTCTAAGTTTAGATGGACCTAAACTGCGTGAAATTTTTAATACGATTAAAGTTGATGCTTTGGTGGTCTTATCTGCCAGTGATGCTGCACATCAACTTCGTCCTTGGGTTCCGCTGGGAACAAGAATGTATTTGTGGACGGGGCACGCCTCGAACCAGCCTCACCATAATGGGTTGGAAGACCCTGAAAACAAAAAAGCCTGGAATGGCTTTATTTTTATGGGGCAATGGCAGCTTGAGACGATTGCCAAGAAATATGACCTGGATAAAGAAAAGTGCGTCAATTTAGGTATGGCCATCGCGCCTGCGTTCGAGAGAATCTTTGCGGACGAAGATCGAATTGTTGATGCCATGAGCGAGCAGCCGACGCTGGTTTACACGAGTACGCCTTTTCGTGGCCTTGATATCTTGGTGGAGAATTTTCCTGCGATTCGAGAGCGTGTACCGGATGCTAGGTTACTAGTTTTTTCCAGTATGAAGATTTACCAGATGGAAGAGTCTGACGATAAGTTTTCTAAGCTTTACGAGACTTGCCGAAATACACCGGGCATTGAATATGTTGGGCCTGTGCCTCAACCCCAGTTGGCTCGTGAACTTAAGGCAGCCACGATGTTGGCCTATAGCAATTCATTCGCTGAGACAGCTTGTGTGGCAATGATGGAAGCTATGGCAAGTGGCTGTATGATTGTAAGCAGCCATCTCGGTGCTTTACCGGAAACCACTGCTGGCTTTGGAAAACTGCTTTCTGAAAAACCAGGTTCAGATGAATACGCTCAAGCTTTTGTAGATGAAGTGGTCCATGCCTTAGAGGCGGTCGCCGGTGATGAGCGAGAGACAGTGGAGAAGAAACTTCAAGAGCAAGTTGCTTATTGTCGCAATCATTTGCGCTGGAGTACCAAGGTGAACCTTTGGATCGACTGGCTCGAGAAAATGGCCGGCTAGATATTGGATTCTGGTTGCGTGAGCGCCAGTCTTGTTTCTTCCAAAACATTACTCATCTGACAATTCAAGAGCGCCAAAGGTCTGAGCTGCTTGGTTATTCTAGACGAGATTCGTTGCGCGGCGCGTACGTGCTGGCGAAAGGTTGAGAAGAGCTGTTTTCTCTCGGGGCCAACGGTGCAATTGAACTCTGTAACGATTCGGTTCAACTGTGTTTGTGCGTCCTGTAGATTTCTTGTGACCGGTGAGAGCTCCTGTGTGAGGGCGTGTTCTCGGCGCTTGAATTTTTGCCTTAGGTGGTTGAGCTGATGAAGCTGGCGGCCCAGGAGGCCTTCAAGGGATGCGGCGGTAAATTCTTGCGCAGTCGGTGATGTTTCGGAGCGTCGCCGTTTATCGCGATAGCTTCTAAGCCCCATGGTGAGGGCTGCGAACTCTTTTCGGCTCAAAACCTCTGCACTGTGGATATGTTGGCAAGGACTCGAGGTTTCCACGATGGGTGGGAAGGGGTCCGTGCTGTTGATGTCGATGACGATATCGAAATGGTTGGCCCAGCAGTGGTCTTCACCGTAGCCGGTGTCGGTTACACCTACAGCGCGTGTCCAGGGTTTGAAGATATCGGGAAACCTCTTTTCAAGCTCTTGCACCTTGGTCTCTCGAGAATTGACTTGTTGCTTTTCTAGAGGAGAAATTCGGCGAGGGATTTTACCGGAGCTGGGACCATAGGCTGATGCCGGATGACTTAAGAAACCGTTGTGTTCTTCGACGCGGGTATAGAAAATATGATCCACATCCAGGTGTCTTGCGGCGGCTTCGAGCACCGGTTGGGGCGAGGCGCTTGAAAGAATAATGGTTAGCCCCGGACACCGTTTCCTTAACCAAGCTAAATCTTCGCGGGTGACCACTTGGTCGTCGTGGTGTCTTTCCCAAACTCTGTCGGCCATATGGCGCAGGTTTGAAAGCGGGAGTTCACACAGTTGCTCAAGGAGCTTGTGCTGAGGCACCGCTTGGATTCCTTTGCGAGGTTCAACACCAAATCGCAGGTAGGCGAGGGGGCGCGTTGATTTAAGTTTGGTTAACCATTTTGCCCAGACAAGATAGAAGAGTCCCGGTAGGGCCCAATCATGCGCGGCTTGGGTCAGGTATCGTAATGTCTCGAAGGGTTTATTTTTGAGCAGTAGAAATCGTCCCGGTGCTCTGTGGCCATTGAGCGCGTCCAATGTCTCTTTACCGTAAGCGCTTTCCGCACAGATTTCCCAGCCCAGCAGTTCACCCAAATTACGATGAAGGTGGGTGGTGTGGTCGACATCAAGAACCAAGTAGTCTGTATCTTCTGGAATGGTTCGCTTACACAGCTCGCGAAAACTAAGTGGTTCACCGTGGATAGTGAGTTTCTCGATGACCCGCAGTGGTTCCCCGGTGCACATTGCGCCGCTTTTTCTATTCATTGCATTTCCCCATGAGCATTCATTGGTATGAGGATAAGCATTTCTCGTGGCTGGCGTGTAACCTAAGTGCAACAATCACAGTGACTTATGTCATGGTTTGGTCATCGATTGTCCGTGAGCCACGTTCGTGGCGAGATCAAAAGGTTAATCTTAACGATTTTGTGCCCTTTCGTATCGTGTCCCACAGAGGTAATCTGCGCTCCACCAAACTGTAAAACTATATGGGGAGAATCATGAACGCACCTGCCCTGTGCCGACTGACTCGAGTTTTTTTGATTGTGGTTTTGGTGTTGTCTGCGCTTCCCGCGTGGGCGTCGCCGTTCGCAATAGACGCCAAATTGGATATGGAATTGCGTCAACAACTGCAGCGCGCTGATGTTGATGATTCTCACGCCTTGATTTCTTTCTTTGTAAAGACCCACGATGTCATGGGTACCCTGCACCTGGTTGAGTCCTTGGGAGGAACAGTTGGTACTGTCTCCGGGGATGTCCTGACTGTGCGTATGCCGGCCCATGGCTTCTATGCGATGCGCGAGTCGGACTCGATAGTTCGGATGGAAGCCATGCGTCCTGTGCTGCCTACCTTAGACCGAGCACTGGCTGGTTCTGGTGTGGGCTTGATTCATACGGGAACAGAGCCTTTAACGGCTTCATTTACGGGGGCTGGCGTTATTTTAGGAGTTATCGACCGAGGGTTTGATTTGGACCACAGTGCCTTTAAACGCAAAGATGGTTCAAACCGAGTTTTATCTATCTGGGACCAGTCGGCCATGTCTGGCAATCCACCGGGAGGTCGTTGGACCTACGGTAACGTTTGCACCATGCAGGAAATCGATGCTGGATGTCGAATTGAGAACACGCAAAGTGCTCATGGTACACACGTAGCCGGCATTGCTGGCGGGTCATCGGTTGGTAGCCTTCCCTATACAGGTGCGGCGCCTGATTCTGATTTAATTTTTGTTCAATTGCCGGCTGTGGGAGCAGATTGGGAGACGACATCTGAGCCGGCCAGCGATGGCCATATTTGCGATGGTGCGGCTTGGGTTTTCAGTCAGGCCTACGAACAAAATAAACCTGCAGTTATTAATATGAGTGTTGGGAGCCACTGGGGACCTCACGATTCAACTTCCCTTGCCAGCCAATGTTTAACGAACCTGACCCTGAGAGGTGATGGCTCAACGGTTCCAGGTAAGATTCTTGTGGCCGCAGCTGGAAATGAAGGGGCTGGTGGTGGTCTGGGCTGGATTGATTACGGTAATGGATGGGAGAGAACACCGGCTTACACCCATGCTACAGCTTCCGTTGGGTCCACACCGATGTACGCACCATTTAGGGTGGGGTTTGACCATTACGTGGGTACCGAAAGAGAGCCGATTGAGATTTTTCAAGACCTCGTGAGCTTTTGGTTCAACGGAGACCATAACCTACAGGTTCGTGTGGGAGTGGTTCATTCTGAAACAGAAGTAACTTGGACCCCTGAATACACATACAACGATTTGCTCGAGCAGGGCCAGGTACAGCTCTTAACCAGTTCTCACGGCGTTTACGGACACGTGAGTGTGATGGGTGATGTGAATGCTGAAGGAGCTCGCTGTATTCGTGCTTACGTTTCGGATTGGGACAGCGATGGTTCCGAGGGTGATGTTGCTTTTGTCGTTGAGCTGATGAACCCCTCGGGTGAGACTGTGAAGGTTGATGGCTTCATGGAAGTTTCCAATGATGTTCGTCCGGGAGGATTCCTGGACTTGGGTATTCCGGTTGGTGACCATTTCACAGCAGACAACCAGATGAGCATTGGTTTTCCGGGAAACAACCCCAACGTTGTTGCTGTTGGTTCCTATGTCACACGACGTACCTTAGGTGAAGGAGCTGAGAGCCCGGATTCTGAAGGTGACCGAGCCGGGAGTTCAAGCCGTGGGCCAACCCGTGATGAAAGCATGACCGGTTTTAAGCCGGATATTATGGCGCCCGGGCAGTTCATTGTTGCACCTCTGAGCTCGGATTATCAGCCGGACCTAATGGAGCAGTACCTCGAAAATGTCTTGGTATTTGAAGGAGCCTACGGTGAGCGTGACAGCTACATCGCTTACGAAGGAACCAGTATGGCTTCGCCTATCGTTGCTGGAACCATTGCGTTGATGCTGGAATACGACCCTGAGTTAAGTTTGGAGCGAATTCGGGAAATCCTGCAAAACACATCAAGCAGCGACCGGTTCACCGGTGAGTTACCGAACTACGATTTTGGTTACGGAAAGTTGAACGCGCATTTGGCGATGCAAGAGTTAACGGGAACAGCTCCCACTGCAGGCGGATGTAGCGCAACTCCAGTGGGGGCGTGGTTGTTGTTACCGTTGGTTTGGTTGGCTCGTCGCAGATTTACTTAGGAGCAATCTGCAAGATTTGTTCTGCTTGAGCGTCGACGACGTAGAGCAGACCACTGTTATCGAACGCCATACCCATGATGGAGCCAGCAGGTAGGCCAAGGTCAATCCAGTCGAGCAATTCACCAGAACGATTGAATGCGAAAATTCGGCTGCTGGCATTGTCGGATACGAAAATCATATTATCGTGAATTTCCAATCCTGAAGGCTTGTTCATTCCGGCAACGCTGCTGCCGTTGATAAGGGTTGAAAGGCTTGCGCCATTGACCATGCGTTGAACAGTGCCATCGTAGTTTGGCTCGATGTTTGAGCCAAAGCTTCCCGATTGCGTATCAAGAACCACGATTTTATTGTTGGCCGTGTCCGCTGCAAATAGCATCCCGTTTTCATATACAAGGTGACTTGGTACACCCGCTTCATAACCGAGTTGGCCATCGGCGTAGCGGTAAACGACACCATCGCTGTGATCGGTGCCGCCTGGGCCGTGGTCTTGGTTGAAGTTATAGCGGGTTAAAGAGCCATGGTAACCATCGTAAATCCAGTAAACGTTATCTGATTCCCAGGCCACGCCTACGCTATTGGGACTGTTGTGAAGCATGTCCAAGTGACTCGAGTGTCCGGAGTTGAAGAGGTTAAGTTGTGAACTCCACATGGTCGGACCCATGAAGTCGTAGGGAGTATCCGGCTGCGTATAACCGTCTTCTTCTTGTGCGGTTGTAAAGTTACCATTGGCGCCAAACGCAATGGCAGCTGGACGGGCAAAGAAGTGTAGGTTGGTGGAGTAGTCCATGTCATTGGGACTGTTGGCTAGCCGCTTGTGGTAGCGAGGGAAAACACTTGAGCTAGACTGACCGCCCGGCACATAGCAGCGAGTTTGGTCACTTGGGTCAGGCTCGTGACCTTGAGTGCAGTTGTTGTAAACTTGCTGGCTCCCATTTTGACAATCAGGGTCTGCGATGCCACAGCCTTGATCGCAACCATCGTAGGTCCCGTAGTAGGCTTCACTGCACATCCATACCGGTGTTGTATTGCCCTTGAAGAGAATGCTTCCGGAGGAATCTCCCCAGTTGGCAACCCAAAGCTCTCCCGGACGTTGAGGATGAAATGCGATGTCGCGCGGCACATCGAGGCCTTGGGCAGCAGTGGCCACAGTTGTTATGGTCACGCCGTCGGCGGTGTGATTACCATTTCCGAGAATAGCGACGCCGGAATCAGATGTTGTTCCACCCGTGTTGCCCGAATCGCCAGTGTCATTGGTGTTATCATTGTTGTTGTCGTTATCCACCGGATCCGTTGTGGTGTCCCCAGGGCCATTATCTGGAACCATGGGACCTTGCCCAATGGTTACGGAGAAGCTGTGGTTGTTCATGCACCACGTTTCACCGCCCGGGACGGGGGTCGAAGTATACGTCGAGTCATCGATGGTGACCTCTTTGAATATCACGTTATCGAGCTGGCCCGAAAAGACTCCACCGTTTTGGCCAAACTCAGTGATAACCACATCGCCAATATCGGCGTAGAAATATTTCTCGCACGCACCGCCTTCAACACATCCTGTGAGGGCCAGAAGACACAGGCCGCAGTCGGCATAGTTGGTGCCGGCTAGTGAATAGGTGCCGGCAGTGGTGGGTCCGTTAAAGCCGTCTTGGTATGAGCTGATCATCAAGATATCGCGTGGAGAAGTCGTGGCATTGGCAGCTTGGTATTGAAAGGCATTGTTTCCGTATGCCGCTTCGTGATTGGCGGTGGAGAAACCAGAGCGATCACAATCACTGGATGCAGCATCGTCTGCAGGAGTGTCGTTATCCGCGTTGTCGTTTCCGCTGTTGTCTGCTGGCGGATTGGTATTGTCTACCGGTTCACAATTGTCTCCGGGATTGTTGTCATTCCCATTGTTGCCATCGTTGGAATCGGAGTTATTGCCGGGATTGGTATTGTCCGCGGTGGAGTCGTTCCCCGTAGAAGGTTGGCAATTGTTGGTATCGGTGTTGCCGTCGGAGGCCTGAGAATCACCTGCTGGGTTTTTAGGAGCCGCTGTTTCGGCTGAACCACATCCTGTCGTCAAACACAGCGATAGAAAAATAGCGGTGAGCGTGCGTGCGAGCGCGCTTGGGTGTGCACTGAATTGCATGTTTTGGATCTCCCGAATAACATCCCGAATCAAACCTGGGCGGGGCTTGATATTGCTAAGCTTCTACTGCCTGGGGACTGGGCTGGCAACCAAATTATCTTTGGATTGTTGGTGAAGTTCTAACCAGGATGAAAGGCTATTGAGATGTTGGTAGGAATTACCGGAGCCACTGGATTTATTGGGATGGTTCATGTGGTTAAGGCACTCAAGGATGGCGATTTTGTTAGGGTTTTGGTTCGTCCGGGGCACCCTTGGGCTCTTGAGGCGCCGGCTGATATCGAAGTGGTTGTGGGTGACCTTGCAAACGAAGAGGCCCTGAAACAGTTCGGATTGGGCCTTGATGCTTGTTTTCACTACGCGGCTCGAGCTTCTTTTAAGGGAGATTGGGAGCAATTTCGCGAGGTGAATGTTGAAGGAACGCGCCGGCTGGTGGAGGCATGTGAGGATGTACCCCGCTTTATTTTTTGCTCTACCCAAGCGGTTATTTTGCAAGATCGGGATGTGCTCGACGGCGACGAGAACCTTCCGTATCCGGATACCTTTACAGATCATTATGCGCGTTCGAAAGCAGAGGCAGAGCAGCTGGTCTTAACCCTGCATGATGGCGCTACTGTGCTGAGACCGCCGTGGGTTTGGGGGGCAGGAGACACCAATAATTTACCGACACTTCTGCGTCCGTCCATGAATGACCGAATCGCTTATTTTGCTGGAGGTAAAAATCAGCTGGAAACCGTGCACGCGTTAAATTTCGTTTTAGGAGCCCAAGCGTGTGTCGCCTCCGAAAAAACCAAAGGAAAAACGTATTTTGTGACCGATGAAAATCCTGTTTTATCGGGCGAGTTTAGCAATGCCATTCTAGAAGCCTGTGGGTTGGAAGCGAATAAGCGTTCTTTGCCGGCAGCGATGGGCAGGGCCATCGCTTGGAGTGGTAAACGCGATCAGAGAGGAAACTTGATTTTACCCCG
>MDTA01071763.1_pt1 | contig 11852 bp, 9 predicted proteins | sample 811151 | NCBI WGS metagenome assembly MDTA01 (sample SAMN05326648, study PRJNA326480) | marine metagenome | isolation source: seawater | place: Indian Ocean: South | collected 2010 | reverse complement strand
GGCCCTGGAGGCCCTTCGCGAGGCCTACGGGTTCACCAACGAGCCGCTCCTCGAGCAATACCTGACCTACCTCAGCCATCTCCTGAGCGGCGATCTCGGCGTCTCTATCGCGCGGAACTTCGAGCCGGTGACCAGCGTGCTCGCGACCGGACTGCAGTGGACGCTGCTCGTCGCCGGTACCGCGCTGGTCATCAGCTTCTTGATCGGCACGCTCCTGGGCATCCTGGTGGCCTGGAGACGGGGCGGGTTCCTCGACGAGGTGCTCCCTGGTTCCCTGATCTTCCTCGGCGCCTTCCCCTACTTCTGGTTGGCGATGCTGTTCGTCTACGTGCTCGGCTTCAAGGCTGGGCTCTTCCCCGTTCGTCACGCCTACAGCTCGCACCTCACACCGGAGTGGAGCTTCGTCTTTGTCGCGGACATGATGGCCCACGCCTTCCTGCCTGTGCTGAGCATCGTCCTGGCGTCTCTCGGTGGTTGGCTGCTTGGCATGCGCAACACGATGATCGCGGTCCTGGACACGGCCTCGATCAAGCTCGCCTGGGCCAAGGGGCTCTCTCCGTGGCGTGTGGTCTTACAGTACGCCGCGCGAAACGCCCTGCTCCCCAACCTCACCGGGTTCGGGATGGCCCTTGGCTTCGTTCTTGGCGGCTCCCTGCTCACCGAGATCGTCTTCTCCTATCCCGGACAGGGCTACATCCTCATCGAAGCGATTCGAGCCCAGGACTACCCGCTGATGCAGGGGGTCTTTCTGGTGATCACGCTCGCGGTGCTCTGCGCGAACTGGCTCGTGGATCTCGTCACCTACTGGCTCGATCCCCGAACCCGGGGGGAGGCGAGCCCATGAAGCTGACCTCCTGGATCCCGGCGAACAAGAAGGCGCGACTGGGCGTGATGATCCTGACGTTCTTTGTCCTGATCTCGCTCCTCGGACCGCTGATGGTTGGGGATCCCATGGCGTTCGTCGCGGAGCCCCACCAACCCCCGTCCGCTGACCACTGGCTGGGGACGACCGGCCAGGGCCAGGACGTGCTGGCGCAGGCCATCATAGGCACGCGAACGTCCTTTCTCGTGGGCGTGGGTGTGGGGGCCTGCGTCTTGTTCATCGCCATCCTGGTGGGAATGCTCTCCGGCTACTTCGGTGGCCGGGTCGACACGGCCCTGTCCCTGCTCACCAACGTGCTGCTCGTCATCCCCGGACTCCCGCTCGCGATCGTCATCGCCGCCTATCTTCCGGCGAGCACGTGGTCGGTCGCCCTGGTCCTCGTCGCGACCGGCTGGCCCTGGGGTGCTCGTGTGCTCCGCGCGCAGACGATGACGTACCGTGAGGAGGACTTCGTGAAGGCCGCCAGGGTCGCAGGAGAGCGCCCGCTCCGGATCCTCTTGTGGGAGATCCTCCCCAACATGGGCTCGCTCCTCACCTCGCTGTTCATCGGCGCGACCCTCTACGCCATCGGCGCCCAGGTAGGACTCGAGTTCCTGGGCCTGGGTAACGTGGGCGAGGTGAGCTGGGGCAGCATTCTGTATTGGGCGACGAACGACGCAGCGCTGCTGACACAGAGCTGGTGGATCTTCGTTCCAACCGGGGTCTGCATCGCGCTGGTTGGTGGCGGATTGACCCTGGTGAACTACGGCATCGACGAGTGGGCCAACCCGAGACTCAGGAGTCGCCGACCCTGGAAACGCGCCCTCAAGCGCGCGGGTGTCCCCCACGACGGGCTCGACACGCCCGTGCTGGAGTCGAGACCATGAGCGAGACCCTGCTGGAGATTCGTGACCTGTGCGCCGGCTATGTCCTCGAGGACGGCGTCACGGAGACCGTCAAGGCGGTGAGCCTCAGCGTGGCTGAGGGCGAGATCCTCGGGATCGCGGGAGAGTCGGGCTGTGGGAAGTCCACCCTCATCCAGAGCGTTCTCCGAATCTTGTCCCCTCCCGGCGTCATCACCGGAGGACAGGTGCTCTACCGGGGGACGGACGTGCTGCAAATGAGCGGCGAGGAGCTTCGCGCCCTTCGCTGGCGCGAGATCTCCCTGGTCTTTCAACAGGCGATGAACGCGCTCAACCCGACCCTCACGGTCCAAGAGCAGCTCCGGGATACGCTGGCCGTCTCTGAGACGCCCGAGACCTGCGAGCGGCGAGCCCGGGAGCTCCTCGAGCAGGTGCAGGTGGACGAGCGCTTCCTGACCGCCTACCCGCACGAGCTCTCCGGCGGCATGCGACAGCGCGTCGTCATCGCCATCGCCCTGGCCCGGAAGCCTCGCCTGCTCCTCATGGACGAGCCTACGACGGCGCTGGACGTGATCGTTCAGCGGGACATTCTTCAACGCATACAAGCCCTGCAGAGACGCGACAGGTTCAGCGTTATCCTGATCACGCATGACCTCCCCTTGATGCTCCGCTTCGCCGACCGCGTGGCGATCATGCAGGACGGAGAGATCGTCGAGCAGAGTCCTGCTCGAACGCTCCAGACGGACGCGAAGCATCCGTACACCCAGAGGCTACTACGATCCTTCCCCTCTACTCTCGGAGACCGAGAAGACCTGAGGGCCTGAGCTGCTCAGTCCGCCGTGTAGTACACCGCGTCAATCCAAGCGCTCTCTCCGGGCTCGCCCGCCCCGCCGACGAGGATCATCGGTGAGCCGACGCGAGCGAGATCAACGCCCTGCACCGCGAAATCCTCAAGCGGGATACTCAGGTGATGCCACTGGCCATCGTTGGCGTAGCCGTAGCTCTCGAGCTTCACCATCCCTCGCGTCTCAAGCACCCGCTCGGGCTCAGGCTCGGAAGATGACTGGGCTTCCGGGTCATCCTCTGTCTGCGGAGCGACGACGCTGACGCCGCTCCCCATCTCCAGTCGAATGGACGCGAAGGCCGGGTCGGGAGACATGACGCTCATGCGCAGCGTGGTCCAATCAGAGAGATCGACATCCGAGAAATAGTGAAAGCCCAATCCCCACCACGTGAGTCCTTGATGCTCCACCCGGTCAGCGAGCTTGCCCTCGACGCGCTCAGGGTCGCCGGTGACGACGCTCGCGGGCTCGCCGGTGAACTCATCGGCGTAGACCCAGAAGTTGTAGTCGACCTGGTCAATGGGCAGCACCTGGGTCGCCTCGCCTTCGTAGAACTTGCCGAGGCTCAGGCGGAGCTCCCCAGGTACGAAGGGGTTGGGCCCCGGCAGGCTCTCATCGCTCGAAACAGAGGCGTCGAAGGACTCCTGACCCGAGTAGTCCGGCGCACCGAGATCAGCGCGGCAACCGACCACGAGCAGGGAGCAGACGAGAGTGAGATGAACGAAGCGCATCAGGGTTCCTCCGCGGGCGGTGGCGTCTCCACCTGAATCAGCACGAACCCTGAGGGCTCCTTCTCGACCTTTACCCAGCCCCCCTTCACGGTTCCGTCCAGCTCCTTGATGGCGTCATAGGCGAGGATATCCAGTCGGAACGGCGTGAGATCGGACGTGTAGGACAGGCTCTCGGGAAACCAATCCAGCACCGCTTGAAAGCCCGCGATGGCCAGGGCGCGAACCTGGGCGCGCTCCCCGCTGGCGATCTCGCCAGTCTCCAGCATCTGCGCCAGGGTCGTGGCTGCGTAGAACTGGTGCTCGCCCGTTGGCTCCCGTGTCAGGAGCGTCGCCCAGGCGTAGAAGGCCGCCGCGTTGCCAGCGCCGTTATGGATGTCCCACTTCGTGTCAGACCCGATGGCCATGTGTCGAAAGAAGTTGTTGGGATTGTCCAGGGTCACGGCGCTCGGGTGCACGCCCTCGGTCGCGTCGAAGAAGACGAACTGCAGGCCTGTGACGTTGGACTCGTAGACATAGGAGGCGTCGGTGTCGATCTCACAGGCGCCCGCGCCGAGAAGCGTGACGGCCAGCGCCGCGAAGAGGCTTAAGAGGTGGCGCGCGTCGTTCATAGCATCAGGTCCACGTAGGTTCGCACTTCGTATTCATAGCCCCGCTCACCTGGCTCACCGCCGAAGCGGTTGGAGTGCTCGTCGGTCAACCGCATGTGATAGCGGATTCCAAATCGAGCGAAATCCTCATAGAGCCACTTGGGCTTCACGAGCGCCCAGGAGAGGTCGCCCATGATCTGCAACGGGTACGTAAAGTTGTAGTCGCGGTGATAGTCATAGGGTCCCCAGTCGTCGATCTTCACGAAGCCGCTCATGACCAGCCGCCTCCAGGTCGTGCGCAGGGTCGCGCCGTAACGCAGGACCTGACGATCCAGCTCGGGGCTTCCCCCGGCGTTGGCTTGATTGGATCCAACGAACAGGTCTCCAGCGAGACGCAGCCCGCCGCCCGGGTTGCTCACCCACTTTCCGTGCACCTCCCAGCTGTCATGAGCCGGCGGGGTCGCGTGAAACGGCTGCATCTGCCCGTCAGCCGTGAACCCCACGCCCGAGTCCCGCGCTGTAGGCTGGTGCCGGTAGATGAAGTCGAGGGCCCCCGCGAAGACCGCGTCCTCGTGAATCAGGTTGTCCCAGGCCCAGAGCCACGTGCCGGGCGTCGGGTCATAGACCAGGAGCAGCTCGAGGCCGAGGGTCTCACGGTTGCCCAGGACCGCGAACGGGTCATCGAGCACGTTGCGGGGACGAGCGCCCGGGTAGTAGTCGCCCGAGGCCGCGCTGAACTGATCTCCGATGCTGGGTAGCGGGCCCTCAAGGGGTCGCTGGTAGAGGACGTTGGGGGCGATCTGAAACGGGCCCATGTCGACGGCCAGTCCCGTGAGGGCGCTGAAGTGATTGCCCCGCCCATCTTCCTTCATACGCCAGCCGGTCAACGTGACCGTGCCGTCCGGTCCACCGTCCGCCACGACCCCCTTGTACGCGCCCTGGAGGTACCACTTAAGACCGCTTCCCTCGTAGGTGAGCTTCGTCTTCGCGCCCAGGGTGTCGAGCGCGTGAACCGTGTCATCGACGAGCGCGTAGCCAGAGTCCAGATATCCATCGCCGTCGGTTCGTCGGGCCGAGAGGAAGCGTTGTCCGACGCGGTCCATGCCCGCGAAGATGCCTCCGATCTCCCACTTCAGCCCACCGATGTTCATGCCCATGTGAAGGGTGGACTTCCGCGTCAACGGCTCGGGGATGGCGAGACTCGTAGCGACGGAGGTCTGAAGCGCGATGTCCTCCTGATGCATGAGCGCGAACTCGAAGACGGGACCTCGGCGATGGTACTTGCTGATGATGGAGGGGTTGGCGCCCCAGTACAGCTGCGGACCGAAGGCGACCTTGAGACCATCGAGCCACTTCTTTCCGGTGAACTCCATGCCCAGGGGAACGTCCGCGTCATAGATGTCGATGTTGGGCCCGTAGTTGGCCTCCCGGTAGAGACCGAAGAAGTCCCCCTCGTACCCCCAGTGGTAGTGGCCTGTTCGATAGAAGCCCTTGAGGTTCATCCAGTCCTCATCCCACTCAAACTTCGCGGCGTGGATCTTCACTCGCTCGGGATCGGAGATCACCACGGGCTCTCCGTCGTCGCCCTGAACCTCGATGCGCTGACCACGCCGCTCGTAGAAGATCTCGTCGATGGGGTTCGTCGGTACATTCCCGAGGACGTTCACCACGACCTCACCATCGAAGCCCTTCACGGGCGAGAGCCCCACGCCCGCGTAGAAGGATTGGAGGTGATCGAACTGGAGCTCCGTTCCCGGTACATCGCTGCGGAGCTCCCCGCCCGTCGTGACCGTGTCCATGCGCATCCGCAGCTGAGTCAAACGAACACGCTCCAGCATCGCCACGCGGGCCTTGGTGCCCTCCGCGACGTAACGATGGAGGTAGTCGCGCGGCTCGACCTGAGCGAAGTGCTCGCGAATTCGGGTGGGGGTCGTTGACGGATCATAGGGGTCGAGTGAGAAGGCCTCCTTGAGCGCGTAGTAGGCGGGTCGAGGGTGGACACGGTAGCGCCCCGTCGCGTCGGGATGCCCCTTCGAGGTGATGCCCCACCACTCCTCATTCATGTTGTTTTTGCCCTGCACGAAGTCGAACGGATAACCGCCGTTGGCCCAGGACGCGTTCGTGTCATGCACGTCCAGTCGCTCCTCCTGGCGGTACTTCCACCAGCCATCTGACCACTGGAAGACAAACCCGCCCAGCGCGTTACCCACCTGCCCTTTTCCCCAGGATTGCTCGTAGATCTCGCGCCACTGTCCCAGGAGGAAATCGGCCTGCGGGAGCGTGCTCTCCTCCCCCCGCAGCGCGTCATAAGCGTCGCACCCGAACTCGGAGAAGAAGACGGGCAGTTTCGCCTCCTCCAAGACCCTCTTGTAGAGGTCTCCCATGCTCACGCCTCGGTAGACATTGCTCGCCAGAATATCGAGGTTCGGCGCGTGCTTGATGATCAGGTCCAGGTACTGAAGGTCGCCGTTGGCGAGGCTGACGGGCCGGTTCGGATCCACGCGGTGAATGTGGTCAACCGCCTCGCCAAACAAGGAGTAGAGGTACTGGGCTTTGGCCTTATGACGCTCGTCCTTCGGGAGGTTCTCGATCTCGAAGGAGGTCCACTCCAGACCGTAATTATTCTCATTGCCCAGGAGATAGAGCAGCACCCCTGGGGTCTCACGATAGGTCTCAGCGCTCTGAATCACGGAGTCGAGGATCGCCTTGCGGTGCTCTGGGTCCTGATAGTTGGTCGAGCTCACCCACGTGCCGTTGACCGTGAAGCCGTAGCGCCCGAAGAGATGATTCACGACCGTGTAGATCCCGAATCGCTTGTGGATGTAGGCGATCCAGCGAGGCGGCACATCCGAGAACTGGCGAATCGCGTTGACCCCCATGGCCCTCAGCAGCCCCATCTCCTCTTCAAGGACCGACTCGATGAACGCGTCGTCATTTCCCCAGAAGTCGTAGCGATAGTTGTGGCCGATGGGCATGTAGCCCCAGTTCATCCCCCGAATCATGAACGGTCGATCAGCGACGCGAAGATGAATCCCGCCATCGTCTCGCACCACGCTGACGCGCTCGACCGGAGCGGCGGGCTCCGCCCACGCAGGTCCCGACGCTCCGATGACAGCGGCGGTGCCGAGGAGCAGCGCCGTGAGGGGAGCTCGAATCATGCGGGCTCCTCAGCCAGGCCGTTGCGGCGAATCACCTCCCGATACCAGAGCGCGCTCGCCTTCGGCGTGCGCTCGAGGGTCTCGTAATCCACGTACACGATCCCGAATCTCTTCTCATAACCGAAGGCCCACTCAAAGTTGTCCATGAGCGACCACACAAAGTAGCCCACCAGGGGAACTCCCCCTTGAATAGCGGTGTGGGCAGCCTTGAAGTGCTCTCTGAGGTAGTCCAGGCGGAGCTGGTCATTCACGCGTCCGCTCGCGTCCGGTCCTTGCCCGTAAGCCGCCCCATTCTCCGTGATGTAGAGCGCAGGCGGCGCGTAGGTCTCGTGAAGGTCCACGAGAAGATCATAGAGCCCTCTGGGGTAGACCTCCCAACCCATGTCGGTGAACTCGGCGTCCTCAGGCACCTTGAGCTCAACAGGCAGGTTCTCTTCCTCAGGCACCTTGTCGCTGCGCACCACGGCACGGCTGTAATAGTTGATCCCGAGAAAGTCGGTCTCGACGGCCATAGCCTCCAGGTCGCCAGGGAGGACGAAGGGGAGTTCTGCGTTCGCGAGCTCACCGCTCTCCATGTAGTCCGAGATGATGTCCTGGGGGTAACCACGGCCATACAGCGGGTCGAGAAACCACCGGTTGAAGGTCCCATCCAGGTGCCGCCAGGCCGCGCGGTCGGCTTCGCTCGACGAAGCGGGTCCGCCGGGCAGGAGGTTCAAGGTGATCCCGACCTCCGCGTCGGGGACGTTCTCTCGGATCACGGGGACCGACCACCCGTGTGACAGCAGCAGGTGATGGCTCGTGTGCAGCGTCTCATTAAGGGATTTGTGCCCGGGTGCATGCTCACCGTTGAGGTGACCAAGCACGCTGATGCACCAGGGCTCGTTGTGGGTGATCCAGTGGCGCACACGGTCTCCGAGGCGGCGCGAGACCACATCGGCGTACTCGACGAAGGCCTTCGCGGTGTCCCGCGAGGGCCACCCACCTCGATCCTGAAGCGCCTGGGGCAGATCCCAGTGGTAGAGCGTCACGTACGGCGTGATGTCCTTCTCGAGGAGACTGTCGACGAGGCGATCATAAAAGGCCAGGCCCGCCTCGCTGACGCTCCCCGTGCCGCTCGGCAGGATGCGCGGCCAGGAGACCGAGAACCGATAGGCTTGCATGCCCAGGTCGGCCATCATCTGCACATCGGATGGGTAACGGTTGTAGTGATCGCAGGCGACCTTACCGTCCGTCCCATCCTTCACGGCCCCCGGCTGCTCGCAGAAACGATCCCAGATGGACTCGCCCTTACCGTCCACGTCAGCCGCTCCCTCAATTTGGAAGGACGAGGTCGCGACGCCCCACAGAAAGTCATCAGGAAATGTTCGGTCGGTCACCCGGTCTCCCTAAGGTCATCAGCGTGGAACTCAATTCAGCTCGGCGGCCGAGCGCGACATCTGCGACGGCTCATCCCAGCGCTCAGGTACGGCGCCCAGCAGCGCCTGTGTGTAGGTGTGCTGTGGATCGCGGATCACCCGCTCCGTCTCTCCCTGCTCGACGATCTCGCCGGCGCGCAGCACGAGGATCCTGTCCGAAGCGTAGCGCGCGGCCGCCAGGTCGTGGGTGATGAGCACGCACGCGAGGCCCGTGCGGTCCCGGAGCTCGATGAGCAAATTCAAGATGTCGGCTCGTATCGAGACGTCGAGCATGGATGTCGGCTCATCGGCACAGAGGACCTCGGGCTCGCTGGCCAGCGCACGTGCGATGGCGACCCGCTGAGCCTCGCCCCCGGACAACTCGTGGGGAAACCGCTCCAAGTAGTCAGCGGCGGGCTTGAGGTGCACGAGGTCCAGGAGCGCCTCGGGGGTCGAATCACCGGGACGCTGCCGAAGCGCTCGATCCAGGTGATAACGAACGTTCCGTGTGGGGTTTAGCGACGCAAAGGGATCTTGAAAGATCAGCTGAACCCGACGCCTGTAGGACGTCGTAATCCCACGTTGCGTGGAGGTAAGCGGGGGCTCATCACGTACGCTGATCGAGCCATCGTCGGGGGCCTCCAGGCCGACGATCATGCGCGCCAGAGAGCTCTTCCCGCTTCCAGACTCGCCGACCAGGGCGACGATCTCCCGAGCGCTGACCTCAAAGGACACTCCGTTGACCGCGACCACCTCTGCGCGCCCCGTGGCACCGCGATACACCTTCAAGGCGTTCGTTACGGTCAGGAGTTTGCTGTGCTCGGCCACGATTGACACACCTTTGTTCAGGCTTAGAACAAAGTAAGGGGTTCACCTGTCGTGTCAAGGCTAAGAGAGGGACACGAGTGACACCAGACACGGGGCAAGAGCCCGTGTATCGAATGCCTGAGCCCGAGGTCGAAGACGGAGCGGCTTCGAGCCCTGAGGGTCGCCCTACTCCGCCGCCGGAGTGAAACAGGAGTCGCATTGCCCCAAAATCTGGACCTCGACCGACCCCGAGAGCACCGCCATGGGCATGGTTTCGTCTCCGCTAGGCTTTACGGTCAACTCCGGCAAGCACGCGATGTCGCCGCAGTCCCGACAGAGAAAGTGCGCCGCATATTCCCCGTGACCGTGTTGACATGAGACCTCGAAGCGCCACGTCCTGTCACCGAACTCGGATCGCCTCAGAAGACCCACCTCCGCCAGGTCGGTGAGATTGCGATACAGGGTGCTTGGATCCCAGGTGTGCTCTTTGAGCGCTTGAATGAGCTCCGAGTGGCTCATAGGCCGGCGCTCCTCATGAAGGACCCGAAGGACCGCCACACGAGAAGCGGTGGCCCGCAGGCCCGCCCCGCGAATCTCCGCGAGGAGTCGCTCACGGTCCGGGACCGTAGAGTTCTGTGCCGTAACGCTCATAAGCTGACCATACGGTACGAATGCAACATTGCAAAGCAGTGGCTCCTGCTAAAGGAACCTAAATGCAATCCACTTGCGTTTAGATTCAGCCTGTGTCAGGAAGTGGCCTCCTTACTGACTCGGAGCTGTGATGTTTGCTGGTCATCCGAAGCCACCTCTATTGCGGGCGTACGCGCGCTGGGCACGCGAGTGGCGGCCTCTTCTCGTAAGCGCGGGGCTCGTTTTCCTGAGCGGATCGGCTTGGGCCTCCGCACCCTCCGCAACGCCCCCTGCACCTCAAGACGAGGATGCCAAGGTCGAGGCGGCCGCTGGTAGCGAGGAGAAATCCGAGCTTGAGGCCAGGGTCAAGAGCCTGGAGGAGATGGTTGAGCTCATGGGAACGCTGGATTCCCCTCCAGCCGCGGCGGCTAGTGCACCGTCACAAGCCCGTCCGCCAGCCAAGAATTTGGACATCGCAGTGATCCTCGACACGGCGGTGGCGTGGTTCTCCGACGAGGGTCTGCAGACGGGAGCGCACGACCCGACGGACACGGGTTTTCACCTGCAGCAGGTGGAGATGGCTCTTGGTCAGAACGTCGACCACCTCTTTGAGCTGCGCGCCTACCTGGTCTTCACGCAGTTCGGCGTGGAGCTGGAGGAGGCCTATGGACGGAGCCTCGCGCTCCCCGGAGGGTTCCAGTTCCGAGCCGGTCAGTTCCTGACCCGCATGGGTCGACTCAACGCCACCCACCCGCACGCCTGGTCCTTCATCGACCAGGCGATGGTCAATGGAACCTTCCTCGGCTCCGAAGGGAGCCGTGGCGCGGGACTCGAGGTCTCGTGGCTGGCTCCACTCCCCTGGTACGTGAACGTCATCGCGTCGGCCACGGACGCCGCTGGTGGCGCGGCCGCCGTCAGCTTCTTTGGGGGCGACGACCTCGGTATCGAGACACCGAAGGACCTCCTGTACACGGTTGGACTGCGTCAGTTCTTCGACCTCTCCTACGACGTGGGCCTCGCTTGGGGCGTGACGACTCAGCAGGGGCCCAACTCCACAGGCAACGGCAATCGAACCGAGATCTACAACACGGACCTCTACCTTCGATGGCGTCCGTCGAACTCGCCCTCGCGCATGTCCCTCGCGTGGACGTTCGAGGGCATGATGCGCCGGAGGCAGGTGCCGGGTGACATTCGCGTCGATACGGGCGGGTACACCCAGCTCGTCTGGAATCTCAATCCCTACTGGGAGACCGGCGCTCGATACGGCTACCTCTCCGGGTCTCCGGAAGATGACCTGATCCCTGAGGCGACCGATGACCGACACCGGGTGACCGCTCAGGTCACCTATCGTCCGTCCCACTTCTCGAGGATGCGACTGCAGGCAAGTCGAGACCAACCCCTCTATCGAGACAACCCCATCTGGGTGGGCATGTTCCAAGCCGAGTTCTTGGTCGGCTCCCATGGCGCGCACGAGTACTAGGAGACGACGCACATGTTGATGAGCCGCACATCTCTCTCCCCCATGACGCTTGGCGGACTTCGCCTCGCGGTGATCATGGCTATGCTCCTCACTTCGTTCGCGACCCACGCAAGCCTGAAGGTCGCGGCGAGCACACCGGACCTGGCGGCGCTTGTCGCCGAGATCGGAGGGGAGCACGTCACGGTGACCCCCCTCTCCCGCCCCAATGAGGACCCTCACTACGTCGATCCCAAGCCAAGCCTCGTGATCACGCTGGCGCGCGCCGACCTCCTCGTCTTCAACGGACTGGAGCTTGAGATCGGTTGGCTACCCCCGATTCGAACCAACTCTCGAAACGCCGCCATTCAGATGGGTGGAGCGGGGGACTTCGATGCGTCTCGCTACATCGAGCCCATGGACATGCACCTCGAGTCCAATCGCGCCATGGGTGACATCCACCCGGGCGGGAACCCTCACTTTCTCTACGACCCTCGAAATGGCGCGCGCATCGCGACCGCT
>MDTA01182806.1_pt1 | contig 11853 bp, 9 predicted proteins | sample 811151 | NCBI WGS metagenome assembly MDTA01 (sample SAMN05326648, study PRJNA326480) | marine metagenome | isolation source: seawater | place: Indian Ocean: South | collected 2010 | reverse complement strand
GAAATTAAGCAGCAAAAAGGTAGCCAAGAAAGTTAAGAAATCCGAAACAAATGATAAGAAGGTTAGACGTGCGGTAGTAGAGATAGAGGAAGATATTTTTGAGAATGTTGCAACCTCGTCAATTGATAATGCAGTTTCTGAATTAGGCAATATTACTAACGAAAATGAACGCGAACTATTGATGAGATTACAAGAGCAAGGCTGGAATGCTCCGCAATCCAGAGCGATAATTAACCTAGCAAAAACCAAATCACGATGAGCCAGATAGGTATTACTTTTGAAAGATGAGTCGGCAGCGAATTACAGGGGGAAGAGATAGTGTCAGAAACAGTGCTAGAAGGTGCCTCGTTACCAGATGGTATCGAGGTAGATGAGACTTCAGCGTACTTTGGTATCACTAGTTCATCAGATATTGTTCATCAGATGATGTCAATGGAGCCACTTGAGTCAATCGTGGCGTTTTTCCAAATGGTTTCAGAAATTGTGTTAAAACCGGGAGAATTTGATTTTGAAGAAGCAAGTCAAGTATTGAACTGTGAAGGTGGCGAAATTTACTTCCTAGTTTCGGGACATTTAGGCCTTATGAGTTTCACCGATCCATTACTTCACTATCTCGGATTAACAGATTCAATGGGCGTAGAGTCTCCACACGCCAAACCGGACTTAACCGAGGCGCAGTTTGCTTCACTCGAACGCCTGTCTGACCCGATGAACATACTCAAACTACTGGCTATCGCACAATCCACTGGTGGCGCACAAGAAGTGGTCAAATATTATCTAACAATGGCTGAAATCTTAACCGATGTCAAAACAAATAATGCGTTACTTATCGAGATTGCAAATGAATTTGACGCCGCCCTTGATGTTATCGGCCACCCAATACCAATCTCCAACTTAGCTAATTCAACAGTTGACACAACAACACCGCTCAAAGCACATATACCGGCAGCATCCCAAACTGAAACAATAACTAATCAATCGGTTATCGTCGATACTCCGGCACCCAAACAAAGTAAATTTTCTACTCCAGTACCAACCACTGCTTCAGTCCCGCTGCCGGGGAAACCAGCAGTTGACGAGATATCTGAAGTGCCCAAAGTCAGTGTTACGCCAGAACCGAATATCACCGACAGGAAAGCCGCAAAAGTGACCGATACTGCGTTTGAAGGCGCCTTTGGCATGATGAGCAACCCTGAGCCAAGCCTCACTAGCCAAGTCAATGAAGAGCCAACCGAAGTCGAGGCGGATGTGATAGAAGAATCGATTGACTCCACTCAGTCGGTAACAGACGAAGTTATCGAACAAGCATCAACCGACGAAAAGGCTGCAGATGAAGTGATAGTTACGGCAGCAGAAGCATTTATTCAAGCAGATGTCGATGATGACGGAACGTTATCTGTGACAGAATTAGCCGAGGCAGCAGGAATCTCCCCAGAAGAGAGTGAAGTTCTACACAAGGCTGCTGACAAAGATAATGATGGAAGCGTGTCGCTGTCGGAATTTATTGCCTCTCCAGCGGCAGAGAAAGTTGCATCCAACCTTCCTAGGCCAGTAGCCCCGGTTCGCAAACCAGTTAATCGCACTGCTGTGCGACCAAACATTCAGCAAGGGATGAGTACACAACAAGCAAACCAACTACAGAACATTGCACCACGGCCAATCCCCCCGCAAAATGTCGCACCACAGCCAACTGTTAGGCCGCAACCGGTAAATCAACCTCCTCCACAAAATCCTCAGCAACAAAGATGGAATCAACCAGTTCAACCCACCATCAGGTCTGGCGTTAGTTGTCGCAGTTGCGGTATTGGAATCGACCCATACTGGCGTTATTGCCCCGTTTGCGGGGGGCAAAATCTTGCTTGATTAAATATCGAGAATAAATTCACCATCTTCCAACACTTGAGTGTCATCTAACCACACGCTTGGCTTGGTGAGCACACCCGGGATGTGTATTCCGACTGCTGATGAGCCACCTAATGTTGAATTATCACCGATGGAAAAATAGCAAGTTCCAAGCCTTTTTTCATCTTCAAGAACGTTACCGCCCATCCTTGCTTGATCGTTCATGCCAAAGCCAAACTCAGCAACTGTCCAGACATTTTCTCGTTCTTTTGAGCGTAGTTTCTTTGCTACCTCACCAAACTCTTGCCGTATATTAGCTGCAATTTGTCCACCCTTTACATCGATAACCATGCCATTTTCTATCTGCAACTCAATCTCTTCGTCCAAAAGCGTTGAATCCCAAGAACCATCGATTATCAATACCCCATTCATTGTGCCTTCCCGTGGCATGATGAAGGCTTTTCCAGCCGGCAAATTAGTTAACATTCGAGGTCGGTTGCAAATACCGTTGTCGTCTAGTTTCCAATCGCGCCAGTTTACTTCAAATGTGATATCAGTACCTTGCTCTGATTTGACATTGACAATTCTTCTGCGGCGAAAGTATGGTCCTAAATTACTTATTCGCTTTTTGATATTGTTGAAGTCTGCCGCCATGCCACCATGGGTAAACATGTCAATGGTAATTCCTGGCATTGTCGCAACTCGGGCACCATCTCTAACCGCTTGACGTACAGCTCTTGTGTGCGTTAGGGAATATTTTGTCGGAGCGAGGACAACCTGTTGCTGGCGCATTAAGTTGGCAACTGGAGTAGGAGGTTCCTCGCCATGATGTTTGGCTTTTGGCATCACAATTAGCAAAACTCGATCAGATTTTTTTATTGTAGCTTCGTGTAACGCTTGGCCTATTTCACCAGTGGTTGGGTCACAAACAATGAGTACATTTTCACCGCGTCGGATGTCCATACATGTTTCAACGACCATCTTTGCAGAGGCTGAAAGCAATTCCTCAATGGTAAAATCGACATCATCAGTGTTATCTGAGATACTTTCGCCAACCTCTGAACCAATAACAGAATCAACGATTTCTTGCAGTTCATCGTCAGGCAATTGACGATTCTCATCAGGGTTATCCCGCTGTTTCCTCGCCATGGTTGATTGCATAACAGTCTAGGCTTTGAATGTGTATGCTACACTACTGATTTCGACTAGTGGTTAAATTATTGAGGGTGGATTTATTCAGCCCTCCATGGCGAGTTATGATTTATTTATCGAGCGAGTAAAAGATATTCACAAATTTGGCGCAATACAAGGCCATCTAGGTTGGGACCAAGAAACTATTATGCCAGCAAAAGGTGCTAAATCAAGATCTGAGATTATGTCTTGGCTTGCTAGAGAGCAGCACAATAGAATAACTGATGACAATCTTGCTAAGTTAATCACTGAGTTAGAATCAGACCCATCGCTAAATGCCGATCAACAAGCAAACGTCAGGGAGGTTCGAAGACGCTATGACAAAGCGGTAAAATTGCCCACAGAATTTGTTGCAGAATTTGCTTTAGCAAGGTCTCAAGCCCTTGTGGCTTGGCAAGAAGCGAGAGCAGCCTCAGACTTCAGTAAGTTCAAACCTTTCCTTGGCAAATTAATCAGCATGACTAATCAGAAAATTGACTACTACGGGGTTGAAACAACTCGGTATGATGTGCTGTTGGATGAGTATGAATTTGGCATGAAGGTTAGCGACTATGATCCGCTATTTGCTGGTTTGAAGAGCAAATTGGTACCGCTCCTCCAAAAGATAATGGAGGCTAAGAAAAGTAACCCAGACCCCAATCTGCCTCCAGAAATGACCTTCCCGGTAGATGCCCAAACTGAGTTCTGCAAAATTGTCTCACAGGCTACTGGCTTTGATTTCGAGGCGGGAAGGATGGACGCTTCAACACATCCGTTCTCAGCTGGATTATGGCCAGGTGACACGAGGTTTACTACTAGGTTTGACGAAAAAGATCCGTTTTCCTGTCTGTATGCGGTCATGCACGAAACTGGCCATGCGCTTTACGAACAGGGCCTAGACACTGACCATTCATTCACTCCCAGAGGTGATGCAGTATCGTTGGGTGTCCATGAATCACAAAGCAGATTTTGGGAAAATCAGGTTGGTCGAACACCGGCTTTTTGGAAAGTCGCAATACCTTGGTTCAAGGAACACTTTCCTGAGTCACCTGATTGGAGCCCAGAAGAGTTGAACAGAATAGCGAATTGTGTCGAACCTGGATTTATTAGAGTGGAAGCTGATGAGGTTACTTACAACCTGCACATCATGTTAAGATATGAGTTAGAAAAGAAAATATTCAATGATAATCTCTCTGTTGAAGATATCCCACAAGCTTGGAATCAAATGTTCGAAGAATGGTTTTCGATGAAGGTTCCAGAGGATCGGCTCGGTTGTTTACAAGATATTCACTGGTCGATGGCGGCATTCGGGTACTTCCCAACCTATACTCTTGGAAATCTATATGCTGCGCAGTTACTTGATGCAATGGGTGATGAGCTTGGTGATATTAACGCCATTGTTGAAAGTGGCAATTGGCTACCAATGTTGGACTGGCTACGGGCCAATATCCATCAAAATGGTAGTAAATACACGCCTAGTGAGCTAATCGAATTAGCCACTGGCATACCACCAACTCCCCAACCATTCATCAACTATGTAGAGAAGAAATATGGCGAGTTATACAATTTGTAAACTCATTCCTCAGAATCTTTCCCGGTAGTCATGGCAACTAATTTGTCTAGTCGGGCAGTCAATTCGCCGATCGCATCCATCAAATCATTTGTGCGGTCATCTTCATGCTCCGTGCCAAAGGAAATTCCCAGCAGGGTAATCATTCCACCAGCAAGCATTGTTAGTGCCGGCCAGTATACATCTGCCGCAGTCATGTTACCGTCTGCTTCAATACCACCCCAAAACGCACCAAGGATAAATACCACAAATCCGATTATAATCTGCTGATAGCCACTGCCAAAGGTATCTTCTAAACCACTCATAAATTATCTCCTAACATGAAATTGTTAGGAATAGTATTTATTCTTATGTCACAAAAAACTGCGTTTTTGACCAATTAAGCCTAGTTCCATGGTTCCATCAGCAGCGGTTTTCCAACTGAACCCGGCTCAACTAATAGTCGGCCTTTCTGGCCGGTTCCATCCGAGCGCTCGAATACTGGTATCCCCTCAACCACGGTTAATACGGGCCATCCAGTCAACTCTCGACCGTGAAAAGGATTCCATTTTACCCTAGCCCAGGAGTTCTTATCTTCAACAACTGCACTATGATTCATATCGACGAGCACGACATCACCATCGTAGCCAACCTCTAATTTTCCTTTACCAATCATGCGATAACAATCAGCAACATTTGTTGACATCCAACGGACAACGTCTTCTATGCTACATCTTCCTTGATTTACATAATCCAACATTACTGGTAGTGAGGTCTCTACTCCAGGCATACCGCTGGGGGCGCTGGGAAATCCCTTTTGTTTTGCCTCGAGAGTATGTGGGGCATGGTCAGTAGCAATGCATTGAATAGTTCCGTCAAAAAGGCGTTTCCAAAGAATTTCTCGATCTGCAGTATACCTAATTGGGGGATTCATTTGCAATCTAACTCCATGTTCATTAACATCATTTTCATCAAAAGTGAGGTGCTGTGGTAATACCTCGGTGGTGATTATTGGATGACCTTCAGCCTTTGATGGTAACACACAGTGGTCGACCAAATAATCAGCTTCGATTCCCGAGGTTAGATGTAAAATGTGCAATCGATGGCCGGTTTTGTGCGCCATTTCTACGGCAAACTTAGTCGCTAGAAGGGCAGTTATATCATCTCGGTAATAGGCATGCGCTGCGACATCGGTTCGCCCCTCAATTAGCTTTTTTCGTTCATTCATGCGGTCTTGATCTTCAGCGTGAACTGCAATTAATCCGGCAGTTTCAGTAAATATCCGTTCAAGAGCCGTTTTGTTGGAAACCAACAACGGACCCACCGACATGCTCATGAAAATTTTGATGCCACAAATACCTGGTATTGCGATTGGATTCTCTTTAGTACCAACTGCATCTTGTAGGTCTTTCACATTGTCCTCAGTTGCTCCAATAAAGAATCCGTAATTACTGACGCATAGATTTGCCGCCGTGTCTAGTTTCCTTTGCATTCCTTCGAGGGTTGTGATTGATGGAACGTTGTTTGGCATATCAAGGAATGAGGTTATACCACCACTAACTCCTGCTGCTGAGCCACTACCGAGGTCTTCTTTTTCTGGTTGCCCAGGATCTCGAAAATGTACTTGCGGGTCGATACAGCCAGGCAATAAATGCAATCCTGTCCCATCAACAAACATTTCATCATCAAGGTTCTCAAGGGTGCCAACTTCTCCTATTTCGGTAATGATGCCACCGGCAATTCTCAAGTCACCGGTTCTAGTTGCTCCGGGTAGCACCATCATTGCGCCACTAATCAATAAATTGCCGTTATGTTCCATGTTATCATTAACCACGGGGCGCGAGTCAATGAATGAACTTTGAGGTGATTTATCGACGTCTTGCATTCTTGGGTCTGAAAGCATCGCAGATGGAATCAACCATGTCGATATATGGCCCGCCGATTAAATCAACACAATATGGCACAGCCTTCCATATTTCATCTATGGTTTCTCGAATGGCTTTAGGTCGGCCAGGTAGATTAAAAATCAAGCATTTGCCCCTTATTCCACCAACTTGCCTAGAAAGAATAGCTGTTGGTACATAACGTAGTGAGACAGCTCGCATTTGCTCACCGAATCCCGGTAGTATCTGATCACAAACTGCCGTTGTTGCTTCTGGAGTGACATCGCGTGTTCCTGGGCCAGTGCCGCCGGTTGTCACGATAACTGAGCAACCATGTTTATCTGACATCTGAATGAGTTGAGCACTAATTTGTGACAATTCATCAGGAACACAGACGTAGTGAACCTTGACTGGACTGGCGACTCCCTCTTTCAGAAATTCAAGAATCGCCGGGCCACCTTCATCTTGATATTCGCCCTTGCTGGCGCGGTCGCTTACCGTCACAATTCCGATGCTGCATATCTCACCGCAGGTATCAGAGTTGCCGTCGATGTGAGTTATGCTATCCACTAGCACCACCACTCAGTGCTCACCGTATTTAGCAACAACGTCAGCGTGGAAGTTGTCTAACATGGTGTCTTCGAATAATTCAGTTTGCCTTCGTACTTTAGTTGAGCGTATGTGAAGGAACGCAGCACCAACAAATACGATTATCATTAGTGGAATTACCGCTTCAAGCTTGTATTGGTGCATAAATTTCACAATACCTTCGGCGGTATATGCCCAAGTTACGGATGCAGCAGCACCGCCAATGAAAGTAGCGGCTAATACTCTTGTGAACTGCATTCTTGATAGAAGCCCTAGCATTGCCCCAACTAAAACTCCTGACGCCATAAATGGAATCCAGACGAAGACAATTAGCCCCCAAAATCCCCATTTGTTGATCATTTCGCGTTTTTCATTAGCCATATACTCGACTGTCGAGAGGGTATTGCCGATAAAGTTGGTTTGCAGCATTTTGCCACCCAAACCATCCTGCTTGGCCACTGCGACAATTCGATCATCACTTTTGTTGGCACTTTCAACTCTACCCGCACCTGAACGGTCTGCTAGAGTCGAAACCTGATTCCTAGCTTTTACTATTAGTTCTTGGCTACCGAGTAGGTCATCGTTACGTTCTGAAATGTAGCGGTATAATTCAACCTCAACTTCGTCAGTAGTTTTCTTAAATCTGAAGAACGCAAATCGTTGGGTTGGTTTGTAAATAACGGAAACAAAAATCACCCGATCATCACTGGTTACTACTGCACCTTCCATCCTTACATCACTGCGCCGTGCAAAGAACAAATCCAGACTGTCGCGTACTTCTTCTTCAACTCTAGACAGAGTATGTAATTCCGAGAAGAAACTAGCATAATCTTGTTCCTCGACTAAATCTGCACCTTCAGCCCCGGCGCCTACACCGACGCCGCTTTCGAAATCAATGGCCTGATTTACGCCAATGGTCTTTACCGTCAGTTGAACCGGCTTGAAGACGCGGAAAATTGCGAATTCTTCAAGAATCTCACGGAGAATCTCCGCTCTTATATCCTTACTATCGGAGAGCGTTCCATCGGTATTCTTGTACGGTACCATTATGTCAATAGATAATTCTCTGGATTCTAGTTTATACAATTCCCAGTCTATATCTATGTGTAATCGTTTAGAGGTTTTACCAAGTATGTCCTCAACAACTCTCGCAATGTGATTTCTAGACAGAATATCATCAGTGTCTTGGTGGTAGATTTTATACATCACAGGATAGATTACTAACAAGGTAACGGCAGAGAGTGATAGAGAGATAAACGCCATCCACCAAGCAGGTATTCCAGCAGTGCCTCCGGTCAGCATGGCTGTTTCACGCCCGCCCCCTAGTTCGGCAGCCATCAAGATATAGCCCCAGTCGCCGAGGTCTTTGGTCGTCCAACAGGTTCTCGGTCCAGGTTCGGTTATGCGGACTTCACGGTGTGAATCCGAGTCAACAAATGGAAGGAAAGAGAAAAACCCACCACTGTTTATCTCTAGTTCAAAATCGATTTCTTTGGCTAGAGTGTTCCAATCCTCGACTAGCGTTGCGTTGACCAAGTCAACTCCTTGATCATAGATATCAACAGTAAAAACGATGCGGTATTCACCAACATTTAGCTCATCAAACGAGGCCTGCATTGAAGATTTTTTCCCGGAAACTTGGCTTATTGACTCCTCTGAGACAACTAGTGTTTCGACGCTATCTGATAATTCGTATATGCTGTAATTCATCAGAGCATATCCCGAGGGAAGATTTCTGCCAGATAGGTCAAGATATTCAGCATCATTTTCTGGGAATATAAGTATCCAAGGGTCATCTTCGATATTCAGACACTCATCTCCAGTGTCTAAGAACGTTTCAGAAGCTTTGTGGTCAAGAGTGGTTGATGACCCAAAGATTCCGCTAGACATGCCAATCAACAGTGCGGCAAAGAGAATCCCATAACCGATACCTGCGAACAACACATAATCTTCCATATTAGTTAGGAAACGACGTTTACTGGTCTTGGTCTTCCTGCGTCGAATTTCTTCGAGTTCTTTGCCGATTTTGTCCTTCACTTTTTCCTCGACATCATCATCGACGATGGGCTCATCAACCTCCTCAATCTCCTCGCCCATGACATGCATAAAACGGTCTAGCAAATTAATGCATTGTTTACAATTTTAATCAGGTTAAAATTGTCACCTGTGGCTTGCGCAGGTTGTGCGATTTAGTGGTGGGTAGGGCCGGACTTGAACCGGCGACCTCAGCATCTTCAGTGCTGCGCTCTCCCAGCTAAGCTACCTACCCGCAAGTTACTCCGGTGTTATTTGACATTTCAACTCTTCCAATCAACTAACCTCTAGTTGATACCATCAAGAATTGCTGCTTGAACTTCAAACAAAGCGTCTAGACCAGCATCTGCTTGAGCAATCAAAGCAAACATCTCCTCTTGAGAAAATGTTGACTCTTCGCCAGTTCCTTGAAGTTCAACATATTTTCCGTCACTGGTTTTTACCACATTCATGTCAACATCGGCATTTGAGTCTAACACATAATCTAGGTCGAGATACACCTCTCCATCAATCAAACCAACAGAAATTGCCGCTAAATCATGTGGTATGACTCGATTTTCGTGTGCTAATTTTTGTTCGTCAGACAACTCCGGCGGTCGCCAGCCAGACTTTCGCTGCTCTTCTGTAGGCCGCTGTTCTAGCGGCAGACATTGACCGTTAGCAATTAATCTTCGTACTGCGAGCCTGAGGGCAAGATTAGCTGCAGTTATTGATGCACACCTAGTTCCACCATCAGCATTGAGGATGTCGCAATCAACATTTAATGCAACAGGACCTAACTGCTCAAGATCGACCGCGGCTCTAAGAGAGCGAGCAATCAAGCGTTCAATCTCTTGGGTTCTGCCCTTAGCGCCTCTGCGTTCACGTCTGAATCTCGAGTCGGTCGACCCGGGGAGTAGTGAATATTCAGCGTGGACCCAGCCCTTGGTAGAGTCACGAGGGAACCATCCTGGAAGCCTTGCTTCCTTAGTACAGCATGCTAACACAACAGTGTCACCTTGACGATATAAGATAGAGGCAAGCGCGTTTGATGTGAAATCTATCTCAACCTCAACATGTCTCATTTGGTCTTGGTTCCTATCAGTCTTAAAGTCGGTTTTGAACTTGGCCATGCTGATGCCAACACTTTCCTTTCATCAAATCTTCTCAAGAATTGTAACAACAGAGCAACAAGCAAATTGAAAATAGGGTTCAATGTCGGGTAACTATGAGCCAGCCAAGAGCGGTCATTTGTGGCGTTGCAAGGACGCCAATTGGCAGCTTCATGGGCTCACTTTCATCGATGACGGCGGTTGAACTCGGCACTGCGACAATCAAAGAATTATGCCGTAGAACTGGTCTCGACGCGGCAAGTGGTATCGTTGACGAAGTGTTATTCGGTCAGGTATTACAAGCCGGTTGTGGGCAAAACCCGGCCCGGCAGGTTGCTTTGGGTGCGGGGCTTCCGGTCACTACATCTGCTGCGACAATAAACAAGGTTTGCGGCAGTTCATTAGAAGCAGCAATGATGGCTGCCAATAGTATTGCTGCAGGTAAATCAAAAGTTATCATTGCTGGGGGCATGGAGAGCATGTCTAATGCACCTCAGTTATTGAGCGGCCAACGTCGCGGTAAGAAGATGGGTGACTCAAAACTGGTTGATTCAATGATACACGACGGCCTGTGGGATGTTTACAATGACATTCATATGGGCAATACTGGGGAAACTGTTGCCCAAGAATCTGACATTTCTAGGCTTGAATCAGACGAATTTGCTGTTCGTAGTCATCTAAGGGCTGCTCAAGCATGGGAAAATGGTTGGTTTGATTGGGAAACTTTCTCCCTCACTATAGCAAAAAAACGCAGTGATAATTTAGTATTCAATATGGACGAGGGCATTAAACCCAATTCAGATGTTCAAACACTTGGCACATTGCGTCCCGTTTTCAACAAGGATGGACAAGTTACTGCCGGTAATGCTAGCACATTGAATGATGGCGCCAGTGCAATTTTAATCGCCGAAGAATCCACTGCGAAGCAGAATGGCTGGGAAGTAATTGCCTTCATCGAGGACTATTGCACCAGCGGTGTAGAACCTCACCGGGTAATGAGTGCACCGATACCGGCGATCCAAACCTTACTTGAAAGAAATGGGCTAAGCGTAATCGATGTTGATATTTATGAGCACAACGAAGCATTCGCCTCTGCATCATGTGCAGTCGCTAAGGAAATAGGTATCCCCCACGACCGCCTCAATCTTCATGGGGGAGCAATATCACTCGGTCATCCATTAGGCAGTAGCGGCACTAGATGTCTGATAACGATGATTGGGGTGATGCGCCGGGTTGCTGCCAAAACCGGTATTGTCACCTTGTGTCTGGGTGGCGGTAATGCCGTTGCTATGTTGGTAAGAACACCATAACGGCGTTCGCACTAACCTAGTCATGTAGGCATATTGTTGCTGTTACTTACTATGGGTATCAAATAGAGTCGCTCGACGCCCTATCATGTTGGCTATGGTTTCGTTTGCCGATTTGGGAGTTTCACGCGAACTTGTCAGAGCACTTGCTGCTCAAGGTATTAACAAACCGTTCGAGGTTCAAACAGAATCAATACCCGATGGAATGCTTGGCAATGATTTGTGTTGTCGTGCACCCACTGGGTCAGGTAAGACCTTGGCCTTTGGCCTACCGTTAATCGAGCGTACTAGACCTGCTGAGCCTGGCTTTCCTACCTCACTAATTCTTACTCCGACCAGAGAGCTAGCGGAACAGATATTCCAAGTTCTTGACCCATTGTCTAGGGTGG
>MDTA01161839.1_pt1 | contig 11853 bp, 14 predicted proteins | sample 811151 | NCBI WGS metagenome assembly MDTA01 (sample SAMN05326648, study PRJNA326480) | marine metagenome | isolation source: seawater | place: Indian Ocean: South | collected 2010 | reverse complement strand
TACCTTTCTTTTTAAATGCTCTTTCTATTAACTTTAATGAGGCTTTAGTAACTGATTCAAAGTTTCTTAATTCATAATTATCTTTTTTAAAATTAGACAAATCAAATAATTTTTTTTCAAGATCCAAAAAAATATCTTTAATACTATTCGATGTCTCAAATGTTGTTGACTCATTATTTTTATTTTGAGTAATTTTAAAAAGCTCTCTTCTTAAATGTAATTCGTGCAGAGTTTCAAGATAGTTTGAAAAAATATCTTTTGAAAAGACAATCTGATCTATTTGAAGGGAAAGATCTTTATGAGTTTTTGACTGAATATCTGGAATATAGTTTTTTATTGTATCAATAGAGACATTTTTTTGAGATTTATGAAAATCATCCAGTACTTGATAAATTTTTAAATTTTCTGCATTTGCAAAAAGAGAGTTATCTAAACTTTCAAAATGTGTGTCTATTAACTCAGGGTGTTTGAGCAAATAAGCAATTACTATTATTTCAATATCATTGTCTTTTAAACTCTCAAAGGTCTTTTGCATATAATGGTAAGTTATTTATAAATTTAAAAAAAGATAGCCTTAGGCAGAAGTTTTAGGGGATAAAATCTCAATATCAAGTGAACAATTTACCTCTGGGTGTAAATCAATTTCAACGTGGTATTCACCTGTCGTTTTAATTTTGTTGCCGAGTTTCACTGCTTTTTTTTCAATACTGATAGCATTTTCACCTAGGAAATTTACTATGTCGGAGACACTTAACGAACCGTATAGTTCTCCATTTTCTTTAGCTTGAATTTCTTTAATAAACTTAAGTTCATTGATTTTTAAAGCAGTTTCATTAGCCTGAGACTTAGTTTCTAAATCTTTCTTTAAAAGAGTATCTTCAGAAGATTTTATTTCTTCAATATTTTGTTTAGTTGCAAATTTTGCTTTTCCGTTAGGTATCAAGTAGTTTCTAGCATATCCATCCTTAACTGTAACTACGGATCCAATATTCCAGTTTTTTTTAAATTTTTCTAAAACAACTACTTTCGTCATATCACTAAAGTAAAGATAAAAATCTTGCTTGCTTTATTGCCTTAGTGATCTTTGTATGTAAAGACCTAGACATATTTGTAACTCTTTGGGGGATAATTTTTCCATTATCATTTGTAAATTTTTTTAAAATGTGTACATGCTTATAATCAAGTTTAATTAATTCTTCGTTTGAGATGTTTAGATTCTTTTTCATTAATTGTCTTTATTAATTTGAGGAGTTGTCTCTTCTAATTCATTCAAAGATCTCGTTATGAGAAAACGAAGACAGTCAGAATTGAACTTTAAAAAACCATCAAGTTTTTTTGGAAAATCGGGAGAAGAAGTAAAACGCATAAATTTAAATGACCCTTTTGAGTATTTTTGAATAGAAGATTTTAGATTTTTAATGCCCCAGTCTTCTTTGTAGCCTATAGAAATATTATTATCAGAGAAAAACTGATCTATAGAGGTGTTGAGGCTCTTTAATTGATCATTCGCAAGATCAGGTTTTACTATAATTGTTGTCTCATATATGTTAGTCATGTAAAAAGAGTGAATATAGATATAATTTAAATATGTCAAATAAAAATCTTTCTTTGCTTTTTACTGGTCAAGGCTCACAGTTTTCTGAAATGGGCATTGATTTTGCTAATAAATATGACTGGGTAAAAGAGAGATACTCTATTAGCTCAAAAATACTAGGTTATGATTTATTAAAGGCGCAAAGTAACACTAGTTTAATTAATTTAACACAATATAGCCAACCCATGATTTTTGTATTTAGCTCCATAGTAATTGACCTTTGTAAGGATTATTTACATAAAAACTTTGCTAAAATAATATTAGCAGGTCACTCCTTAGGTGAATATTGTGCATTGTATTTTGCTGAGTCATTAAAGTTTGAGGAAATGCTTGAAGTAGTAAAATTTCGAGGGGATTCAATGTCAATTGTCTCAGACCCAAATAAATACAGCATGTATGCTATTTTAAAAAAAGAAGATTTAAAAATAGATGAAACTTTGTTTGGAGCAGGCGTTTATATAGCTAATCTTAATTCAGATAGACAAGTTGTCATTTGTGGAATTAAAGACAAAGTTAATGAGTTTAAAGAGCAAAATCCTATAGGTAAATTTATACCATTGAACGTATCCGCCCCATTTCATTCCGAACTAATGAAAGAAAGTGCAGATATATTTAAAGAAAAAATTAAAAATAATTTATTTAAGAAAATTAATATTGACTTAATATCTAATCATAACCTTATCAATTATAAAAATATTTCTGAAAAAGAGTATAGTAACCAACTAACACTTCAGATACACTCTCCAGTAATGTGGTCAGAAACTATAAAAAGTATTTTAAATCATGAAATAAATACTTGTATAGAAATTGGTCCAAAAAAAACATTATTAAATTTTTTACCAAGAGATTTTCAAGGTGAAAAATTCTCTCTTTGTAATATCGAGGACATCAATAATGTTCAATGATAGAACATTATTAGTAACTGGTGGAACAGGGTCTATTGGAAGTTCTATATGTGATTATTTTAATAATAATGGCTGCAAAGAAATTTACTCAACTACCACAAACTTAAAAAAAGTAAAATCTGACCAAGATTATATTAAATTTAAAGAATTAAACTTAAATAATATTGAAAAATTAAATCTAGATGAGCTTTTTGATTTTGACATAGACTATCTTGTTTTAAATGCAGGACTTAATAGAGATAATATTTTTTTAAGAATGTCTTCAGATGATTGGAATAATGTAATAAACGTAAATTTAAATTCTTCTTTTCACATGCTTAAACATTTTACAAAAAAAATGGTAAAGAGGAGATTTGGAAGAGTTGTATTTATTTCTTCAGTAGTAGCTCATACTGGAAACCCTGGGCAAGTAAATTATACAGCATCAAAAGCTGCTATTTCAGGCTTAGTAAAATCTTTAGCCTTAGAATTATCAACAAGAAATATTACAGTTAATAGCATAGCACCTGGATTTATTCGATCTAATATGACTGATAAATTAAACGATGATCAAAAAAATGCTATATTAGATAGGATTCCAATGAAAAAACTTGGTGATTCTATTGATATAGCAAAGGCAGTAGGTTTTTTATGCTCTGAAAATGCCAACTATATCACTGGACAAACTCTGCATGTTAATGGGGGCTTAGCATTAATTTAATTATTTGAATATTTACAAGAATGTGGTACGAACTTTTAAATTTATTACTAAGAGGTTAAGAAAATGAGTGATATTGAAGAAAGAGTAAAAAAAATTGTAGTTGAGCATTTAGGTGTAGAAGAGTCAAAGATACAAAGCGACTCAAAATTCATTGACGATTTAGGTGCAGATAGTTTAGATACAGTTGAACTTGTTATGGCTTTTGAAGAAGAATTCGGTTGTGAAATACCTGATGATGCTGCAGAAAAAATTGTAACACTTAAAGATGCAGTAACGTATTTAACTGCCAACTCTAATTAGCTAAAGAAAATTTAACAATTGAGGAAAGTAGTTGTTACTGGACTTGGAACAATCAATCCATTAGGTAATACTGTTGAGTCCTCATGGAGCTCTCTAATAAACTCAAAAAGTGGTATATCTAAAATAACAAAATTTGAAGTTGACGATTATCCTTGCAAAATAGCAGGTACAATAGATGACTCAAAGATTAACAATGAGATTGTAAGCCCCAGAGATCAAAGGAGAATAGACAGATTTATTACTTTAGGTCTAATTGCTGCTGATGAAGCAATTAAGGACTCTGGTTTTTTATCTGATAACAATAATTCAAATAGATATGGTGTAATGGTAGGATCTGGAATAGGTGGACTTGATACTATTTACAGAAATTCCTCAATTTTAGATAAAAACGGTATTAGAAAAATTTCACCTTTTTTTATACCATCATCTTTAATAAATTTATTGTCAGGTCATATTTCAATTAAGTACAATCTTAAAGGCCCTAATAGTTCGCCAGTAACTGCGTGTGCAACTGGCACTCATGCTATAGGAGATTCTTTTTCAATAATTAAAAATGATAAAGCTGATATTATGGTCTGTGGTGGTGCTGAGGCAGCAATATGTCCTCTAGGAATCTCTGGTTTTTCTGCTGCTAGAGCTCTATGTGATACATTTAATGAAAACCCAGAAAAAGGTTCTAGGCCATGGGACAGAGATAGATCAGGATTTGTGATGGGTGAAGGTGCTGGAGTTTTAGTATTAGAAGAATATGAACACGCAAAAAAAAGAAATGCTACGATTTATGGTGAAGTAAAGGGGTACGGAATGTCTGGAGATGCTTTTCACATAACTAAGCCTTCTGAAGATGGTAATGGGGGTTTTAGAGCTATGGAGATGGCTCTGAGAGAGTCAAAGCTAAACACTGATGAAATAGGATATGTAAATGCTCATGGAACATCAACGCCAGTAGGAGATACCATTGAATTAAACGCAGTAGAGAAATTATTTAAATCTAACGATAATTTATTTATGAGTTCAAATAAATCAGCAATCGGTCATCTTTTAGGTGCAGCAGGTGCTGTAGAGGCTGTTTTTTCATTTATGTCATTAAAAACTAAAAACCTTCCACCAACTTTAAATTTAGATAATCCAGATGTAATAACCTCAATTAATTTAATTCCACATGAGTCGATATCTAAATCTGTAAAAAATATAATTTCAAATTCTTTTGGTTTTGGAGGCACGAACGCTAGTATTATTCTTGGTATTTAAAAGTAAAAATTTTTGCATAGTTTTATCATCACCATCTGGTGCAGGTAAAACATCAATCTCAAGGCAACTTATAAAAAAAGATAAGTCAATAGACTTATCTATTTCTTGTACTACAAGGCCAATTAGAAAGGGTGAAATTCATAAAAAGGATTATATTTTTTATACAGAAAATCAATTTAATCTTAGTATAAAAAAAAACGAATTTATAGAATATGCAGAAGTATTTGGATATAAATATGGTACACTAAAAAAAACTGTAAGAAGTTTCTTTAATAAAAAAAAAGATGTTTTATTTGATATTGATTGGCAGGGATATCAGCAACTTAAACAAAGTAACTTCGATGTCGTTGGTATATTCATACTACCACCTAGTAAAATAGCTTTAATTAATAGACTTAAAACACGTGGAAGAGATACTAAAGAGGAAATGAAAAAAAGAATGAATTTAGTACAAAATGAAATTTCTCATTTTCCAGAATATGATTATGTAGTAGTAAACACAGATTTAAAAATTTGTGTAAATCAAATCATGAATATTATTTCATCTGAAAGGCTAAAAAGATTCAGACTTATGAATCTAACAAAGTTTGTAAATAATTTCAGAAGTTAATCGCTCTAAAGATTTTTATTAAATCGCTTAGATTTAAATTTTCAGCTCTTAGATCTAAATTAAAATTATTTTCGAAATTATAATTTTTTAAAATTTTTCTAAGTGTTTTTCTTTTATAAGAGAAAATATACCTTTTAAATTTTATAAAACTTTCTATTTCATTTTTTGATATCAAACTTTTGTTTAGCTTATTGAAGACTAAAACACTTGATTGAATTTTAGGTGATGGTCTGAAGCAATTTTTACTAACATTAAATTTAAGGTCTATACTAAAAAAACATTTAATAAGTGAATTTATTGAATTAAGATTTTTATTTAGAAGCCTTTCAGCAAATTCTTTTTGAAACATAAGTATCATGAATTTAGGTACGTTTTTTATCAAAATTAATTTTTCTAAAACTTTTGATGATAAATTGTAGGGTAGATTAGATATCACTAAGTCATAATCTTTATCTAAATTACATTTAATTACATCATTGTTTATAATATTAACAAATTTATATTTTAGGAATTTATTATTTAGGTCTTTAATTAAATCTTTGTCAATTTCAATAATATCTAGATTATTTGGTTTTTTTTCTAAAATTTTTTCTGTTAGTTTACCATCTCCTGGACCTATTTCTAAAATATTTAAATTATCTTGACTAATTAAATTAATAATTTTTAAAGAGATATTTTTATCAATTAAGAAGTTTTGACCATATTTTTTCTTTAAATTGTCATACATTTTATGAAGGATTTATTGTCTGATTTATTTTTAAATTTTAAATCTTTAGCAGTTCCGTGTGCCGGACTAATTCGACGATAAATAAGACCTAATGTCATATTAACCCCATTTTTGTTTAGAATTTTAAAAGGTATTAACGCTTGATCATGGTAAGTGGATATAAATAATGTATTTTTGTCTAGCTTATTGAATGCACTGTCTGATGGATATGGCCCAGAAATTTTTTTAAAATTATTTTTTATTGTTTTGGTTATTAAATTATCCTCTTTACCAATAGTTTTATCTTCACCACAATGTGGGTTATAGCATAAAAATTTAATAGATTTAAAAGTAAGTTTATATTTTTTTAATTTTATAAACTTTAGTATTAAATCTAATTGTGCTTTTAATTTTTTTTCATTTAAATTTTTATAAACATTTTTTAAGTTTATATGAGTTGTTAAAGGTAAAACTGAGAACCTTTCACCATACATTAACATAGCAGTATTGGTATTATTTATTTTCCCTAAATATTCAGTAACGCCAATAAATTTTATTTTCTTCTTAAATAAAGATTTATCTATAGGCATTGTTATAAGGTCGAAGCCTGTAGAGTTTGATAAATAATTAGATATGTTGAGTTGATTTAATAAATTTTTATATTTCTCTTTATATTTTGGAGAAATATTAAAAACATTCAGCGAATTTTTATTAAAATTAGTAAAATTAATAGGATCAAAAATTTCATTAATTTCAAGCTTAGATTTTGATTTTTTTATATATTTTTTTAAATCAAATTTATTACATATGATTAAATATTTAATTTTATTTTTAAGATAACTATGGGAATTTAATATTATTTCAATATTTATTGAGTCTGTTTCTCCTAGGAAAATGAATTTTTTTTTAATTTCTTTGTTTTTCATATGCAAATTTATCAAAATTACCTTGAATTTTTAATTCAACATATTTTAAAATTTGTTTTTCAATTATTTCTTTATTCCTTTGATTAATACAGACATTATATTCGATATTATCTATTGATATTTTATATATTTTTGAATCTCTCTTCATATTTACAAAAAACTCGTTAATAAATTCTTTGTTATTCTTAAAATCAACTAATTTTACTATTGTTAAGCAATTATTTTCACTTATTGGTAATTTTAGATTATCAAATGTACCAAAAACGTTTTCTAAATCACTCATATTAAAATTGTTATAATAATAATCATAGACAAATTCATTTTTTGTTCTAAAAAACCTTATAATATCTAAAATTACATCAGAATTAATGTTTTCTTTTCCTATTTCGTTATATATAGATTCATCAATTCTCATAAGAAAATCCTTATTATTCTCTTTCAGACTATTGATCACATTTTTTATAATTACTAAGTTTTTTAAAGCTTTTGAATTATTTAAACTTTCATTATATTTTTCATAATGCATTTCCTTGTAATAACTTAAATCTAATTCAGATATTATGATATTATTTTTGTCGTATATAATGTTTGCGTACAAAATATTTTTTAAGGAAAAAAAAATAAGTATTAGTAAAATTAAGTATAATCTTTTATAAACCATAATCTACAGTTCCGGCCTCTTGAAAAAATAAGTCAGTAGTTTGTTGGTAACCAAAAAAACCAAGATAATCCATTCGGAAAGTTATACTCAACAGTTCCTCCGGACTAGTATTATAGTTATCATTATATTTTCTATTTGAATACTCTATTGTCAAATCTGAGCATTCATCAAAAATCTTCAGTCCTAATTTGTCATAATATGAACTAAAGTTATTTTTAAGATCAATATTGGAGCTATAGGCTAATATAAAATTATCATTAATTTTCTTTTCTAATCCTATTCCTAAATACTCCGTGTCATTGGAGTTTTCTGAAAAAGCATCTTTTTTCGTTTCATGATAATCAAGGGATATTTTTAAAGGATTATCTTTAATTAGACTTATATTCATTTCTTTCTTTGCAAAACTAGATTTATCAATTCTCATATCTAAATTAATGTGAAAATTTTCAAATTCAGTTTTACTCTCTATTGCATAATCTGAAAAATAGCTTTTTTGATTTATTTTCTGGCTAAAATTATTTTCTTTTTTCAAATCGTACGATTGATTTAGATTTAAATCAAACCTCTGTTTTTTTAATTCAAAATCAGTTTCTAATCCATATACTATTCTAGTAGTATCCTCTCGCGCATCACTACCAAAAAACCTATTATCAGAGTATTGATTTTGATAACTAAAAGTTAGAGAGTTACTATCTTCATTAATAATATTACTTGATTGATAAATATTATCATGATGAATAAGCTTAAATCTGGGTTTAATATTTTCATTAAAATTATAGTAAAAATCAGATGATAATATTAAATGATGGTATTTTTTGGTGCTGTTTAAGTCATTATTATGTTCAAATGTATAAGTGCTAATATTATTAAAAATAGATAATTTATTATAAATATTAAAGTCATTAAAAATTTGATTTTGTGTAAAATAATTTTTTATCTTTAGACTATTATTTTCAGACGGTAAATTATTTAGAGATTTATCTCTTTTGATAAATCTAAAATCTAGTTCATTAGAATTTGATATATTATTTTTAAAATTTAAACTGTTGTAGTAATTTAAATGAGGTGATAATGGAATAAATGAAATATTTGAAGAGTCAAATGCCTCAACCGTAGTTATTTCACTTCTAAGATAATCGTTCTTTAAAACAAAATTATAATTATCTAATCTTAAATAAATGTCTTCAAACTTTATTGGATCTTGATTTTGTGATCTCGTTGTTGAAGTACTGTTTGTTAATATACCCTTTAAAGATAGTATTTTATTTTTATCTAAAACTTGTTTTAGATTTACTCTAACTGTATTACTAATTTGACTATTATTTTCGTTTTTTACATTATCTATATCAAAACTTAAATTACCCCCAGACAATTTGTGGTTCAATTTTGTATTCAATTCATAATTGTTAGTTAAATTTAGTTCCTCTGAAAATGTAAATTTGGGTGTGAATTTGACATCTGTCCTATCTCCAATTGGAAGATAGTAAGGTGTATAAATTCCAATACTTCCCCCAATAGCAAATTCAATGGATGGAGTTAAAAATCCTTTTTGCCTAGGTGCTTTGGTGCCATAATGAGAGAAATATGGCAAATAAAAAATTTTATAATCTGCAATTTGTAAAAAAGAGTCATAGTGAATAAATTTATCTTTTTCTATGTCATATTTTGTTTTATCGATCCTTAGTGACCAAGTGGGGCAACCAAAATATCCATTTAATTCACATGAAGTTAAAAAATTGTTATAAAAAAAAATATTATTTTCAGATCTAGAGGCTTTATCGGAGTCTATTTTTAAATCGTCGTTGTAAATAAAACTAACTTTATTTGCTATAAAATTTTTAAGTTTAGTATCGCCTTTTAAATCTTTACCACTAAGTATATTTGTCTCTTGATAAAGATAGAAATTACCAAAAACCTCAAACTCATTTTTATTGTAGTCAATTATTCCTCTATCAACCAATATATTAGTATTCTGTATATTAATTTTAGAATTTTCAGCTAATTCAACTATATTTTTTTCTTCATCATAAATAATATTTGTAGTGTTAATGTAAGTATCATCATTAGCATTTAAAACAATAATTTGTCTAAGAGTAATAATAAATATGAAAAAAATAATTAAAATTTTATTCATTCATTTTCTCTTTAAAAATAAGCATACCTATTATAAGACTTGCAAGGACTTCTAATTCTTGCTTGTATAAACTTAGTGAGTTATTAAAAATAAAAAATGAGTATAATAAAATTATTAAACAAAAAAATATTGGGAAATGTAAATTTTCTTTTGAATTTACAAATTTTTTATTAGAAAATATTAAAAAAATATAGCCAAAAAATAAAGAAAAAAATATAAATAAATTAATTGATCTTGAATTTAACTCAAAATTATTATCTTTAGTGATATTTTTTACAATAGAACTATGTTTTATTAATTCCAATAAATTAATATTATAAGATTTTCTAAAATTGTAATCCTTAATTAAATTGTCTTCATATTGCGTGTAATTTTCGGTAATAAGAATATTATTAGAAATTATTAAATTATTTGTAAATTGAGCCTCAATGATTTTTTTATTTAAAATTTTGTAAGATCGGTATTCTATATTATTTAAATCTTCCGAATTAATATTATTTAAAACTGTAATAGTTTTTATGTTATTTTTTTCATCAATCAATATTTTTTGAGGGTATTTATTTTTTTGATCTATTAAATTGGCCTTACTATCTTCAAAAAATAATGCATATTTTTTTTTATTCATCTCTAAAATCGTAAAAAATAAAACTACTGGTAAAAAAAATAATATTAATTTTTTTATATTTAAGTAACTCTTGATAATAATTATTTCATTTTTCGATCTAAGGAAAATTGTGAATAAAATAACAGATATAAGAAAAATAAATGCAGGTACATAGGTTAATATTTGTAATGAATTTAATAAACTTAATTTAATGATAGTTTTAAATAAATAATCCTCATTAAGGTTACCTAATAACGAAAATATGAAAAATATAATTATACTAGAAATCAAGCATACAAAAAAAGAGAAGCTATATTTAAAATATAATAATTTAATTATTGTCATTTAATGTTAATACAAAATAGCTAAATAAGGATAAAATTAAAAAGTTAATTAAATAATAAAAATATATATTGAAATTTTGATTATTATTTAGAAGAAATATTAAATATGAATTAATAACTTCGATAATTAACATGCCAAAAAACAATAATGCATAATTTTTAAATACACTCTTTTTATTTGCATAAATAAAAAAAATTCTCAAAGAAATAAAAATAACACATAAAACTAGAAAGTATTTGTAAAGCCTATTGTGTCCTTGATAATAAAATTCCTTATCATCGTTATTTAGAAGTTGATACGTATTAAAATGTTCTCTATCTAACATTAACATTTCAATCTCTTTATTTTCTATACTATAGATAAATTTATCAAATGATGTTTTACTCTTTTCAATTTCATTCAATATTACTCTCTCACCTTTATTAAAAATTATATTATAGTTTTTTTTTTCTATCTCTATGCTTGCTTCATTTGATTTTATAAATTGACCATCTTCAAAAATAATTGCCTCAACATCATAAAATCTATTTTCAATTTGTTTTTTAAAAAAAATACTCACTTCATTTTCAATATGAAACTCATTTACTGAGGGCACACCTAATTTTAAATTATTTCTTATTTCGAGTTCTTTTAATTTGTACTTATGATACAGATTTACAGACAAAATTTCCTTATTTACAAAATAAAAAATAAATATTCCAAATAATATAATTATAAATAAAAAAATATTATCTTTTAAAGAAAAATATTGTTTTAAAATAACAATTTCATTACTGCTATTAAATTTATAATTCAAAAAAAAGCTTGCTAGTAATAATAAAAATGGCAGAAGGGGACTAATAAAACTTGGTAATACTAGAAATGTAGTTTGAATTACATCTAAGAGTTGTGTGGTTATAGAGTGTTGTAATTCTAAAATTCTTAAAATCTGAGAAAACCATATTAAACCTAGAAAAATAAAAATGTTGATTAAAATATATTTTAAATAATTGAAAATTATGTATGATCTAGTTCCTCCAAGCATGAAAGCTCAATTTAACTTAATAAATATTCCTAATCAAAGTATTAAATTATCTGTTAACCTTATAAAAAAAAAATCAACTAAAAAAGGTTTGTC
>MDTA01138996.1_pt1 | contig 11853 bp, 10 predicted proteins | sample 811151 | NCBI WGS metagenome assembly MDTA01 (sample SAMN05326648, study PRJNA326480) | marine metagenome | isolation source: seawater | place: Indian Ocean: South | collected 2010 | reverse complement strand
TATTCAAGCATCTAGATTAATGACAATTCATTGTTCTGAGATCATGGATAAAGAAGGTGATGCTCGAGTAGATATATCAGCTATAAAAGTATTTGTCCCGGCAGCTGGAACTAGGGTAGTTGATAGAGCCATCCAAATTCATGGCTGGAGAGGTGTGTCGAGCGATACTCCACTCGCAGGTATGTATCAGGGGTTTAGAACATTGAGGCTAGCAGATGGACCAGACGAAGTTCACAGAATATTGATTGCTAAAGAAATACTAAGTAGATATCACGATGGTTTATCTTGGGACTTTGGAGTCTAGGTAGGCTAGATTGAATATACTTGTAACCGGTGGTTCTGGTTTTATTGGGTCCAATCTTATTAATCTAATTCTAAGATCTTCTGATCATAAGGTTTTTAACATTGATAAACTATCTTATGCTTCCAATGAAGATTTCAACCCAAGTTCGGATGATAATTACAATTTCTACAACATAGACTTATGTGATCGAGAAAGCTTAAAAAGGATAATCTCTTCAATTGATCCTGAAATTGTATACCACCTCGCTGCCGAAACACATGTGGATAACTCTATTGCTTCTCCAGATGAGTTCATTAGAAGTAATATAATCGGTACATTCAATCTTCTAGAGGCTTTAAGAGAAAATAACTCTGAAGCCTCAGGTAGATTGAAGAAAATAATACACATATCTACCGATGAGGTTTTTGGAGATAATGATCAATATGTCAACGAAGAAGATAGATACGAACCTAGCTCTCCTTACTCAGCATCTAAAGCAAGTTCCGATCATCTTGTAACAGCCTGGGGTAGGACTTTTTCCTTACCTGTAATTGTTACAAATTGTTCAAATAATTTCGGACCTAATCAGAATAAAGAAAAATTTCTACCTAAGGTCATAATTTCATTTATCAAAGGGTTAAAGATACCTGTCTACGGAAATGGACAGCAAAGCAGAGATTGGTTATTTGTTGAAGATCACGTAAGAGCGTTAAAATTAATAGGAGAAAAAGGAACTATAGGCGAGAAATATAATATATCTAGTATGATTAATCATACTAACTTAGAAATGATAGGGTTGATTGAGAAAGTGCTTAACGAAATCAACCCATCCATTTATCCAAAAAAAGAGGATCTGATAACCCATGTTGAGGATAGATTTGGACATGACGTAAGTTATAAATTAGATTCCTCAAAAATAAAAAAAGAGCTAAATTGGCTACCAAATACAAATATTGAGAAGAACCTCAATTCAACTATAAATTGGTATCTTAAAAATCTTAACCGATTGACTTAAATGAAACTAAAGAAGAAAGGCATCCTTTTGGCTGCGGGAAGTGGTTCTAGATTACTTCCTGCGAGCAGATCAATATCGAAACATCTTTTACCTGTTTATGATAAACCTATGATTTATTACCCCCTTTCTGTGCTGATGCTTGCAGGAATAAGAACAATTCAGATTATTGTAAATGCTAGAGACCTTGAATCGTTTAGAACTATGCTTGGAAATGGAGCAAAATTTGGTATTGATATTTCCTACAAAATACAAGATGAACCAAAAGGCATAGGTCATGCTCTTCAGATCTCAAAAGATTTTATTAATTCTAGAGGAATCTTCCTAATACTTGGTGACAATATATTTTATGGTCAAGGCTTTGTTGAAAAACTTCAAAAAGTAATAAAAAGTCCTAGATCTAGCTTATTCTGCTATCAAGTAAAGAATCCTGAAGACTTTGGTGTAGTTGAATTAGATCATAAAAATAAGATCTTAGATATAGCTGAAAAACCCACAGAGGCAATGAGCAACTGGGTAGCAACAGGTCTCTACTCTTTTGATGAGAATATCTCGGAAATTGTTTCAAAAATAAAACCTTCTGCTAGAAATGAAATAGAAATTACAGACGTAAATAAAGCTTATCTTAATGAAGATCTCCTCGATGCAGAGTTCTTAGGAAGAGGCCTTGCCTGGTTAGATGCAGGTTCTCCAAATTCATTATTAGAAGCTTCTTTGTTTGTTAAAACCATAGAAGAAAGACAGGGTCTTAAAATTGCCTGTCTTGAAGAAATAGCCTATGCAAATGGATGGATTGAAGAGCAAGAGATTAAAACAGCGATAGATTTCCACAAAAATTCTTCTTATGGAGAGTATTTAGTAAGTCTATTTGATTAAAGAAATTTAATCGATGATATTTTTACTATTTTTCTCGCTAAGCATTTCAGCCTTTTTTGTTTTAAAAAATCAAAGTATAAATTACGGTGGTAATGTATTTCTTCTTCGGTCTTCAACTTTATTGATAGCATCGCTTTTTATTTTTTTGTTTCTATTTCCTTTTTGGATTTTTGGTAGTGCGTCTGCCGTTGGTGGTTATGATGAATATCATGGACAAGTAACATGGTTTTGGATAAAAAATAATTTTGGATTAGATACTTTTCTGCATACCTATTTTGGTGGAATAGGTGTTAAAGATTCTTTTAATTCGGGTAACGAATATCTATCTTTGTATGAGATATTGTTATTAATATTTCCACAATATATTGCTGGCTTGATATACAAATTTATAGCTATCCTTTTAACTTTTATAGGTCTATTCAGGACTGCAAAGGAAGGATTTGGGCTGTCAAGAGAAACCGCCTTTATTGTATCAATCTTTTCCATCTCTATTGGTTACGTAAATTATCAGTTTGCTTTGGGGGGTAATGGGATGATGATAGCAATTCTCGCATTATCCTATCCGGTATTCTTTCTAAGAAAAGAGAAAATAGAACAAAATATTCTCTTTACAATTTTTCTTCTTTTGGTCGTCTTTTGCACAAATCCATTAACCTTTTTGCCTGTATTTATAGTCCATTATTTGGCCGTCCTAGCTATTTTCTACGATAAAAATAAAATACAAAAACTTAAAAGAGACTCAATAATTCTAATCTCTGTTTGCTTAATATCTATTTTGAATTGGTTTTATTCTTTTGTAATCTTATTTCAAATTTTTGAAGAATCAGCAAGAGTAGCTTTAACTGGGCCAAAGAGTCTGTATGAAGTTTTTAGAGAATATTGCTTTGAAGTCTACTTTTTCTTTCGTAAGGAACCACATCTAAGCTTTTTAAGCTTATTTGTTTTGTTTTTCTTTAGAGATAAAGAATTTTTGGTAAAAGTTATCTATTCAGGCTTGATAATTTTCTTTCTTCCTCTCGTGATGCAGTTGATCAGCTTTTTTTTAGATATACCTTTGGTCAGGAATTATCGATGGCCGCAATTATTTTATAGTTTCGAGATATTTTTTGGACTCTTGATAATATATTTTTTATCTAGAAATATACATAAAGTAAATAATTTCTTATTTGTGATAAGTCTTGCAGCCATTTCTTCCTATGGCCTAAGCACTAATGTTTTAAACATACTTGAAATAAGAGAAAATCAAGGTGGTTATAACGCTAGAAGTGAATTTGAAATACTAAACAAATTGTCGCTTCGAAAAGAAGATTTTAGGGTGATTTCGATGAACTATTCCCCACCACCTATGATACCTATTTTCTATGGACTAAGTACTTTTGACGGGGCAGTAACTCATGCCTCCATGAGGAGAACAAATTTTATTACAAAAGCTATTTTAGACAATAAGGAAATACATAATCACAGGCAAGTTTTCACCGATATTGAAGACTTGAACTTAAAAGGACTTTCGTTCGCTAACGTGAAATATATTTTATCGTCATACCCAATTATCCAAAATGGAATAAAACCTGTCAGTCAACAATCTGAGATATTGACGGACTTAAAAATTTTTCCAAATAAATTGCAAAACCTTCTCGAAAAGAATTTTCTAACTAAACATCTTAATGCCCTCTATATTTATGAAATTGAAGAAAAAACTTTTCCAAGAGTCTTTTCTGCAAAAAAAATTCTCACAGCTGAAAAAGAATGGAAAGAAAAGAAGTACTTTGAAGAATTACTGAGCTCAGAGATTGGCACTGCTTACATCAAAGCTAATGATTTGATCAAACAAGAGGTTTTGAAAGAAAGTGAAAAATTGAATCTTCAGATTTTAGGCTATGAACTCGAAAACCACGGCTATAAGTTTAATCTAAAAGGTGAAGGCTTATTGGTTATGAACAATGTCTATAGGACTAATTGGTCTTTCACATGTAACAACAGTGAGAAAAGAATTTATCCTGTCAATGAGATTATGATGGGTGTTTTTATTACTAAGGGTTGTACAGAGGGAAGGCTTACTTATGATCTAGATTACTGAAGCTCAATTCAGCAATACGATAAGCATTTGCCATTGATAAGATACCTATAGTTGTGGAAGGCAAATTTGGTAGAACTGAAGAGTCAACGATATGTAGATTTTCAAACCCATTCAACTGACCTAGGGTATCTGTCTCAAACTCATTTGGTGTCTTAGACATAGGAAAAGACGACCCGATATGCTGGGTACCAGAATTTAATTTTGCTAAAGGGAATAAAAGAAGGTTTCCAGTTCTTAAAAATAGTAAAAATAACTTAAGAAATAAGTAGATTTTTTTTGTTAAAGGAAGCTTTTTTTGAGAATAACTAACTTCAAGTATTGAATTGTATTCACCCTTATTCGATATATGTAAAGAATAAGTTCCCGAATGATTGGAATGTAAATTAATTAGAGCTATGGTTGTCTTCTCAACAATCTTTAAACCAATTTTTTGTAAAAAATTCCATTGGCTAAAATATTCTTTCACTCTTTTAATAAGTAATTCATTATGTGAAGAAAGCTGAATATGAACCCACTTATTCAAATATTTATTTTGCATCTCAATGAAAATAGTTGGCAAGGTAAAGACATTAGGCCAAGAGGATTTTTTTAGAGTTAAATTTAATATCGGCACAACATAACCTCCTCTAGATTTAAGCTTAACTGGTCCTTTAAACTCAATAGAGTTCATCAAAATTCTAGAAGAATTTACTGCTCCTGCAGCTAAATAAACCTTTTTGGTTAAAATTGAGTCGTACGAACTTTTATCTTGAGAGTAATAATGTAATTTATAAAGATTATCTTCTTTGCTAATTTTAATAACCTCACATTCATTGAGATAATCTACCTTCTTTAAATCTATTAAAGTTTGAATTTCAAAACTTGGCTTATAAATTGAGCCAAATACACAACCGGACATACATTCTCCACAATTTCTGCAATGTTTTGAGGAACTTGAGTCAAGGTTAAGTAATAATCTAGCTCTTCCACATAGAATATCTTCTGAGTTACTAGTTATCTTAGTTAGCTTCTCAAGAAGATAATTGTCATAGTTAGAAAGTTCAGAAGTTTTTGGATCAGGATGTAAAATTGGGAATTCAGAAGCCAGTTGGTCAACGCTTCCAGAAAAAAACTCTGAAGATATTGAAAGCTTATAATAATGAATCAACTCTTCATAAGAGACAGGCCAGTCTTTTACATCTGATCTTGCTGGTGGCATAGAGGCTGATCCCCATCCTTCCGCTAAGCCTCCCATTGCAAAACTTAAAGGTGGAAAAATCTTGATAGCGTTTATCGGAGATTCTTTTGTAGGCTTGGCATAAAAATAATCTGAACCAAAGTTTAGCTTTTTTGGAATGCTGAAGAGGCTTTTGGTATTGGATGGATTGAAGCTTAGCTTATCTCTTTGATCTGGAGACCACTCAGCTGGATCTTTCTTAGATAGTTCGCTTTGGATTTTTCGTGCATCTTCTGGCAAGCGAATGCCAATATCAAGTACTAGAGGTTTCAGTCCTCTTTCTACAAGACCTTTGATGGCTCCAATAGCTGAAAGACCGGAACCAACGACAATAGCTTCATGGATTTTCATTGATATAGCGATTAAGTACAAAGCATATTTTTTCTAGGTCAGTTGAATTCATTCTGTAGTTACAAGGGATTAGGCAGCCACTAATATACAAATCTTTTGCATTTTTAAGAAATTTTTTTCCGGAATATTGTTCTAAATCAGAGATAAGTAAGAGACTACTTGTAGCAACATCAACTCCTTTATTTAGGCAATATTTTTGGAAATGACCTGAATCTTTGACTTGAAAGATAAGTTGCCAGTAAACATTATCCTGAAAATTATCAGAAGCAAAATATTCTTTTCCTACACTTCTTATGATCTTTCTAGCATGCATTATTCTTTGACGGTCATTGAAAATAGTTTTTTTCAACTCATTTAAACCAATTTGTGCTTGGAAAGAAGAAAACTGATTAAACCAGTTACGGGGTAAATTTTCTAATCTTAATTTATCTCTATCTCCTGTCATTTTTAATGTAGAAAATCCAGAATATTTTGTTAATCCCTTAATCACAGGGAAAGTAAATAAAGAAAATAAAAACTTTTGGGTTGCGAGATTCCTTACTAAGTTAATCCATGATTTTTTTATTAGGTTTATACGACTGGGAGCGGAAGAAGATTGCTGGCATTCATGCAGATAGTTATTGAGACTTTCTATATCAGTAAGAGCATGGCCTCCTCCCAAGGTATCTAGAATTTTTATAGATGAAGAGCTATAGACAGAAGCATCAAAATAATTATTTATTTGAACATTTTTAAATTTTGCATCGAAGCAATGAGAGAAGTCTAAAAGGGAAAAAATATCTTTCTTTTTGAGAGATTTGCTAATGTTCTCTATGTCTGGAATAACTCCATACAGTGGAGTGATGATTGCCACTTTAATGTCTGAGTCAAGGCCTTCAATAGACTCTATAGAGGGAACATATGTACTATCATCAATATCTAGATAAACAGGTTCGTAACCAAGATAAACAACGACATCTAGGATACCCTTAATAGTGATAGGTGAAAGAAGAATCTTTGTGCCAGGGGGGTGATTAAGATATTTTAAGATGAAATATATTGCGGTTCTTGCAAGTCCGAATGACTTACAGAACTTCGCATTTAATCGACTTGAAAGTTCTAATTCAAATTCTTCTACTTTGCTTTGATCTCTCGACCGATATAGTAAAGACTTCAAGAAGACATAGAAACTGTCACTGATGCTATGAGAGATGATTCCTCTAGGTAGCTTGTATTCCATCTTACTTTACGAATTTCATCTTAATCACGTTACATAAAAAATAAATATTCTTTGTATCTAAAATTTTTAAACCAACCTTTTCATATATCGACATCTCTTCAGATAAAGCAAGCTTTGTAGAATCATGGGCATCAAATCTTCCTGTTAAAAACATTCCTATTTTATTAAGAAGACCTCTTCTGCTTGTCCCAACAATCATTATTAGATCTTTATTATGGACCTTCAATTCATTTAACAGAGATACAAGATCTTCATGTTCAAATGTGCAAAAAACTTGATTGGCAACAAGGATTTCAAACTTAACATCCTTCCAGTTTTCTATATCACTTAATTCTTCAACGATATCAAAATTGATGACCTTTTTTGTGTGTAAAGTTTTCTTTAGAACACCTAAACCACATCCAAAATCTAGAATTCTCTTATCTGTATCTTGTAAATTACCTATCTTTATTATTTGGTTAAGTATTTTTAAAAAATAACTTTTTTCAAAACCAGAATATTGAGTTACACCTTTCATTTTAGTAATTTATTACTTTAAGTTATAAGATCCAAGTAAACCTAAAAGAAGAGTACTCATAGTCAAGATTGCGTATGAGATTAAGGCCAAACTAAAGGAAGTTTCAGGCTCATATCCAAAACCAACCATGAATAGTACAAAGCTTGACTCTCTTATTCCAATTCCTTGAAAGGATATGGGAATATATCTTATTAGTTCAACTACCATGCAAACAAATAATATCTCCATATAGGATGCATTTATCCCAAAAGATAAGTTCAATACATAGATTGATAAAGACCAAGTTATTAAGTTCATCAAGCTATAAAATAATATAAACAACTGAGTACCTAACCCTTTGTCTATAAAGCATTTTATTTCTTTCAAAGAATCTATGACAGTCTCTTTAAAAATTGAAATTAAAATTGCAATGCAAGCAATCAGAAAAAGAAACATAGGTAATAAAGGTAGACCAAAGGTACCGACTAATTCCAAATTTAAGTTTTCTTTAACCTGAAGAAAACAAAAGGTTGTAAGAGAAAGTAATACAATTACTCCGTAAATGCGTTCAAGTATAATTTTCAGAGTAATTTTAAGAGGCTTTTCTTCTTTAAAATAAATGAATTTATATGCATCCCCGCCTAAATTAGCTGGAGTAATTAAATTATAAAGATTTGAGGACAGATGAGCATTTTTTGCAAGAGAGTATCTAGCTTTATCTCTATATTCCACTATGTAGGTCCACCTTATCGCAATTAAGTACAAAGTCAGGAAAGAGAAAAAAAAGGAAAAAAGTATTGCATGAGCCTCTAGAGATCTAAAACTATTTCTAATTAACTCTATATCTAAAATCCATAAGACATAAAAAAGGGCTAAACCAGAAACAATCAGTTGAGATATGAAAATTAGATTCTTAAATTTCATATATCTCTCCAAGAACTTATAGTTCTTCCTAAAAAGTCTTCAACAAATTGTATGGTGTGTTCAAATTCCTTATGGAGTATCTTTTTTTGCTTTATGCCAAGGTCTTCCTTGTAGGAGGTATTAACTCTAGTAATAACAGTATTTACCTGAGAACTTATTCCCAGCCACTCGTATAGACCGCCCCCAGAAGGATCAGTAATAAACTCTTCAAAAATCAGGACTTTGACATTCTCTGAAGGAAAAATTTCTTTGTAAATTTCTAGAAACACTTCGTATTTACTTCTGGATATGTAAGCGAAAGGATTTACAGAAAATCCTTCATACTTTCTTTTTTCAGCATCAAGTTTTATAGAATCAATGAATTCTAAGTTTTCTATTTTATTCAATTTAGAAAATTTGTAGTTTGACCAAGCTCTTTCTGAAGGATTTCTGAGGATGATAATAATCTTGGAATTAGGATAAAAATTATATATTTGTTTGGCAGCTAATTTTGATTCGAAGTAACTTGTACTTTTTTCGCCCAAATAGACCGTTTCTTTGGTTACATTCTTAAAATATAAAGATTCGTATTCCAGTTTATCTAGATCATCCTTACCCAAAAAGTATCGTGGTTCAGGATCAAAGGGCCTTGCCATTGTAACTGATTCATGAAGATCCAGGAGGTTCCTTAAAAAGCTCGAACCACTTCTTTGTGCACCAACAATGAATAAGTTTTTCACTTTCCAAGGCGTTCGCTAATCACATAAGAAGAAGGAGACTGTTTTAATAATCTTACAAAATACTCACCAATTATACTCATGAGAAAAATAATAACTCCGCTAAAAAAAGATATTAATACTGCGAGAGAGGCCCAGCCTGGCACTTCTATTTCAGATTGCACCGCGTTGTAAATAAAGAAAGAGCCCAAAATAAATGCCAGCAAAGACACTAAAAAACCAAAAATAGAAACAATTCTTAGAGGTAGTCTAGAATGCTGAAATAATAAATCTGCAAGTAAGGACATCAATTTTCTTATATTGTAGTTACTTCTTCCTAGAGACCTTTCGGAATGCTGCACTTTCACGCATTTAATATTACCAGCATATTTAAGTAGGAGGCCCGGAATATATGGTTTCTCGCTATCCTCAAGAACTAAATTATCTATGACTCTCCTTCTTATCAATCTAAAATTTGAGAGAGAGACGTCATTCCTAACATTAAATATCTTCTTATTTAACTTATTTACAATAAAACTTCCCACCTTCCTTAGTATGTTATGCTTTTTCTCTTCATATTCTCCATAAACTATATCTACATCAGCAGACAAAGCCGAATAGAGCTTAGTTATTTCCTCAGGAGGGTTTTGTAAATCGTCATCAAGTGTAACGACTAAATCTTTAGTAGAGTTATTAAAACCACACATATTTGCACAGTGCTGGCCGTAATTTTTTAAAAGTTTTATACAGATTACACTGTTATTTTTGGATAGAGACTCTAATTCTTTCCAGCTATTATCAGTACTTCCATCGTCAATTAATATAATTTCAGTATCTCTAGATAGCTTAGATATGGTAGATAAAGTTCTGTGTACAACTTCTTTAATAGTTTTTTCACTATTGTAAACTGGTATAACTGCGCTTATGCTTTTATTCATTATTTAGCTTAATGAGTCTGTAACATAGTATCAAAAAAGAACTAGAGAAAATACCATCTAAAAATTGACTAGAGATGCCAGAAAAAACTATAAAAATGCATCAACCAGATATTGGAGATTTGGAGAAACAATATCTTACAGAAACACTTTCGTCTGGTTTACTGGCTGGTAACCAAAAAACAACAAAAGAATGTGAACAATTAATTAATGACATAACTGGGAGTAAGGCTTCCTTCTTAACTACCTCGTGCACACACTCTTTAGAAATTGCTGCATTATCTCTAGATTTTAAAGAAGGTGATGAAGTAATAGTTCCATCTTATAGTTTTGTTTCTACAGCTCTTGCCTTTTTTATGCACGGAGCAGTACCAAGATTTTGTGATGTTAAAAGAGAGGACCTCAATATTGATGAGAATAAATTAGATAACCTGATTAACGAAAAAACAAAAGCTATTTGTGTACTTCACTATGGTGGCAAGGCTTGCAACATAGAACAAGTTCTACAAATAGCTTCAAAATATAACCTTAAGGTAATAGAAGATAATGCTCATGGGCTTGGTGGAAAATTAAACCAGAAGGTCTTGGGTTCTTTCGGTTCTATTTCTTGTTTAAGCTTTCACGAAACAAAAAATTTAACTTGTGGAGAAGGCGGTGCAGTTTGCATCAATGATGAAGAATTGATTGAAAAAATTAAATTCATAAGAGAAAAAGGAACAAATAGAGCTGCTTTCTTTGAAGGAAAAATAGATAGATATAATTGGATTGAAAAAGGTTCAAATTACTTGCCATCAGAATTACAAGCCTCTGTATTGAAAGCCCAATTAGAAAGATTCGATGAAATTCAATTAAAAAGAGAAACCATTTGGAATACTTACCAGGAAAATTTAAGTGATTTGTGTAAAAAGTATGAAATTGTGCCTCCATCTGTTAACAGCAACGTGGTGAGAACACATCATATTTTTCATCTCCTTTTTAAAGAAGATTTGCTAGCAAAAAATCTTATACATCACTTGAATAGAAAAAAAATTCAGGCCACGAGCCATTACAGACCTCTGAATAAAGCTCCTTTTATTCTCAATCAATTGTCAATGAAAGATATCGACCCCTGTCCAGTTGCCGAACAAGCTGCGGACTGCATAGTAAGACTTCCGCTTAGTTCCAGAATGACTTCTAGTGATGCAGAGAGAGTAATTAATGAAGTGAAAAATTTCATAGTTAAGAACTAAGTTTCAGTGAGTTCTAAAATTCTATTTTTTTAATAGCTTAACTGTAGAAGTAGAAGTTGCTACAAGCTCATCAGATTGAAAAAGCTTGCTAGACATAAAAGCTGTACTTCTTCCTAACTGAATCACTTCTGCTTCGGCAATTAATTTGCCTTGCCTAGTTGGCAATAAAAAGCTTACATTTATATCAAGAGTCATTGGAATAACTTTGAAATCCAAAAGCCCCATAAGCAAATGAGCCATCGGGGCGTCAAGCATTCCCGTAACAAAGCCACCTTGAACAACTTGTCCATCAGAGTGGGTAAAATCATAGACAGCTTCAAATTCCATTTCTAATTCGGGTGGCTCAGAACTAAATCTCGTAACTCTTGCGCCCAAGGTTTCGGTGCAAGGAGCAGAGTCAGATTGAAGTGCCTTTAAGATCTTTAGGTCATCCATAACTGAAGTAAGTTTAACCCATGAGATTGTAGGGTGGTAGATGAAACTTTTTGCTGCGCCCAACCAAAAATTAATTTTAAAGCCCCACCTACCATAGAATGCAGG